>Ga0224555_1001847_pt1 | contig 27029 bp, 22 predicted proteins | sample 714S23034metaG_FD_180687 | JGI IMG/M metagenome (GOLD analysis project Ga0224555, IMG submission 180687) | Peat soil microbial communities from Stordalen Mire, Sweden - 717 S2 30-34 | ecosystem: Environmental > Terrestrial > Soil > Wetlands > Peat | place: Sweden: Norrbotten County, Stordalen...
ATCGATCGTGAAGAGCAGATTGAAAAGCTGATTCCCCATCTCGACTTCATGGTTGAGGAGGGTCTCATCGCGATGTCCAGCGTCGAGGTCATTCGATACTCGCGGACTTCAAATAGCGAACCGGCGAAGGCCTGACGGGACCGAGGTGGATATGATGGCTCACTCCGCGATACAAGAATTCAAGAGCAATTCGACGGTGCAGGATTTCGACAGCCCTCCGACCGAAGCACCCGCATCCATGGACGGCGCCTCCAGACTGCTGCAACTCGGCAGACTGGCTCAGGAACTTGGGGCTGAACCCGTCGCCGAGGAAGCACGTGAGCTCGCAGCGCGGGTTTCCGAAGGACGTTTCTATGTAGCTTGTGTTGGTCAGTTCAAGCGGGGAAAATCTACCCTGCTCAACGCTCTTGTCGGCCACGAGGTTGTTCCGACCGGGTTTGTTCCGGTCACGGCGGTGCCTACTGTGATTCGCTTTGGCGACAAGCCTCACGCACGTGTTCGTATGCGAGACGGGGCCTGGCGGGACGTTGCGATGACCGACCTGAAGGAATACGTGACCGAGGAGCTGAACCCCGAGAACAAAAAGGCGGTGGACGGCGCGGAAGTATTCGTGCCAAGCCCTTTGTTGTCCTCCGGCATGTGTTTTGTGGATACGCCGGGCTTGGGCTCGGTCTTCACTGGCAATACGGCAACCACGCAGGCGTTCATTCCTCACATTGATGCAGCACTGGTGGTAGTCGGCGCCGATCCGCCCATTGCGGGCGAGGAGTTGGCACTGGTGGAGGAAGTTGGCAAGCAAGTTCAGGATTTGATTCTGGTTATCAATAAAGCCGATCGCACCACCGATCCGGAGCGTGCAGCAGCGGTTAAGTTCACACGCGAGATGTTGGAAAAGCGGCTGCATCGTCCGATGGGTGAGGTCTTTCAGGTGAGTGCCGCCGAGCGGATGGAAAGCCGTGGTCCGTTGCGGGATTGGGAAAAACTGCTGACGAGCTTGTATGACCTCGTTGAAGACTCGGGCAGAAATCTCGTTCGCGCTGCTTGCGACCGGGGCCTCCAGCGCTTAAGCGAGCAATTGCTGGCTATCATCAGTGAGGACCGAGATGCGCTCCAGCGGCCCATCGAAGAATCCGAACGGCGCATCGAGCTCATGAAGGAAACCGTCGACGAGGCTGAGCGCTCCATGCGCGAGCTGGATTACCTCTTTATGGCGGAGCTGCACCGGATTTCGGACCTCTTCGGTGACAGGCATAAGCAGTTCTTCGCCTCCGCGTGGAAGAAATCTGAAACTGACTTTGGTGAGGAGCTACCATCCGTGGCCCTCGGCTTTGGCCCTCACTATCGGCGCCGAGTGATGCACCTCGCTCAGGATATCTCGCGCCGCAGGGTAATGCCTTGGCTCAAACCTGAGCAGGAAGAGGGCGAGCGCCAATATCGCGCCGTGGCCCTTCGATTTGTAGAGATGGGAAACAACTTTCTGAAGAAGCTGGTGGATGCGGGCCTTAGCGAACTGACGCGAATGCCCCATGCGCTCGATCCTGAGAAAGGCTTCCGCATACGTTCCAGGTTCATTTTCGAAGACTTCATCGGAACTGCCCAACCACCGTCGCCGCTTCGCTGGCTCGCTGATGTCTTTTTGCCGCTTGTAGGTGCACGCAAAGTAATCACAAACGAAGCTCGTGAATTCCTAAAGCATCTATTGGAAATTAACAGCGCCCGGGTGCAAAACGATGTTCTCAATCGCATTCAGGAAAGCCGGGATCGCCTGCAGGTCGAGATTCGCAAGCTGCTGCATGAAATCAGCCGCATTGCAGAACAGGCACTTGACCGGGCTCGGAAAGTCAAAGAAGAAGGAACTCCCGCCGTGCAGTCGGCAATTGAACGACTCAACAGATTAGAACGGGATGTTTCGGCACTTGTCTAAACCAGTTGATGGCCTGGAGTGTGGTCTACGGGAATTCGGCGCTGCTACAGAATGTTGAGGGCAAGCAACGACTGCCCTTTCACATCTACAGCTATTCCCGGCCCGGAGCGATTGCGTGATTGCCTTCTGTACACATTGTTGGACTGAGCTTGATGCGAGCATCGATCGATGTCTGCACTGTGGAACCGACCAGGGCGCGGACCTTCGCTCCTACGAAGAAAAACTTGTTGCCGCACTCACACACCCTTTGCCGGAGGCAAGGGCTCGGGTTTGCTGGCTTATTGGTGAGAACAGCATTCGGACGGCAGTTCCGCGCTTAATGCAATTAGCAGAAAATGATCCCGATCTTTTCGTGCAAAAGGCGGCGGTGGAGGCGTTGGTAACCTTAAAGGATCTGCGTTCGGCCTCTTTGCTGTGTGCAATCAGCGGAAGCTCGAATCGATTTTTGGCCATCTCTGCTAAGAGGGGCCTGCAACGCATGAAGTCGCCGTAAGAGCGCGGCCGATGATGGCGTCTTTTCTAAGTAGTTGTCATCTACTTTGTGAAATCAATGCCCTTCGATTCAAGAAGCTGTTTATGAAGCACACTCCGAAAGTTACGGGATTTGTTCTCATGCAGAATCACCGCGGCGAGAGATAAAATATCAATCATGCCACCTTATCGGTCTCGTACCTCAACACACGGACGCAATATGGCTGGGGCGCGCAGCCTTTGGCGCGCTACCGGGATGCAGGACGGTGATTTCGGCAAGCCTATCATCGCCGTTGCCAACTCGTTTACGCAGTTTGTTCCAGGTCACGTTCACCTAAAGGATCTCGGTCAACTCGTCGCCAGAGAAATCGAAAGGGCTGGCGGCGTTGCAAAGGAATTCGACACTATAGCCATCGATGACGGCATCGCGATGGGTCACGACGGGATGCTCTACAGCCTCCCCTCGCGCGAGTTGATCGCTGACTCGGTCGAGTATATGGTGAACGCTCATTGCGCCGATGCTCTGGTGTGCATCTCGAACTGCGACAAGATCACGCCGGGAATGCTGATGGCGTCGCTGCGGCTGAACATTCCAGTCGTCTTTGTCTCCGGCGGCCCCATGGAGGCTGGCAAGATCCAGAATGGAAATACCGTCAAGAGTCTGGACCTAATCGATGCCATGGTTCTCGCCGCAGATCCAAGGGTTAGCGATGCCGAAGTAGATGAATATGAGCGCTCCGCCTGTCCCACCTGCGGATCGTGTTCCGGTATGTTTACCGCCAATTCGATGAATTGCCTGGTTGAGGCGTTGGGACTTGGTCTGCCTGGTAATGGGAGCGTTGTCGCCACCCACGCTGATCGGAAAGAATTATTCCTTCAGGCGGGCAGAACCGTAGTCGATCTGGCGAAGCGTTATTACGAGCAGGACGATGCCACGGCGCTCCCGCGCGGCATCGCGACCTTCGAGGCCTTCGAAAATGCGATGACGCTCGATATCGCTATGGGCGGATCAACAAATACAGTTCTGCACCTACTGGCCGCAGCTCAAGAGGGCGAAGTGCCGTTCACGATGGCCGATATCGACCGACTCTCGCGCCTTGTCCCGAATCTGTGCAAGGTGGCTCCATCCGCGCCTGCAGTGCATCTCGAAGATGTGCATCGTGCTGGCGGAATCTTTGGCATCCTTGCAGAACTTGACCGTGCCGGGCTGCTGCACCGCTCGACGCGCACCGTACACGCTCCGACGCTGGGCGAGGCCATCGACAAGCTGGACGTGAAGCGGAATGTTGCCCCCGCTGTCGTAGAGTTTTATCGCGCCGGACCCGGTGGAGTGCGCACTACCGAGGCATTTAGCCAGAGTGCCCGTTATGCAGACCTGGACCTAAATCGCGAGAGCGGCGTAATTCGCGACAAGGCCCACGCCTTTAGTTTGGACGGCGGTCTGGCCGTCCTCTATGGAAATATTGCCGAAGACGGTTGTATCGTCAAGACGGCCGGCGTGGATGCGGATCACCTTACATTTACAGGTCCGGCGCGCATCTTCGAGAGCCAGGACGATGCCGTGCGTGCCATCCTGGGAGACACAATCTATCCCGGTGATGTGGTGTTGATTCGATACGAAGGGCCAAAGGGTGGTCCAGGGATGCAGGAGATGCTCTATCCAACCAGCTATCTCAAATCCAAGGGACTGGGAAAAGCCTGCGCCCTTATTACCGACGGACGATTCTCCGGCGGAAGTTCGGGCCTTTGCCTATGCCATATCTCGCCAGAGGCCGCGGAGGGTGGAGCACTGGCACTGGTGGAGGAAGGCGACAGAATTGAGATCGATATTCCCAAGCGCGTGATCCATGTATCCGTTACGAGCGAGGACCTTGCCAGCAGACGCAAGGCGATGGAGGCCAAGGGCGTTGCCGCGTGGAAGCCTCTGGCTCGCGATCGGAAAGTCTCAAAAGCACTGCAGGCCTATGCCGCATTGGCCACCAGCGCGGCTCGCGGTGCCGTGCGTGACGTGACGCAAATCCAGAAGAACGTGGGCGGAAATTCAGTCAGAATGGACGAGCTTGCTCCGTCGCTTGTGAAAATGGCTGATTAGGTGGCGAAACTACAGAGCAATGCCGGCTTCGGCGGCCTGAAGCTGCGCTCGTGGGCGGCGCCCAGCTCGCATAGGTTGATCCGGATGCTTGGTTGAGATTTCGAAAATGTCATGCCGGCAGAGCGCGAAGCAGAATGCAGGTGATGTTGTCCTGGCCTCCACGCTGTTTCGCAAGAGTGATCAGGTCGGCACAGGCGGATTCAAAGGGCGAGGAGGCGAGAATTGCGCCTATTTCGCCCTGGCGCAAGTAGAGTGTGAGACCGTCTGTAGCCAACAGAACGGTGGTGCCGGGGCTGAAATCGACTGAGAAGAAGTCGGGCTGAACTTCAGGTGCAACACCGACTGCTCGGGTAACCACGGAACGCATGCCCGGGATATCTGCTTTTTGCGCGCTGTCGAGGGTCAGTGTGCCATTGCGAATGAGCTCGTTGATCAGGGAATGATCGACGGTGAGTTGAGTACACTTGTCACCCTGGACACTGTATGCCCGACTGTCGCCAACGTTGCCGAGGATGAGTTTGTCGCCTTCGAGAGCGGCAACGACGGCGGTGGTTCCCATTCCTTTATTTTCCGGAACCTGTCCGTTCTCCCAAACGTCCAGATTTGCGGCGCTGATGGCGTGCAGAAGCCGGGTGCCGACAGGGATATCCGAGGAAGCAGAGTCGGCAAAACTGTTCATTATGGCCGTCACTGCACGGGAACTGGCGACTTCGCCACTGGTCATCCCTCCCATACCGTCGCAGATCACAAAAACGCCGAGAGATTCGTCGTAACCAAAGGAGTCTTCGTTGTTCGTGCGAACGCAGCCAACATCGGTCAAAGCTGAGACTGCGATACGAGGGCGCATAGAGGCGGGGCTGACCGAAGGCGCAGTTGAGGTGACGACTTCATTCTCTGGCTCGTCGAAGGAAATAGAACCGTGGGTCATCGGCCCTCGCGGAGCCCCTGATGCATTGTCTTGTTCCGCACCGGCCGGTAGCGCAGATTCGCTCGGCCCTTCGGAGAGAAAGTCGGCTTGCAACGGTTTGTTGCTGAATTCTTCGGTCATTGTCTCCCCTCGAACGTCCCAAAGGTAGTCGTTTCTTCAGTTCATTACTTAGTTCCACCGATCACAATTACGGTCAACGGGCTCGTCTTGACCGGCATTTGCACTTAAGTCTCACACTTACGAGAGAACAAGTTTCCGTTTGCTCCGCTCGCAGCCTTTCTAGCATTCGCAAAGACTAATATCTATTTCGACCTGATTCCGCCAGATACCCTGTTCGGGGTCAGGTGTACTGCAATGCGCTCCAACACCGATCCGCCTCCATACGGGTTCTCGCCCGATATGGGCGGTCGGGTATATTCGCCTAGCCTGCACTGACCGAACTCCTGTCATTTGATTCTCGAATCTGAGATTCGCTGGTCTCGCCGAAAATCTGGCGGTACAGGTCTTCGCCATAACTGGTCTCTAATGGCTCACCCTCGAGCAGCCTGAAAGTGCGAGTGCCGTCGTCCTTTCGTTCGGCACGCAAGAAAAGAGTTGCTTCGTCATTCTTGTCATAGAAGCCGCGCGCAAATTCGTAAAGATGCGTCACGAAGAATATCTTGACGCGCTTTTCGAGAAGCGCCCGGACTATCTGGGTCGCGATCTCCGACCCTTCGCGCTCGTTCGTCGCGGCAAACGATTCGTTTAGTAGCAGGATTGAGTTCGGTGTAATGTGGTCCACGATGCCGCTCATTCTGGCGAGTTCTTCATCGAGCTTACCGCTCTTCATCGTAGCGTCCTCTTCCCGCCTGTAGTGTGAAAATAATGCTGGGCAGAGTTCGGCCTGGAACGATTCAGCTCCAACGAAAATGCCGCATTGCATCATCATTTGAGCCAGACCGATGCTGCGCAGGAAGCTTGACTTTCCACCTTGATTGGCACCGGTAACTATTGTGAGACTCTTATAATCGGCGTCAGCCGCGTTGCCCACCAGTCTGCCCTCCATGTGGAGCGACAGGCACACGTCGTACAACCCGCTAAAGCGATGCTTGCGCTCGCCAGCCTTCGCTGGCGTCGGGAAACACACCGGCTCTCCTTTGGCAGCCAACTTATCATGGAGATTCAAGCACCCTACATAGAACGCTAGCTCCGTCCTTAGCATTTTGAAGAAGCTCAACACATGATCCGCAGATTGAGCAAGCGTGATTGCAACCCGACTAATCCCGCGATGCCTCATGCCGGCTACGATCCGCGCTCCGCCCTCGTCGCGCGGGTCCAATCGGAAGGTGTAGCCAGGGGGCGCTTTGGCCAACACACGCTTGAACCAATTGGGCTCTCTCTTGGGAGGCTTACTCAACATATAATTCGTGCCTTCGTTGTTCTCGCCTAGCGATGCGCTCAGGAGGGTGCCGTCTCGGAACTTCAATTCCGCCAGATACTGCTCGATCGTGGCCAGATACTCGTTGCCGAGTTCGCTCTTGAGCATGGCGACGAGCACAGTGAAGGCCTCCGAATGCACCCGGCCGTCTGCGTCCTCGGCGATTCTCCTCAATTTACGGAGCATGGCCAAAAGCGAATCGAGCAGAGTGACACCACCGTAGAGGACCGATTCGGGATAGTGACTGGACAAATCCCACCACATACGCTTTGTGTTGTCAGTCGCCTCCACCGTAAGGTCATAGAGTCCCCTGGCCAACTCCGGATTAGCTAAGCAATCCTTAACTACCTCCTGCCGATACAGAACAGTATCGACATCGCTTTGGAGGCCCGAGAGTACCGCAGCCCGTGCCACATCCAACAGAAACTTGTCGCCTGCAGCCATGGTTTGGAGCAGCGTGTTCAGTTCGAGATCCTGTGTTAAAACCGACTCGTTCCATGGCAGTCCTCGTTGGAGGTCAAAATCCCGATCGCGGTGCATCAGTAGCGCCTTCATGCTTTGATACGCTCCTTTAGCAATTCGTACGTCACACGATGCTTCTGCGCGATCGCCAGAGCATATGCCAATCCGTCGGCCGGCCTCCGTTCCAGTTTGTACGTTCGAACTGCAGGATTGTTGGGATCGACCGTGCTAACGAGACTGACCGTCTTTTCGTCGAACGAGGCCAACTCATCCAGAAACGTGACGCAGACACCGAGCAGATTCAGCGCGGAGATCTGCGCCACAATCTGTCTGCTGAGGTAGATAGCATCTTGCAGTGTCGTCGACGAGAATATTTCGTTCATGATGATGAGGCTGTTTGGTGTGGCTGCGTCGAGAATCTGCCGGATTCGTATTAGATCGTCTTGTAGTTTCCCGCGGAGATTGGAAATGTTCTCTTCCCGTTCAAAATGCGTGAAAAGCCGGTCGAAGAGAAACAGTCTAGCTTCCCGGCCTGGGACCAGCAGACCGAGGCTGGCTAGGTAATGCATCTGACCAAACATCCGGGCGAATGTCGTCTTGCCGCCGTGGTTCGGGCCGGATACGACGAAGATCCTCTCTGTGCCAGTAAGAAAGAAATCATTGCAGACGACTGTAGCTTTCTCACCGATGAGCTTTTTTGCCAGCACGATGTCGAAAGCATCGCGGCCAGCGACTTCCTTTGTCGCTTGCGCAAGCTGCGGGCGGCAGAAGCTCAGCCCTGCGCCGCGCACCTTCTCTATGTAGGCGAGAAATGCGACGTAGAACTGAATCTCCCGGTCGAATCGCGCGATCGTCTCATCGAGATACGCCTGGTGGGAAGCGAAGAATGTATCGAGAGCTTCAAACGTCTCAGGATGCAGCCTCGCCACTCCATCCAGTATCTGCTCCTGGATATGGTTGACACCCTCCATCTCCCGCAGGCTAACCCAATAGTTTTTGTCTTCGGTGCGTCTGAATTTCCTAAACGTCTCTTCGACTGAGGCGCTGTAGTCGGTCTCGGCGTCGAGGTTTCGTACTGTGACAGCGTCTCCCTTCAATAGCAAACAGTATCTGATTGCGGAGAGTTCGGCCTTAAGCTTTTCCATCCCAGTCACGAGACTGCGGAAGGGGGCGGACGAGACATAGAGTGCAAGATAATCGCGAAATGCGAGTAAGCCTCGCGACTCGACTCGATGCTCACAAAGATCCAACGTCAGCCACTCAACAGCTCCGCAATAGACTTCCACGGCGCTTACGAAGCATCGCTCACTGGCGTGTTTGTAATCGAACTTCTTGGCCTGATCAAGCCGCTCGCGCATCGTCCGCATTCGCCCCGAGAACGATTGGATGGCCTGCACGACTCCCTTGTTCGCGAGATCCTGCATGACATTCTGCCGATATGCAACCGCGTCCAAATCGGCCAATTGCCCGTAATAAAACGGCGTTAGGTCATATTCCTTCCAGTCAGCCGTAATGCTTTCGATGAGCTGGTCCAGGTTCAGGTCGACGAAATAGGAAGGCGCCTCGCTGCGCACTCCTCCTCCTCCGTCGTCAGATCCTTCAAACAGTATGCTGTTAAAGGTCATGATGCTTCACCGTTACTGGACCTCTGTCATCTACAAACATTGGCGGAATATCCTCACACAAACCTGAGTATTGCCTTGTAGCATCAGTGCGGAGCGGGAAATCTTCTGCATTGGGAGCTCTTCTCATGAACGCTCCATGGAACCCGGACGTTTGGAAGCCTGCAAAGCCCACTGCAACGCAATTGCCCAACCCACGACCGTCCATCCCAGAAGGATGTTCAAATACAGAATCTTGAGTTGCCTCGGATGCCGATAGCGAGAGGCGGCGATCGTCGGAAAGAAGTATGCGAGGGTCGCAAGCACCCGAAGGAGATACCACAGAATCGATAAACCGAGATCTCGCATTGATCCACTTACCATGGGTTGAGGGGCTTGGTTTTGCCAAGTCCGGACCGACTGAAACTCTGCCGGCAGTACACTGCCGATACTTAAGACAATGGAATCAGAGTGCATCGAGTGTGCCCGTTACCCAAAACAAGGCAGCGATGCACAGCCAGGAGACAGCACTTCTTATCCCCTCAGGTCAAATCACGTTGTGGTAGGGTATACAGACTCCTACCGGATCGGTAGGAATCATCAGCCGCTCCATTTCGGAGGGCGTTTAAAGGCGGATTCCCTCGCCTGAGGCTGTAGTGTATCACACAGTGAATCGACGACACGCTTCGAAATCAGTGGCTTGGGAAGAGGCCTGCTACGGGATGTAGTAAAAGGGATTCGGAAGCTTTACAGACAGCTCCGCCCTCGGTGTTCTGCGGCAGTCTTCAGAGGGGCTACGATGCAAAGTATGCACAAAATGAGAGAGTGTCGCTTCGTCAAGAGTCCGCCTCCATGGGATGCACCAAGCGAACCTCATTTAATTGAATCCGCACGCACAGATTCAAATGAATGTTGGCAGGTTCATCCGATTCGTTCTTGACCTTGGTCCGGCTAACCGGTCATTTCCTGAAAGTGTGACCTTGCCACAAGGATTGCGTCCGTTTGCTCTTGATCTCCCGCGTCGCACTAGACGACGCGGTACTCTCCGTGTAACAAGTCCGTCGGGAGCGGCGCGATAAATCCATCGTGAACGCTCGGCATTACAGCACAAGCGCAGGACCGCCCTTATACCCTCGATCCTGCATCCGCCATGGACGAATTCGTCTTGCGTAACCGCGTAAGAGCGGTACAATTCGACGAGCCGAGACTAAAAAGGTAATTCAAGATCACGAATGGCCTTTGCATCCACTTTGGAGCTTAAAGGGGACGATATGAGCACAAAACCGAATCTCCCAATCGACAGGTTGTTGTCGGAGTTGGGGTCCTTGGCGCAGATCTCGGCGGCCGAGCCTCCGGTGGTCACGCGCGTGGTGTTCAGCGAAGCAGACCTGCGCGCGCGTGCCTACGTGAAGGGCCTCTGCTCCGCAGCGGGGCTTACAGTCCATGAAGATGCGATCGGAAACACCTTTGCCCGCTGGCAGGGCAGTGATCCGGACCTCGCGCCAGTTGGTACCGGCTCGCACATCGATGCGATTCCGAACGCTGGCTCATATGACGGAACTGTGGGCGCACTTGGTGGGCTGGAGGCGATTCGCGTCTTGCAGCGTCTCGGTTTTAGTCCCCGGCGATCCATTGAACTTGTTATTTTCACTGCCGAGGAGCCAACCTGCTTCGGGATTGGTTGCCTCGGAAGTCGAATGATGGCGAAGATACTCACTCCTTCGCAGGCGCTCATCTTGCGTGACAAGGAGGGTCGTGGCCTGGAGGAGTTGCGCGCTCAGGCCGGGTTCGTCGGCTCACTCGAATCCGTAGCGTTGCCTGCCGGGCGTTTCCACCAGTTTGTCGAGTTGCATATCGAGCAGGGACCAATGCTCGAGCACGAAGGGATCGATCTCGGTCTGGTGACCCATATCGCCGGCCCGGCCAGCATGCGTGTCGTCATCGAGGGTGAAGGCGGCCATGCCGGCGGCAAGCTTATGCCCGGCCGCAAAGATGCTCTCGCGGCAGCTGCGGAACTGATTCTGGTACTCGAGGCAGCGGCCAAGTCCAGCGGTTCAACCGACACTGTGGGTACCGTTGGCGTCTGCGAAGTCTTTCCTGGTGCGGTCAACAGCATTCCCTCGCGCGTGCGCTTGGAGACGGACATCCGCGACACCGACGGCGCCCGGCGCGATCGCGTGCTCGACACACTACGTGCGGCATGCGCCGATGTCTCCGCCCGGCGCGGTGTGACTGTGACAACGGAACTGGTCAACGCCGATCCACCGACAATCTGCGACACCGAGATTCTGGCAGCGATGGAAACCGCGGCGGCCGAGGCGGGCCGGACCTACAAGAAGATGGCAGCCCACGCCTATCACGACTCATCCTTCATGGCGGTCATTGCACCAGTGGCTATGCTGTTCATTCCCTGCCGCGGCGGCGTAAGTCACCGGCCCGACGAGTACGCCTCGCCAGAGTGGATCGCCGGCGGGGTTCACGTGCTGGCGCGAACCCTCGCTCGCCTGGCAAGCTGAACAATTTCATCTCGCACCGGCTGGGTAACAATGCAGTTAAAGCGACCGCGCTTCGAATGACTGCAACATCCCAGGCACGCCGCCTAGGCCGGAATTTTCAACCCTCTTTTTTACGCAAGGAAGCGTAAGAAAGCTGAGGGCGAGGTCCGAATCTTTCGAATTCCGGGCGCATTGCAGGCAAACCGAAAGCTGTCCCACCAACTTAGATTGCGATATCTTGCAGGCTCACAGCCGCCTGTGGTACAAGTTGAGTTGGCGAAGGAATCCGCCTTCAAGCGCCCTCCGAAACGGAAAAGGCTGATGACTCCTACGGTGACGTGGGGGTTTTTTATTTGCCCCTGCGACTCTGTCAAGGAAGGGGCACGATGGACAGCTGTCTCGGTCTTCGCATTGGCGATAGAATCTCCGACATCGTCTCCGCGGTCGTTGAGATTCCCTTTGACAGCGCAACCCAATTCGAATTCGCCAAGGCATCACACGCCTTTCGGCGGGACCGGAACCCGTCCTCCCCGGTCCACAATCCGGTGGATTACGACTTCATTCCGCACACCCAGTCCGAATATGGCGATCTAGGTCATCTCCAGATCCTCGACTATACGCCAACTTTCCTAGGCTGCTTGCCCTTGAACGTTGGAATCGGAATGGAAGATACGCCAACGCAGCTCCGGCAGGGCCAACGAGGCATATTGCAGCGATTCGGGATGGCACAATGAATGACTCTCTACACACGCAAGGTCTTCTCAAAACCGGGCCACCCGCCGGCCCGGAGCACAGGCCACGGACAATTTCGGAGGTTGGTGTGCGGGAGACATTTCTTGAGGACATCGCGCTAAAGACCCTTTATCTATCAGGTCCATTCTCGGTTCTCGATCTGTCCGAGCAACTGCGGCTCAGCTACGACGTGGCGAACCAACTGTATTCCCGGCTACGCACAAAATTGCTCGCCGAGGTCACGGGAATGAGCACCACTGTTCCGGACATTGCCATCACTTCTCAAGGCAGAGTGCGAGCGTTGGAACTGCTAGCCCAGTGCCAATACGCGGGGGCCGCACCGGTCACTTTGGCGAGCTATGTCGAGCAGATTCGGAAACAGAGTTTCCGGAACGTGAAGGTACACCAAGAGGACGTCGAGCGCGCCTTTGCTCATCTTGTGATCGATAGCAAGACGTTGTCGCAACTCGGAACAGCGATCAACTCCGGGGCGGGGATCTTCCTTTATGGACCACCTGGCGTTGGAAAGACCGCCGCTGCCGAAACGTTGTCGCGCGTGCTTGCGAAGGATGAGGTCTGGATTCCCTATGCGATCGAGGTTGAAGGTCAGATCATTACCCTCTACGATCCTGTCATTCATAAGCGTATCGAATATCCGGAGTCTGAGGATCGAGACGAGCGTTGGGTACGATGCCATCGCCCTGCAGTTCTCGTCGGAGGAGAACTGACGGTTGAGATGCTGGACCTTCAATTCAACCCCATCACCAAATACTATGACGGTCCCGCGCAGATGAAAGCCAACAACGGGGTCCTAATCATCGACGATTTCGGACGGCAGAGAATTCCTCCCGACGAGTTGCTGAATCGCTGGGTAGTTCCTCTTGATCGTAGGACCGAGTTTCTGACTTTGGTTGGAGGAAGGAAAATAGAACTTCCGTTCGAAATGCTCGTCGTGTTTGCATCCAACAGAGATCCAGCCAAGGTAATGGATCCTGCATTTTTGAGAAGAATCCAGACGAAGATCAGGATGGGTGCGATTTCAGACGAACAGTTCTGCGAGATATTTCGCCGAGTTGCAGCCGGCTATGGACTAGAAGCTGACGATGACACTCTCAACGATCTGATCGTCACCATCCGCGGCACACTGAATCAGGAGCTGCGGGCGTGCTATCCCCGCGATATTGTGAACCAGGTCCTGTGGGCCGCTGAATACGAAGACCGGCCACCGCAACTCAATCGTGCGGCTTTGATGCGGGCAGTCGAGGCCTACTTTCTACCTAAGCCCTCAGAGAGCCAGACGGAGCAGCTTCCGAAGTCTGGAATCTTGTTGGGTAAACTCAAGCAATTTTGGAAGCTCTTCGATGACCTTAGAGATCTGTCCGAAGACAACTGACTCAATTACTGGGAAGCGGACCCAGTACGCTACGAAGATCGCCCGTGAGACCAGCGCCGGCTCCACGTCGCCTCTCACCTTCCACCATTTATCGAAGAGAGTTTCATGGCCATTACTAAGTAGTCTGTCCGCCTTTCCAGATTGTGACTGCTTTTACCGATCTGAGTTGAAGTTTTCCATATTCACGCAGAATGATATGACCGGAGCCGTGCCCCTCGTAACGGTCGTAGATCTGCTGCCCATCCCGGAGGATGATGCGCAATGGCGTACCCCGTTTAAAGTGAGTATGCGGAGTTCTCAATAGAGCACATGCCCCTTTCGTATAGGACGCAGAAAGTTTAGATTGGGGCCAATTGAAGGGTGATGGAGTCCACCCCAACCGCCGGAATCGAAAGCGATGTTCGGATGATGACTCCTCATAGCCCCAGAGGCAGAGGAACAATCATGCTAACAACGTCTCCGTCTAGTCCAGGAATTCACATTCCTCCTCCGTTCTCGATTCCTAACACTCGTTCAGGTTGCTCTCTGCCTCGTGAACTTTCGATCATCTTTGAGTGGAACTCCGCACCCAAGACGGCTTGCTTTGGAATCGGACCTTATCACGGAGGAGCCCGAGACGCGCCGAATCGCTCACAACTTACATCATCCGATGCTGGTAGCCTCCCATGCCTTACGTAAAAGGTGCCTTTAGATCGGAGAAAGCTCGCCAGATTGCCAGATCCGGGAGTTTATCAGGGAAGAGTCTCCAGCCTCGTCCGTGGTGGCCGGAGGAAACCTGCCAAAAAATCAACAAGATCGTCTGGATGGTCTATTGCTTGGGCGAACTGGGAGAAGACTGGCACCAGTTCACCGCCTATGACGCGGCCGGACACGTGCTCGGCGTCCACCGTGTTGAGGGATTCTGACCAACGGAAGATCGCCGCAAACTGCGATTCCGAGGTTTGTATGTACCTTCAGAAGGTTTACGATCCCGCGGCGCGCATGTATCGAGCGCGTTATGCCATCGCAACCATTCTGCGCGATCGTGTTGTCAATGAAGGCGCCTTCAAGTGCTGCTTTGAGATGGGCGACGAGGACGAGGTGATGCGGGCAATCCTGCGCCGTGGTCTCAAGAATCCAAGACTGCGTTCTGCGCTCGAAAAGAGCCACTTGGTGAACATCACGCACTGGCTTCCCCGTTTCCCCGATCTTGCTGAAGCATATTACGCAACCGACGAGCAGGCCTTTGGGATGGCGGACAAACGAACTGAGCGGAAGAGCGGAAGCAATTCGAAGCGAGATCACCGGCCGCAACGCCGATAGTCTAAGTTGAGATGACACTCGCAAGTGACTGCATCCAGCTCTGGAGTCAGTCGATCGAGCCATCGGTCGAAGTCCACATTCTCCTTTGCGCAGTGAACTGTGCGGCCTGGATTCAGCTGGCCCCATTCGAACCATTTGCGGCTCAGCCAAGACATATAGGGGAGCAAGAGCGTTGATGGGCAACACATCCTGTCGTGCGCTCGAATTTGCTCCGATGTCATGCCGTGATCGCGTGCATAGGCCCGGTAGCGAAGTTGAGTGTCACCTCTGAACTGTACTCTGCTCACGCGCGTCATCAACGCCTCCGCATGCTCTACGAAAAGGCGGTACAACCCGATCCAAACCATTCAAGGATGGGATGCAACAGGTAGAAAAAGCGGGACCGCGAAGCTGCGCATCGCTTCCGTCCCATTCACTCAGTTTTCCCAGGGCAACTCCTTCTTGCCAAAGTGGCCGTAGTTGGTTGTTTGCCTATAAATGGGGCGGAGCAGGTCCAACCGCTCAATAATGGCCGATGGCCGGAAATCGAATCGATACGCGAATTCCATCGCTTCGCGATTATCTCCGGTGCCAAAGGTCTCTACCTTCAACGACACCGGTTTGGCCACGCCAATGGCATATGCCACCTGAATCTCGGCTACTGCTGCAAGGCCCTGCTTGACAATCTGCCTGGCAACGTAGCGGCAGAAGTAGGCAGCGCTACGATCCACCTTCGACGGATCCTTGCCGCTGAACGCGCCGCCTCCGTGACGTGCCGCACCGCCATAGGTGTCCGCAATGATCTTTCTTCCTGTCACGCCACAATCTGCCGATGGCCCGCCGAGCACGAAACTGCCAGTGGGATTGACAGTAAACTGTATGTCGTGTGTAGACCACTCACCCAGAACGCGCGGCGCAAGTTCGTTCCGTACGTAGCCGGTAATGTCCCCTCGCTTCGCTTCGGAACTATGTTGCGTGGAAACCAATACATCCGTCACCGAAACGGCAACATTGCCTTCATAGAGCACCGATACTTGGGATTTGGCGTCGGGCCGGATCCAGGGAAATTTGCCGGACTTTCGATCTTCTGCGAGTCCTTTGGTTAGTTGGTGAGCCAGGAGGATTGGCAAGGGCATAAGTTCGGGCGTTTCGTCGCAGGCATAGCCGAACATGATCCCTTGGTCGCCCGCACCCTGCTCATGATTTTCGTTGCTGTCGACGTCCACGCCCTGGGCAATATCCGCAGACTGCTTGGAAATGATCTGCAGTACCCGTGCACCATCCGCATTGAAGGGTACAGTTGGATCGTTGTACCCAATGTAGCGGATCGCTTCACGAACAACCGCTTCATGATCGACGTTCGCTTTCGAACTGATCTCGCCGCCGAGAACGACCGTGCTTTCCTTGCACAGGACCTCACATGCAACCCTCGACTTGGGGTCTTGAGCGATGTAAGCGTCCAAAATGGAGTCAGCTATGTAATCGCACACCTTGTCCGGGTGCCCTTCTGAAACCGACTCAGAGGTAAAAATATATGTCGAGGATTGAGGAGTAGCGGGACCCGACACCACATTCGTCGCGCTGACAATACTGGCCATGGATGCACCCTCCTGATAGGAAATTGACACGGTTGCGCTCTCGCCAGCGTTCCGGGAACTAACGCCTGAGCCCGGGTTCAGTTTTGCCTAAGCAGAAAAAACTCCTGCCAGGATGCAGGAGTCATTAGCCGCTCCTTTTCGGAGGGCAGTTCAAGGTGGATTCCATCACCTCGTACGAGAATATGAAAGTTTACGGAAAGAGTCAACTCTTTCTACGCAACCATTTTGCAGATCATTTGCGCCGAATCCGACCGGGCGATGCCTGCTCTGCGTCCCCGATTGTTTATACAGAGAGAGTCGTCTGCCTCTGAACGTTGACAAGCAGAGGAATGGCGGAGAGTTCAACGATGACGCAAAAAGCGATCACGGCGGCAAGCGAATGATCGTACAAAATGCCCATGATCGCGCTTCCCAGAAACCATGAGATGCCATACGCGCCTGTAAATAATCCATATGCAGAAGGCCGTCGATCTGCCGGCACGATAGTCGCGACCGCAGCTGGAATGATGGATTCTTGCACTCCCATTCCCAGCCCCCACAGCGCAGCGCCGAAAAGCGCCATCCAGAACCCGCCGAGAAAAACCAGCGGGGCAAAACATGCGGAAAGCAGTGTAAGAGGGATAAGGACGGAGATACCGAAGCGGTCAAACAGCCTGCCAAAGACGAGAGACCCTATGCCGCTAACGGCCATGGCGACCGAGTAGAAGATGGGAATCCAGATCGTCTTCACGATTCCGGCTTGCTGAAAATGGAACGAAATCAGCTGGAAGTCGGCGAAGCCTGCGGCCACCAGCGCAGCCGCAATGAGATATATCCAAAACGAGCGAGGCAGAGGAGCCCCCTGCAAAGATTTGGGGTTCGTCTCCAGATCTTCGGGGCGCGGATAGAGGAGTCTCGCGACCGAGAGCAGCAGCACGGTCATGATGGCGGGGACAAGGAGTGTGCCAAACGCCAATTTGTAATATCCGCGATGGGCAAGAATGAACGCCACAAGCAACGGACCAACCAAGGCTCCAGATTGGTCGAGCGCCTCATGAATTCCAAATCCCCATCCGAAGCCCATCTCCTTTGCCGCGTGCGACAACATAACATCGCGCGGAGGATTCCGTATAGCCTTTCCGATTCTCTCCATCAGAATGAGAAGCGCGGCCATCTGCCAGTTTCTCGCGAAAGCAAGCATCGGCACTGCAGCCATCTGGACAATGTATCCGAAAAACGTGATTGGCCAGAATTCTCGGGTCCGCTCGCTTATGCGTCCGGAGACGAACCGCAGTCCATATCCGAGCAACTCGCCAAGACCGGCCACGATTCCGACGATTGCACCCGTTGCTCCAAGCGTCTGGAGAAATGGGCCTGTGATTGACCTTGATCCCTCATAGGTGAAGTCGGCAAAGAAGCTGACTACGCCGATCATGAGCACGAATTTGAGTGCGGTCCTGCGCTTGGCGCCATTGCCCGGCGCGAGTTTTTGCAGGACATCTCCTTCTGTCGGTTTCATCGACATGCTCCTCGCAGCTTGATTTGGTAAGAGTCATCAGCCCATGAGCGGAAGGCAGTTGAAGGCGGATTCCATCGCCGGATATCCAAGCAAAATTACAGAGGATGATCGTCGTGAACGACCAGAACAGAGATTTGAGACCTGCGAATCAAGGTTTCGGAGGTAGACCCTTCAAGCCAGCGCCGGACGCGGCCAATGTCTCGGTGTCCGACAACAATCAGGTCTACTGAGGCTTCCTCGGCTTTGCGTTCGATTTCATTTTCAGGTTCGCCTTCAACGATCTCTGTGACAACGTCGATTCCAAGATCATGGGCAGCCGCAGCGGCCTCACGCGCTTGTTCTTCAAGCTGAACACGCTGATTTGACGCCTCTTCAAGGCCAACGCCCTCGGCCTGAGTCTCCGGACTGAGTGGAGCTATGACGCCGAGCACAATGATCTGGGCGTGGAGGCTCCCCGCGAGTGAAATGGCAACCTCAATGGCGCGCTCCGATCCTGAGGTTCCATTAGCTCCAACAAGAATTCTTCTAAACGGACTGATGTTCATCCCCTGTTCCCTTCTGAAAGTGAGCCTGACTCCCGTATGGCACGAGTTCATTCCGAGTCGAATGCGTCGTCGGCAAACAGAAGAATATTCACAATATCATTTCTCCATGAAGATTTCTGGTCCTGACTAAAGGGCTTGGCCGGGCTTGAGACTGCGTATGCAAATTGCCGATCCGCCCTGACGGCCACGCACAGGCGCATTATCGCTGTCACCGGCGATGATGTTCTGAGCTAAGTGATCTGAAAGACTCTTTGGTGATGCACTCGCCTTGGATGCGATTGAGCAGTCCAGCGCTCTAACCAGGCCTTTTGACCCGATTCTCGTTCTATCCGCATGTGTTGAACTACAGCCCACTTGCAGCATCACATCCGCCTGTGGTACAAGTTGACAAGGCGAAGGAATCCGCCTTCAAGTGCCCCCCGAAACGGGAGGGCTGATGACTCCTACGGTGACGCAGGGGTCTTTTCTTTGCCCCCGAGCCACGATGAAAAAAGGGGCATAATGGACAGCTATCTCGATCTCCCCATTGGCGATAAAGTTCCCGACATCGTCTCCGCAGTCGTTGAGATCCCGCTCGACGGCGTCAACAAATATGAATATGACAAGACTTTGCACGTCTTTCGGCTAGATCGGAACCTCCATTCCCCGGTTCACTATCCGGGGGACTACGGATTCATCCCGCAAACTCTCGCTGAAGACGGCGATCCGCTCGACATTCTGATTCTCGGAGATTCGCCTTCGTTCCCAGGCTGTGTATATGCTGCACGTCCGATCGGTCTGTTCGAAATGCTGGATCAGGGTGTGCCGGATGAGAAGATTCTGGCCTACGCCACGGGCAATCCGCGATTCAAGGGCGTCGAGAGCTACACAGAAGTACCGCCCCATGTTCTGCTTGAAATCGAGCATTTCTTTTCGGTCTATAAGGACATGGAGGGCAAGCGGACAAAGGTGCTGGGCTGGAAGAACCGGGAAACAGCACAGGAAATCATTCGAGCCGGCCACCAGCGATACTTGCACAGCAATGCCGGTTAGCGTTTCCGGAGAGGGGTCCAGCTTCGATGCCTTTATCTTCTGCCCAAAGCGAGCCGACCCTTGAGTATCTGAGTTGTGTCGAGCGCGAAGGGGAGTTGGGTCGACTTCGGAACCAGGCGAAGATACGAAAATCCATGCTGGTATTCGGCCAGGAGGGCGTTGGCAAATCGCGTTTGTTGCAGACGTTCGTCGGAGGCCAACCACTTGCGCTCTATGTGGCGCAGATGCGATCACCACGCGAATTCCTTGTCGGATTGTTCCATGCGTTGCATTCAGCGGACGAGAGAATCAGGATTCCCGCGAATATCGGTGACCTATCATCCTCTTCGATGAAAGGCATTGTGAACCGGGCTCTTGATACCCGGCCCTTCCTGATGGTGCTCGACCAACTCGACGCTCCATCTCGCGTTGTCACGGGCATGATCAAGGATTTGCATTATTTTGGCCGCACACCTGTGATCTTTGCTTCGCGATCGCCGCATATGGAAGATATCGGTGCACTGCGCCCATTGTGCGCGCTCAAATCGGAACGCATTGAGATCGAGAACCTGCCGCAAAAGATTGCATTGGAATTTGCCCAGCGCAATGCAGAGAAAATCCAGTTATGGGCGTCCAACCTGGAATCCATCTTGTCGTCCCTAGTCGAATGGAGCGATGGAAATCCGGGGGCCATCCTCCACATGCTGAAGATGGCCCAACGCCCACAGTACAGAGTGGGAGATCAGATTAAGTCTCACATCCTCTACATCGACTATCGCATGGGGCGCCGTTAGCGAGCCATCATCTTAAGCGAAGATTCGGCGGTGTAGTAGATCCCCCAAATGACTGGTACGAGAACCGCCACCCATAAAATGACAACCTTCCAACTTGACGTTGAACGAACGCGGAAATGCTCCATTCCCATCTCCTTCCTATGCATGATTTCCGGACCGATATTGTCGTCAGTAGCAGATCGAGAGTTCAAGCGTGTCGCGCCAATGCCACGGCTACAGAATCGTCTCCACCGCCCATGGCGCGTTCACACTTCGGTGGCCTGCGAGCAGCAGCAGCGCCAATTGGGACGCTCGTCGCTCTTCCTCGCTTGTCAGGTATCGGCGTAGGGCATCGTGCCGAAGTGCGTACCGTTGCAGGTCCTCGGCCGTTCTTTCCAGGAGCCGCGCATGTGCATGAAGCAGGGTTCGGGCGGCTTTGCCGGCACCTAGCGACTCGGCAACCAAAGCTAGATGAGGAAGGCAGCAGGCGGGCAGGCGCGCTTCGCCGGATTCTGTCGTATCGCGCACCGTGGTGGCCACACCGTTCACGGCCTTCTGCTCCGCCTCAATGCGAACCTCACAAACACGGCAGGTCTTGGCTGTGGCAAGCAAACTCGTCAGTTCCTCGTGGGATCCGCAGGCCTCGGATGCTTCCCCAGCAAGTCGCTCAAGTCCTCCTGCGATGCGATGCGCGAGATTCGGGTAGGCCGTACACACTCCGTACGGCGACGAGAGGTTTTCATACTGCCAGGTGTGGAGAGGGCAGAATCCGCCTCTGCTGGCGTGTTCTCGCTGCGTTTCCGGATTGATGGTCAGCTCGTATTGATACTTGCTCAGGAATCCAAAGATGGCATCCAGCATAGCGGCGCAAATCCAGCACCCGGTACGCCTCTCGATCTGAATCGTGGCCGCAGGGCTGGTTCCTGACTCGTCAGCAGCGACTTCCTTTCGCGTTTCGTCCTCTGGACCAAGACTCTTTTCTCGAAAGTCACGCAATCTTTCCACGAGTTGGTTGTATGCTTCCGCGTGTGCCGCCTGGCCCTCCAGGCTCAACCGCTTTGCAAGAAAGGCCGTGGCCCGTCCATACATATTGGAGAGAAAAGACTGTGCGCGCTCTTCGATGAGAAACCGCAGGAGTTCCGCCTCAAATGATCCGAGCCCGCTTTCTTCCAGTTGGTCTCCATCTCCTGATTGCTTCGCATGAAGCCCTTGTCGTGCTGAAAGGGAGAAGACTCCCGGTGTTTCGGAGAAGGAAAACCGTTGCAGACGCTCCCCAACGAACTCAAGAGCTTCCCTTCGCTCTTCGGCGTTAACGGTATCCTGCTTGTTAACAACAACGAAAAGCCTCTTGTTTGTGAGGCGTATCCGGTGCAGGATACGATCCTCCTCTTCCGAAAGCGGGCTCTCGTAGCTCGTTACCAAGACGAAGGCATCCGCCTGGGGCAGAAAGCGCTCGGTAGTCTGCGTATTCTCGGCAATCGAAGATCCTAATCCTGGACTGTCCACAAAGAAAAGCCCCCGACGCAAGATCTCGACGGGCAACTCAATTTCCGCATACAAGACATTTTTGACATTGCCGGGATTCGATTGCTGAGTCACGTAGTCAGCCAGCTGCGACAGCGGCACTTCGCGGCGCAAAATACGTTCGTTGAAGTTGAGCACGACCTGCTTACGGCTTCCATAGCGGACCGTCGTGATCACAGATGTGAGCGGAACAATCCCCGTTGGCAAGAGATCCCCACCGAGTATGGCGTTCATCAGTGTCGATTTGCCGCGGCTGAATCGCCCGACAACCAGCAAGTTGAACCGGTCTTCAGCCAGGCGAGTGAGAAGATCCCGGCATTCGGACTGCAAGGCTTCGTCCCTTGTATCGATAGCCTGGGCGGAACGGATGATGTCGGCTATCCCGAATTTCTCTTGCTCGTACTCTTTGAGGTCCATGAACGTCATTTCTCTCTGATTGAAGTGTGGACTGCTCTCTAGGATGCGCAATCGATCCGGAGTGTCAAGCGCCGGTTGGGTGTCCGCCTTCCAGACTCCCACCCAGTACGTGATTCAGGATTCGCCAGGAGGGCGACATCCAATTCGGCTTTTCCCCCGAGTCCTTTCTGTGCTCCGCTATTTGAGAGGCAACCTCGCGCGCAATGCCTGAATGTGCGTCCAGCAACCGGTCAACGTCTTCCTCATGGATAAATCGGGGAGCCTTGGCAATCTCGACCAAGGCGGATATGATCTCGGGCAACTCGGCTTCGGGCGCGACTGCGAAGCCGATCTCGGCAGCGGCAATCACCGTTCCGTGGTCGCGCACCTGTAAGAATTGGCGCAGATCTGGCCAATCACCCCGGATCACACCAACTTCGGCCAGAAGTTGAAGAGTCGCGCGTAGACGGCATACGGCAGACGGGCCTTTGAGGGTAACGCCGGTTAATCCCCGAATGGAAAGAATGCCGAATTGGCGTACGGCGCCAGGTAGCTTCCGCAGACTGTTCATGGCATCCTCTCTGCACAAATCGTCTTCGAGGATCTCGAACAGCAATGGAACGCTCTCGAGGCGGTGAAATTCACCCAATGCGAGAACCAGTCCCCCGGTGACGCGCTGCCAGGCCGCATCCAGCAGGACGTGGAAGATCTCCGTGGAAGTACACCGCATCAGTTCGCGAGCCGCTGCGCTTCGGACCGCGTCCTCGGCAAACAGCACCGCGGAATCCTGGGGGCGTACATAGTTCTTGAAATACGAAATCAACGAGGAGTATGCCCCTAATTCTCCCAACGCCCGTACGGCGCGACAGCGGGGCAGCGAGATGGTTCTCGGGGAGCCTTTCAAAAGGAAGTCCGCAAGATGGGGCACAGCTCCCTGTCCGTGCGCGATCAGCATTTCCACTGCAAGATCGCCATCTTTCAATGAATCAAGGACGCCGATCAGCCGATCGAGCTGTTGGTCAGGCATCGCTCTCGGCGGATTGGTCATACCTCTACCTCCTGGTTGGAGGCAGCCACGGGGTACCAGTCTTCACGCGTAAGCGGAAGTTTGCTTTGACCTCGATCGGGACGGCTGAGCAAAACCTGGTGAACGGCTATGTCTCCTCTGCGGAAGGCGGCAGCCGAGCCAGCCATGTACAGCAGCCAGATGCGGTAAGTCACATTTGACACATGCTGCAGCACGGTCCCGGAGTTTCGCCGCAAGCCATCTACCCAGCAGCGTAACGTGAGTGCATAGTGTTCGCGGAGATTTTCAACATCACGCACTTCAAAGCCTTGAGATTCGGCCGCTTCGAGAACTTGCGGAAGCGTGACGAGGTGACCATCGGGAAACACATATCTGTCAATAAACGAAGCGGTTGGAATTGCGGACGTGGATGAGCGCGTAATTCCGTGATTGAGAAAAACACCTCCGGGCCTAATCAGCTCATGCACGGTCCGGAAATATGTCCGAAGATTCCTAAGGCCTACGTGCTCGAACATGCCCACGCTTGCGATCTTGTCGAACGTATGCCGCACTTGGTTCGACTCACGGTAGTCGCGCAATTCCACTGCGCAACGGTTGGCCCAGTTGGTCTCTGCGATCCGGCGCTTTGCTACCTGTTTCTGTTCTTTGCTGATCGTAATACCTTGAGCATGCACGTGATACTTGCCAGCGGCGTGCATCACGAGGCTGCCCCATCCACACCCAATGTCAAGGAATCGCTCCCGCGGCTGCAGCCGCAGCTTTCGGCAGATCAAGTCGAGTTTCTCTTCCTGGGCGACATCGAGAGACTCTCCAGCGGAGCGAAAGTATGCGCACGAGTACGCAAGGGACTGGCCGAGCCATGGCTCAAAGAACGCAACTGGCTGATCGTAGTGGTAAGAAATCGAGGCGCGGTCTCGTTCGAGGGAATGTTGTGAGCCATGTTTGATCCACCGCCCCAAACCAAAGAGCGCCCAGGAGGCTTTCTCCAGAAGCTGGAACCGAAGTGAACGGGGACGATTGAAGATGTGTTCCGCAATCGAGAAGACTGAAAAAATATCCCCCTCAATGTCAAGATCGCCGTGGATGAATGCCTCTCCCAAAGTAATTTCATTCGGCTCGGCGATGAACGAATGGAGTGCCTGTGGACTCTCCACAACGATTGTGCAGACAGTCCTGTCGCCTCCCCTCGAGGACCAGCGCCATCCGTCCCACAAGCGGATGGCGAAAGCAGGCCCTTCAAAACCTTGGAAGAGGGTGTTGAAGATCGTTGCTCTTTGTGACTGGATGGATTCGGACATCTCTTTCCTCTGAGTTCAAATTCTGATTTGAAACACAACTCCAGAGCCATGTGCCGTGTGGGCACGATCATGGGCCGGCAAGGCTCCGGTTTCAAGCACAACAATCAATGCGTCCTGGTCTTCGGCAGAAATCGGCATCGCGCGGATCTGCTGGATGGTGTCTTTGATCGGATAGGCATACTCCCTTAGCGAAATGCGGCCGTTCTCCCAGACCGCGTAGCACGCGAGAGGACGCCCCGTCTTGGGCTGACCAAGACTTCCTGGATTCACGATTGTCGTCTCACCGACTGTGCGGATGAATGGGGTGTGGGTGTGGCCGACGACGAGCACGTCTGCGTCGATCGACCTCACTTCTTCTCGCCAACGCTCCGACTGCTCAGGGCAATACCCGAACAAAGGGTCCATGGGGGTAGCGTGAACCAGGTAAAACCTTGTCGAGCCCACCGCCGTCTCGCGGTAGACGGGAAGTTTTCTCAGGAACTCGAAGTCTTTCCCCTTGCAGACCTCTTGGGTATAACGCAGCGTCTCGGCCGCCAATCTCTTGAAGGGCTGCGAGCATTGTGGATCCACAGAGAACCCGGCCGCATGGTCATGGTTGCCGCGAACTGCAACAGCAGCTTTGTCTTTTACCCACTGGACGACTTCATGCGGTCTTGGCCCATAGTCCACCAGGTCGCCGACGCACCAGAGTTGATCGAAGTCGCGCTCTGGAAGAGCGTCCAAAGCAGCCAGATTGGCATGAATATCGGAAACGATGACAATCTTCACAAAAACCCCCAGCCTTTGGCTCACTTGCACCTACACCGGAGGCGCGTATGAACCAAGATTTTTCGCCGAGGATTCGTGCGGGTAGCAGACTCCCAGACGAAACCTCGTCAGGGGTCATCATCCGCACCATCCACCTAAATCATGAATGGCACAGCGGTTAAGGCGAACCCCTTCGCCCCGCGCACGGTTAGCGCGAACTCCAAATTCTTTGATCAGGGATCTGGCCGGGACATAACTCCGCAACAGGATTCCCTGTCAGGAGTCATCATCTGTCCGGCCTATTGGATGGGACAGCGGTTAAGGGTGAACTCCGTCACCACTACTAACCCCTTACTACACACCAACAATTGGCAGACTGTCAAGGGCTTACGAAGGTTGCCAGCAATTCTAAGTGGAGGCAATCTGCCGTGGATGCGGCAAATTCTGTGGCCTGAGAGTCACAGCCGCGTCCTTCGCATTTACTCAAAACATCCCTGAATTCATGAAATCGGGGATAAGGGTTACCGGTTTTCAGCCTGTGAGACCCGCCCGATGTGCCAATATTGCCCCTTGGGCGTTCCACTTAAAATTGCTGGAAGGTTGCATGATGCTGGTACGAGGTCAGCTCGCGAGCGCATCTCCCTTTGACGGTGAGGTGCTGCGATGACTTCGGGATGGCCAGCGTCGCGTGCTCCGATTGCCTGTTAAGGCCCCGCAACCGTCACCAAACCAGCGCGAAGGTGAGGGCCAGGGCAACCGTGGTCAGGACCAGGATGACCGGCACTGCCCAAAGGCCAAGCATGACCAGTTTTCCAGTGCCGGCTTCTTCTGAGGATCTCATACACCAACTCAGACGAAGAATGGGGTCAGGTCATTGGGGCACCCTGCACCTGCCTGGGTGCGAAGGCGCAGGCCATTGCCGAATCCGCAACTTGCTAGTTTGCCCCTCGCATGACCGGCACTCCCACTGATTGTGTATCCGACACCGAAGTTGTGCCCACGCCTTCAGGTCGAATCGCCTCAGTTAAGACACGTCCGACAGCAGCGCTGGGGCGATTGATTCGCAGCAGAGACGCGAAGGTCGCTGCTATATCGACTGGGGCAACAACTCCGTGGTAAGTCCCCGGCACAAAGGCAGTCCCGAAGAGCTCAAGCGGCACATGACGGTCATAACTGTTTGCGGAGAAGTGCGTCGTTCCGGAACCATGCCATGGAAACTGGTACGGACCGAAGTTCAGGTGAAGCGCCCAGCCCACATAGGGTGAGTAGCTGTGGGCGATAAGGCGGCCATATTGTGTCTGCGGAAGCGAGCCCTCTCGCATCTGCTTGGTCGTGTATATGTTGGTCAGCGCAGGGGGCTCCTTCTGCCTGCCGGCCGGTGCATCGCCGGTCCTGGACACAAAGCCGGCGAAGATCTGTTCCACCATTGATTTGGTCGTATTCTCGGCCTCCTCCTCACTAATGCCCGCGGCCTCAAATGCTCCGCGATTCAAGAGGAGGTAAGGATTGTCCATCTGTAAGACGTATTTACCCTTCGTCTTAAGAGGAAACTTCTCTTCCAGCTTCTGTTCAAGCGGGGTTGTGAAATCACCCGGCGAGAAATCGAGGACAGGCATACCCTCGGCGTCGCCAGCCTTCTGTGTCGTTGCGACGCCGTGATCGCCGGTCATGGCGACCATTACATTTTTCAGACCGATGGTCTTGTCCAGGAAGGTGAAGAAGGCGTCGAGGGCAGCATCCGATTGAACAATGAGTTCTTTTTGCGAAGGATCATCGGGCCCGAATGCGTGACCGTTGATGTCAGTTGACGAAATCG
>Ga0224555_1001850_pt1 | contig 26997 bp, 21 predicted proteins | sample 714S23034metaG_FD_180687 | JGI IMG/M metagenome (GOLD analysis project Ga0224555, IMG submission 180687) | Peat soil microbial communities from Stordalen Mire, Sweden - 717 S2 30-34 | ecosystem: Environmental > Terrestrial > Soil > Wetlands > Peat | place: Sweden: Norrbotten County, Stordalen...
CGTTCCGAGCACTCTCAGCCAGCGCCTCTCTTCTGCTGTACGACGTGTGGATCTGATCATCCACCTTACGGTACACGAAACCGCGTCAATTGTCCAGCTTGTTTATCCGGCTACCCTAAGTGGATTTACAGTTATGTGATTCAGCCGGACGGCTCTCTGCGCGACAAACCACCGTACTTCTGGCTGCACATGACGGACATTCCCAACGATAGCGGCGCGGAGGATCTGGCCGTCGACGCGCACGGGAATCTGTATGTGGCGACCCGCATGGGCGTCCAGGTTTGCGACCAGAACGGCCGCGTGCGCGCCATTCTTCCGCTGCCCACTCCGTGCGGAGCAGTGCGTAGCGTGTGCTTTGGCGGCGAGCATTTTGACGTTCTGTGGGTCACGGATGGAACTCAGGTTTTCAGGCGGCAACTCAAAGTGCGCGGCTATGCTCCGTGGGCGGGGCCGGTTGCGGTGCTGAGTTCCGGTCCGGGTTGAGTGCTTTCCGTTTTGCATACGGCAGCGAACGGGCAGAACTCGCGGCGACCGCTCCCTCACGGTCGCGGCTCGGAAGCGGGGCGTTAATTCGCAAGAGGTCACGCAGCCGCGCGTCAGCAAGCCGACGTTGAGCCAATTGCCACAAGCTCATTTCTGTCAGGGCGTGGCCACGGGGGCGGGCACGCGGAAGTGGCCGGTAACGCCGTTGATGGCCAGAGTCGCGTTCACGTATGGCGCGACCGTGGAGACTCCGGACGGGTAGGTGAAGTTCACCTGTCCGATGATCTCGCCGGGGGCGGCTCCGCAGTACAAGACAGTGGCGGGCTGTCCATCAATCGTCAGCACGCAGGATGATGGCCCGCCGGGCACCTGCAATTCCGCCAGGGGCGCAGGCAAGCCATCCTGCAGCGGCGAAGTCATCGGCCCCAGGCCGTTGGCCCAAAGCTGGTAGGTGGCGCCAGCCTTCACCGCGCATTCCGAGCTGTATGTGGGACACCCGTCGGCGGGATTTCCCGTCACCCACGCCACGCCACTGGTAAAGTCGCTCATGAAAAACGACGGAGAAGAAATCGATGCGATGGTCACTCGCTCGATGCTGCTGGGGGTGCTGTTCCACGTCACCTGCACCGGCACCGCGAGGGCAGGCGCGGTTTCCCATGGCACCTGAAAGTTGATCTGCGCCGGTGAGACGTAAATGAGCGGCGCATTCACACCGTTCACGCTCACCGTGACGCCCGCCACCTGCGCCGGAAAACTCTGTCCGGCCCCGAGCGGCGGAACGATGTGCTCCGCGTCGGCCAGATTATTGCCGAACAGAGTCGCCAGGCTGCCCGGCGATATGGCCCCCAGGTAGGAGGCCGCGTTCACGATGCCCGCGGGCGCGATGGCCGGCGTGGCCGCGGAAACTGTCGTTGGCTGGTAGACGCGGACGTAATCCACCAACAGGTCCTGCGGGAACGTCACGCTGGCGTCCGGCGTTCCGAGGAAGGCATTCGGCGCGCCGATGGCGACGCACAGGATCAGGTAGAACGGATTGTTGAAGACCCATTGAGAACCGGCGGGCAGGGATGCCGGCGTGAGTGTTTCATAAGAGGCCCCATCGACAAAGAACTCGATGGAGTCCTGCGCCCAAACGATCGAGTAGACGTGATAGTCGTCGTAGACCGTCTCGCCGAAGGGCAGCGTAATGGAAGCGCCCACGCCACCGTATGGCGGGTAGTCGACCGGGGTCGTCAGGCTGTTGCCGGGGCCCGGGCCATGAATGGTGCCGTTGTTCACGGTGGCGTTGTTGTCATAGGTGCCGAAGTTCTCCATAATGTCGACTTCGCCGGAACCAGGCCAGCCCACCGTCATGACGTTCTCGCCCAGCATCCAGAAGGCGGGCCAAACACCTTTGCCGAAGGGGAGTTTGATGCGCGCCTCGATCAGGCCGTATTGCCAACTGCGATCCGTTGTCTGACTGGAGGAGCCGGGAGAGCCCGTCTGCAGCCGCCCGGAGGTGAAGGTTCCGTCGGGGCCTTTGGTGACACGGATCACCAGGTTGCCGGCGCCGTCCTGGAAGACCGTGCTGGTGGAACTGCTATTGGTCTCGATCTCGAATTGGCCCCACCCGGTGCCGGTGTCATAGTTCCATTTGGTTGGATCGGCGGGGGCGCCGGCTGCTCCGTTGAATTCATCGCTCCACACCGGTTGCCAAGCGCTGGTCGTTTGCGCCGGCGCGATCGCGCCGGTCAGCAAGAATAATAGGGCCACAGGGAGATAACGCATTTACGATCCTATTATGCCGCATTGGACCGGCTATGCCACAGCGGCGCAAACCGCAGCCATGGAAAGGCGAGTTTCAGCGGGCGCGGGGCCTTTGAGATACTTGGGCCTGCCGCTGAGCAGCCATATACGAGCGCAATACCTGGTTCATGCGAGTCTGGTAGCGAGTACCGGTCGATCTGAAAAAGGCTAGCACGTCGGCGTCGATCCGCAAGGTGATTTGCAGCTTGTTCGCTTCGGGAATCAGCGGACCAACTCGGTTCCAGGCCACGCCATGCGTGGCGGGGACGTCCGCGAGGTCGATATCCTTATCGGCAAGCCGGGCCAGGCGCGCTCTCGCTTTTTTGGTCAGCGTCGGCGGGCGGCTGGGATCCAAAGTGAACTTAACGGTTCCAGTAGTCTTCACGCTCATGTCGCTCTGCCTTTCGTGCGGAGATAAGCCGGATCGTATCGCCGCGCAGCGTATAGGCGACTGCGATCTCGAAGCCCTCAACGAGGCCGATGGCGATCCACCGCGGCTCCCCATACGGTTCCCGTGTGTCGGCCCATTCCAAGCGGCTCGGGTCGAGGAAAACGCGCGTTGCAAAACGGAACGAAACGGCGTGCTTTCGTTCGTTGAGCGCGGCCTTCTTCTCGTCCCACTCGAAGTCCATTCCGCTGAGGCCAGTATAGCACTGGTGTAGCTACGATTGGCACTACGAAGCGATGAGGGCGAAGAGGCTCGGGGCCAAGACCCGGCTGGGCCTGGCACTCCGCCCTGTGCACCGCGTTGTCAGGGGGCGCCTTGCAAGGCGAGGATCTTCTTTTTGACCGCCGAGGGGAAATCCACAAACACGAAGTGGTCTTTGTGGAACAGATAATCCTCATCGCTCTCGTCGACGATGCGGACCATATCGTCCTTGGCCGCTGCCAGGTCGGGCAGAATCCGATAGACCTTACCGAGGATGAGCGATGCCCGGTAATCGGTGTTGTCGATGCACAAAGCGAAGGTCTTTGCCGGGACTTTCATCGTTCGTCCGGATAGCGCTTGATTTTCAGGTCTTTCTTGCCGATTCCATGCGCCTCGTAGCCGCGTAACTCCACCCGCCGCAGAGCGCCGTTCGGGAGTTGCACGGTGGCCATCCCTTTCATCTTTCGCCAGCGGCCAGGACCGGCCGCGATGGCTTCCGTGTGCGGTTCGCAGCCAAGATTGGCTGCCGCAACAAAAAAAGGCGGCCTGAGAGGCCGCCGCAGGCTGAGAGCCTGCCCCACGAAGATTTGGACAGGCCAGGAGGCCTGTCCTACTTGGTCTTGGCCAGCTTCTCGCGCTGCTCGCGCAACACGGCCTTGCGGCTGAGCTTGATCTTGTTGCCTTCGAGCGCCAGAACCTTGACCAGAATCTGGTCGCCTTCCTTCAGCTCGTCGCGCACTTCGCGCACACGGTTCTCGGCGATCTCGCTGATGTGCAGCAGGCCGTCGGTGCCGGGGAAGATCTCGACGAAAGCGCCGAAATCCACCAGCCGCACCACCTTGCCCAAGTAGGTTTTGCCCACCTCGGCCACGGCGGTGATGTCGCCGATGATTTGCAGAGCCTTGTTGGCCGCGGCTTCGTCGGCGGAGGAAACATGCACGGTGCCGTCGTCGTCCACGTCGATCTTGACGCCGGTCTGCTCGATGATGCCGCGAATCACCTTGCCGCCTGGTCCGATGACGTCACGGATCTTATCGGTCGGAATGTGAATGGTGTAAATGCGCGGCGCGTATTGCGACATGTTGGTGCGCGGCTGGGCGATGGCCTCCTCCATTTTGCCGATGATAAAGAGGCGGCCGCGGCGGGCCTGTTCCAGGGCTTCGGTCATGATGGTAGCGGTAACGTTGGTTACCTTGATATCCATCTGCAACGCGGTGATGCCTTCGCGCGTGCCGGCGACCTTGAAATCCATGTCGCCGTAGTGATCCTCGGCGCCTGCGATATCGGTGAGCACGGCGTAAGCGTCGCCCTCCTTCACCAAACCCATGGCGATGCCGCCCACATGCGCGGGCATGGGGACGCCCGCATCCATCAAGGTGAGGGACGCGCCGCAAACCGTAGCCATGGAACTCGATCCATTGGATTCCAGGATGTCGCTGACCACACGCAACGTGTAGGGGAATGCGGTCTCGGGGGGGATGATCGGGAGCAATGCCCGCTCGGCCAGCGCTCCGTGGCCGATTTCGCGGCGGCCGGGTCCACGCATAAAGCCGACTTCACCAACGCTGAACGGCGGAAAGTTGTAGTGCAGCATGAAGCGCTTGGAAGCTTCGCCGGGCTCCAGGAGTTCGATGCGCTGGGCGTCGTCCTTGGTGCCCAGGGTAAGGGTGACCAGGGCCTGTGTTTCGCCACGGGTGAACAGCGCGGAGCCGTGGGTGCGCGGCAGCACGCCGGTTTCGATGGTGATCTGGCGAATCTGATCGAAAGCGCGGCCGTCCGGACGGCGGTGGTGCTTCAGCATCTCGTCGCGGAAGACGCGCTCTTTGAGCGCCTCGAAGACCTTCTTGCCTTCGTCCTTCTGCTCTTCGGCCAGGCCTTCCAGGACCTTCTTCTTTAATTCGGCTACTTTGGTGTGGCTCTCCAGCTTAGGATACTTTTCGGTGTTCAGCGCGTCGATCAGCGGTTCGCGCGCCTGGGTGGCAATCTGATCGTAGAGGGCCTGGTCCAGCGCCTTGGCTTCGAAAGCGAGTTTCGGTTTCCCGACCTTCGCGACCAACTCGTGGATGGCCGCGGCGATCTTCTTGCAGCAGGTGTGGCCAAAGTCGATGGCCCCGACGACCTCCTGCTCGGAGGCCTGTTGCGCGCCCGCCTCCACCATCACGATGCCGCCTTCGGTGGCGGCCACGATGATATTCAGCTTCGACTCGCGGCCTTCGGAATAGGTGGGGTTGGCGATGTATTCGCCCTTCACCATGCCGACGCGTACTCCGCCCAGCACGTGGTGGAACGGAATATCGGAGATGGCCAGCGCGGCGCCCGCGCCCACTACGGCCAGGGAATTGGGGTCCTGCTCCGGATCGGCCGAGAGCACCATGGCGATGATCTGGGTTTCATGCAAAAACCCTTCGGGGAACAGCGGACGCACCGGCCGGTCGATCAACCGGCTGGTGAGGATCTCTTTTTCCGAGGGCCGTCCCTCGCGTTTGATAAAGCCGCCCGGAATCTTGCCGGCGGCGTAAGTGTACTCGCGATAGTCTACCGTGAGAGGAAAGAAGCCGGCATTCGGCTTCGGCTCTTCGGACATACAGGCGCTGACCAGCACTACGGAATCGCCGGATCGGACCACGACGGCGCCGTTCGCCTGTTTGGCCATTCTACCCGTTTCGAGGGTGATCTGGCGGCCTCCCAGATCGATTTCAACTGTGTGTGACATTTCTAATTCTCCAAGCCTCGGCCGCCGGAATCCGGGGCCAATGACAGAATCTGACCGGTCGCGCGACCGGCCGAATGAGACTGGAGTTGACAGGACGAGGCGGCTAGCGGCGGATGCCGAGCTTTAGCAGAAGCGACTTGTAGCGGTCCGGATCGGTGTCCCGAAGATATCTGAGCATCCGGCGCCGCTTGGCGACCATGGTCAGAAGGCCCTTGCGCGAAGCATGGTCCTTCTGGTGGGTCTTAAAATGTTCCGTAAGCTGCGTGATGCGCTCACTCAACAGGGCGATTTGCACCTCCGGCGATCCCGTATCAGCCTTACCCCGCTGATTGCCAACAATTACCTGCCGCTTTACGTCAGTCGCCAGTGCCATGCTCGAGTGGTTGCTCCTTGTCTTCTCTTTATCTCGTTTTGGTTACGGAATATAGCATAGCACAGGCGGGGTGGTTGGTGCAGGGCGGTTTTTTTGCGGCCTTGCCAAGCCCGCCACGCGGTGCATTCATCGTGGGGCGGGACTCCCGCTCGGATATGGCTGGACCCGCGGAAGGCCGATCAATAATTGGCCTGCCGGTTGACAACGTTGACAACCTGCCCCACAAAGCAGCGCAGCCGCAACCAAAAGAGGCCGCCGCAGGCCGAGGGCCTGCCCCACGAAAAATCGGCGCTCGCTGCGAAGATTCCGACCAATTGTAATACAGGGTGAGAACGGATTATTCAATCTTGTTGGCTGGACCCATGCCTGGCTTCTTCTTTGTCCTGGCGCCCAGCGCGATCCCGATGGCCGCCTGCCGGTCGCCGGTGGTCCATGCCTTTTGAATCTCCTGCTCGTTCATGCCGGCCAGCCGCCCAACCAGCATGAATGCCGGGAGCGCGTAACGCAGATTCTTCCACTGCGCCATCTCCACCACGGAATCCAGGGCGCGGTCGCGGATCTGATCCAGCGTGGCGGCGGCGTCCTGGTCGGTGAGGGTGACCAGCACGTTGGCGGCGCGCGTCCGGTCGCTGAGCACGATGGAGTTCAGCATTTCGACGAACCAGGTAGCCGGCACGCGAGTCCCCAGTTGCGGCTGGAGGCGCGCCAGCACGGCGAAGGCGTTCAAAGAGCGAAGGGCGTTGGCGCGCACGGCGTCGTCCGGATCTTGCAGTGCATAGACCAGATCGTTGAGCACGTCCTTCTTATTCGGCGCATAACCGACGATGGCGGCGGCCATAGCGCGCTGCTCGGCGTCGTCGGAATCGCGCAGCACCTCGCGCAGCAGGGGCAGGTGCGCGGCGGCGTAATCGGCGAACCCGAACTGGAACTCGCGCGCGTCGGGATCGGCCATGAGGGAGTGGCCGGTGGTCAGGTCTTCGGCGGTGCTGCCGCGGTGGGCCGCGTCACGCACGGCTTCCAGAAACTTGCGGTAGGTGTTGGTGAGGTCGTCGGGCAGCACGGCGGCGCCGGCGGGCTGGCTGCGAAAGGCTAGGTGCGGCGCGCCCTTTTCCTCGATGCCGATGAACAGGGTGGTCTTGCCCTGGTCGCAGCATACGGCTTCCAGGTGCGCCAACACCACACCTGGGACTTGCTCCAGATCCTCTTCCAGGCCGCTCTTGGAAGGCGGAATCGGATCGCCCGGCTTCAGGCGCAACGCATGCAGCAACTTCTGTTCCGGCAGCTTATGCAGGCCGTAGAATTCGATGTCGTCGACGCGCGGCGCCTGGGCCGAGAGCAGGGCGGCGGCGGCAAGGGACAGGCAGAAGGACTTCACAAGAATATTGTGACGCAATGGAGATCGCCGCGGGTACGGGCGGCCTGCTTCGCAAGCGGGCGGCCTGAGAGGCCGCCGGGCCCAGAGGGCACCCCTGAGAGCCTGCCCCACTTCTACCTACCGCATGTGCTGAAGGCGCGCGATGCGGTCGGCGGTGGACGGATGGGTCGAGAACACATTCATGAACCACTGACTGGTGAAGGGCTTGATGATGAATAAGTGCGCGGTCGAGGGGCTGGCTTCCATGGGGATGCGCTTGGAGTAAGTCTCCAACTTACCCAGCGCGGAGATTAGTTCATTCGGTGCGTGAGTGTACTGGGCGGAAGCTTCGTCGGCGGAATACTCGCGCGAACGGGAGATGGCCATCTGGATCAGCAGGGCGGCAATGGGTCCGAGGATCATCATCAGGAAGACGGCGATGGCGTTGCCGCCGCCCCGGTCGTCGTCGTCGCTTGAGCCGCCGAACCAGAAGGCCATGCGGGAGATGAACATGATGGCGGCGGCGATAGTGGCGGCCACCGAGCTGATCAGGATATCGCGGTGCAGCACGTGACCCAGCTCGTGGGCCACCACTCCCTCGATTTCGCGGTCGTCCATGAGGCGCAGAATGCCCACGGTAAACGCCACCGAAGCGTGCGCGGGATTGCGTCCGGTGGCAAAGGCGTTGGGACTGTCTTCGGGGAGCAGCCAGAGGCGCGGCATGGGGAGACTCATGCGCTGGCATAGGCCCTGCACGATGGGGGCAACGCGGCGATAGACTTCCGGGTTCTCCGTCTCGGTGACCGGCTGTGCGCTGTAGGATGCCAGCGCAATTTTGTCCGAGAAGAAGTAACCCGAGAAGTTCATCAGGACCGCGAAGCCCAGCCCCATGTAGAGTCCCTGGCGGCCGGCGATGGCCTCGCCGGCGAACAGCACCAGGGCGCTGAGCAGGCCGAGCAGGAGGACTGTTTTGATGGTGTTGGTGGTGGTCATTGTGTTAGCGCCTCACAGACGGCAGACCACAAAAAACGATGGTCTGCCCTACAACCTTGCATTAAGCTTCCACTGGCACCTGCTTCTGGAATTGAAGCGCGCTGGCGGCGGGATCGGCGTCCACTTCTATGGTGTCGCCATCCTGGAAATCGCCGTTGAGCAGCTTGAGCGCCAGCGGATCCTGGATCAGCCGCTGGATCGCGCGCCGCATGGGTCGCGCGCCGTACTGCGGATCGTAACCTTCCTTGATGAGCAGCTCACGGGCGCCGTCGGTCAGCTCCAGTTGGATGCCGCGGTCTTTCAGCAGCTTGCCCACCCGCCGCAACTGGATATCGATGATCATGGCGAGATGCTCGCGGCTGAGCGAATTGAACACGATGATGTCGTCGATGCGGTTCAGGAACTCCGGCCGGAAGGTGCTGCGCAGCGCATCCAGCAGGCGCGTGCGGGTGGCTTCGTTGGCGGAGCTCCTGGCGTGCACCGAGAAGCCGATCGGTCCGACTTCCTTCATGCTTGTGGAGCCGACGTTGGAGGTCATCACGATGACCGTGTTGCGGAAGCTCACGGTGCGGCCCTGGCCGTCGGTGAGGCGTCCGTCCTCCAGGATTTGCAGCATGGAATTGAAGACGTCCGGATGGGCCTTCTCAATTTCATCGAAGAGCACCACGGAATACGGCCTGCGGCGCACCTGTTCGGTGAGCTGGCCGCCTTCGTCGTAGCCCACATATCCGGGCGGCGCGCCAATCATGCGGGACACCGAGTGCTTCTCCATATACTCGGACATGTCCACGCGGATCATGGCCTTCTCGTCGTCGAAGAGGTACTCGGCCAGGGCGCGCACCAGCTCGGTTTTGCCGACGCCCGAGGGTCCCAGGAAAATAAAGCTGCCGATGGGCCGGTTGGGATCGCTGAGGCCGGCGCGGTTGCGCAGGATGGCGTTGGAAACCAGGCGCACGGCTTCGTCCTGGCCGACCACACGCTCTTTAAGGTGGTCGGGCATGCGGACGAGCTTCTGGGCTTCGCCCTGCAGCATGCGGGTCACAGGGATGCCCGTGGATTTGGCCACAATGCGGGCGATATCTTCGTCGTCGATTTCTTCCTTCAGGAGGGCGGAATCCTTGATGGCCTCCAGGTCGCGCTCGGCGGCCTGAATGTCCTTCTCAATCTGGGCGAGCCGGCCATAGCGGAGTTGCGCGGCCCTTTCCCAGTCGCCCTGGCGGCTGGCCTGTTCCTCGTCTTTGCGCAGTTGTTCCTGATCTTCCTTGAGATGGCGCACGCCGTGAATGGCGGCCTTCTCGCGGTTCCAGCGCTCCTTCAGGGTGGCGGTTTCGCCGCGCAGCTTTTCCAGCTCGTCTTCCACGTGGCGCAGGCGCTCCCTGGAAGCGGCGTTGCGTTCGAGGCCCAGCGCCTGGCGCTCGATTTCGAGGTGCGTAATGCGGCGGTCCTTCTGATCGATTTCGATGGGCATGGAGCCGATCTGCAAGCGCAGTGCGGCGCCGGCCTCGTCGATCAGGTCGATGGCTTTGTCGGGCAGGAAGCGGTCGGTGATGTAGCGCTGCGAGAGCAAGGCGGCGGCCACGATGGCAGCGTCCTTAATGCGCACGCCGTGATGGATCTCGAATTTTTCCTTCAAGCCGCGCAGGATGGCCACGGTATCGTCGACGGTAGGCTCGCCCACGAAGACGGTCTGGAAGCGGCGGGCCAGGGCGGCGTCCTTTTCGACGCGCTTGTATTCGGTAAGGGTGGTGGCGCCGATGCAGCGCAGATCGCCGCGGGCCAGCGCCGGCTTCAGCATGTTGGCGGCGTCGATGGTGCCTTCCGCCGAGCCCGCGCCCACCAAGGTATGCAGCTCGTCGATGAAGCAGATGATCTCGCCGTTCGATTCGACGATCTCCTTGAGGACGGCTTTGAGGCGGTCTTCGAACTCGCCGCGGAACTTGGTGCCGGCCACCATGGAGCCCAGGTCGAGCGCGACCAGTTTCTTGTGCTGCAATTGATCGGGCACGTCGCCCTTGACGATGCGCTGGGCAAGGCCTTCCACGATGGCGGTCTTGCCTACGCCGGGCTCGCCGATGAGCACGGGATTGTTCTTGGTACGGCGGCTGAGGACCTGCATGAGGCGGCGAATCTCGTCTTCGCGGCCGATGACGGGGTCGAGCTTGCCATCGCGGGCGGACTTAGTCAGATCGACGGCGTAGCGTTCCAGGGCTTGGTATTTTGTTTCGGGATTGGGATCGGTCACTCGCTGTGTGCCTCGGATAGACGCCAACGCTTTCAGGATGGCTTCGTGGGTGGCGCCGGCGCGCTCCAGCAATTGCGACGCAGGGTCGCGCTTCTGGGCGGAGATGGCCAGCAGCATGTGCTCGGTGGAGACGAACTCGTCTTTGAAGCGGCTGGCCTCGTCGAAGGCGCGCTCGAGCACTTCGTTGAGCGGTTGCGAAGCGTACAAGCCGGGTTGAGGCGGCATGCTGACCTTGGGGATGCTTTGCAACTGGCGCTCGCCTTCGGAGACGATGGCGTCCGGCTGTACGCCGCATTTTTCCAGCACGGGGCGCACGATGCCTTCGCGCTCCTGGGCGAGAGCTACCAGGAGGTGCAGGGGATAGAGAACCTGGCCGTCGGATTTACCGGCCACTTCCTGGGACTGCTGCAGCGCCTCCTGGGCTTTTTGCGTAAACTTGTCGAATCGGATCACAGGGACCTACTTTCTATAAGGATACCAACCAGGGAAAAAAGTGGCTGGCGGCTGGTGGGCGGTGGCTGGTGGTTTTGTCTAACCCGCCAGCCAGCAGCCACCAAACACCAGCCACTGCCGCTTACTGCTTGACGTCGATCTTGACTTGCCGCGGTTTGGCGGCGGCCTTCTTGGGCAGTTTCACGGTCAGGACGCCGTTGTGGTACTCGGCCGCAACCTGTTCCGTATCGACTGTCGAGGGAAGGGTGAAGGTGCGGGTGAACTGGCCGTAGGCGCGTTCGATGCGATGGTAACCCTTGGTGGTGTCCTCTTTTTCGAACTTGCGTTCGCCGGAGAGGGTCAGGGTCTGGTTTTCGACGCGCACGTCGATGTCTTTGAGCTCGACTTCGGGGACATCGGCTTTGAGCACGAGTTCGTCCTCGGTTTCGAAGATGTCCACCGCGGGCGACCAGGGCCGGCCTGCGCGCGGCTCACTGAGCATCCGGGTGAAAGCGTCCTCGAAGAGACGGAGGTTGGCCAATGGATCGGTATGGGTGATGGACATTTGTATTGTGTTGCTCCTTGATTCAAGATGGTTGGACTTAACTTCATCCGATTACTATAATAAAATCTTAGCGTCTATTTGTCAAGTACTGGTGAGCCGATAATGGTAAGGGCGCAATCGTCTCCCCGGCCACTTGCGATACGTTGTTGTAGATAAATGACTTACGCTAGCCGAAGGCTTGCCAGCAAAGCTGCACGCCCATGCACGTCAGCCAGGCGGAAAGGGCGACGCGGAGCGGCCTGGCGGGCAGAACGGTGAGCAGACTTGCGCCGATCAAGGCGCCAACCATGCCGCCGATGATGAGGTGGATCAGGATAGCGGACTGGTAGTGCCCGGCGGACAAGTGGAAGCTGCCGCCGATCAGGGAGCAGGCCAGACCGAACATCACATCGGTGCCGACCACGCGGGCGGGGCTGAGGGGGGTCAAATTCAGCAGAGCGACGCCGCCCAGGGCGCCGGCGCCGGCGGAAGAGAACCCGACTTCGGTGCCGATACCGAAGGCGATGAAGGGCAGCCAGCCGGAGCGGTCGGTCATGCTGCGCGTGTGCGCGCTGCGGCGCAGGGTGCGGATCAGATTATAGAGCGCCATGCTGGCGACCAATGCTCCGATGCCCAGAAACAGGACGCTCCGATGATGCTTGGCGTCCAGCAAATCCATGGCAAAGAAGCCCAGCAACACGCCAGGGACACCGCCGCAGCAGAGCCGCAGCAGAGTCGGGTAATGGATCTGTTTGCGGAAGATGTAGACCGGAGCGATGGTTAGCTTGATGACCGCCGAGAAGGCCAGTGCGGTGCCGACGGCTTCGGCGGGCGGAACCTTGAAGAACAGCATGAGAACGGGGGCCAGGAGCGATCCTGCGCCAACACCGGTCAGCCCAACACCAGCCGCGATCAGGAAGCCAACCAGGATTTCAGTCATGGATCATTCGGAAGTTCCGCTGAGTGTGTCTGCTATCTTAGCGCGGATCAATCCACCGCGTCTATGGAAATTAGTTCGGCCTAGCCTCAAATCGTTTTATGTCGCCTGCCAAGCGCTCCCCGAAGACGGCAGACCACAAAGTGCGATGGTCTGCCCCACCAAAGTGAACAGCAGTGGGCCTACTAGCTAGCCTAGTACAAAGCTGGCAAATTGTCGCATAGCCCCCAGCCCCGAGACAATAGGTATAATCAGAGCGTGAGAAGCCTCCTTCCCCTACTGGTTTGCCTTGCCCTGACGGGCTGCCATCGCAACATCAGAAATGAAGACGCCGTTAAACAAGGCGTCATGGATTACCTCGCGACGCGTCAGGGTCTGAGCGTCGCTTCCATGAACGTGTCGGTCGCGTCCATGGTCTTTCGGGAGAACGAAGTGGATGCCACCGTGATATTTGCGCCGAAGGGGTCGAACGCGGCGCAGCCCATGACTATCCACTACGTGTTGGAAAAGAAGGGCGACCGCTGGGTCGTGAAACCGCGTGCCGGCGGCGGTCAGAATCCGCACGGCGGCATGGGCGCCAGTCCGCACGGCGGCGGTATGGGCATGCCGGAAGGCGGTGCTCCGGCGGGCGCGATGCCGCCCGGACATCCTATGATGCCCCCGGAGGGTAGCGGCCCGAAATGAAACTGGTCGCCATATTGGGCGGAGGTCCGGCAGGAGCCTTTGCGGCCGAGCGGTTGGCGTCCGCAGGGTTGGACACCGTTGTTTTCGACGAAAAACTGGCCTGGGAGAAGCCTTGCGGCGGCGGCCTGACTTACAAGGCGTACCACACGTATCCGTTCCTGATCGAAAACAACACGCCCAAGAAGGTGGTCACGGAAACGATTCTGTCCGCGCCGCGGGCCAAGGCCGCCACGCTGCATTTGAGCGAGCCGCTGCTGATATATTCCCGCCTGGATTTGAACCGGATGATGCTGGAGCGGGCCGAGCGCGCCGGGGCGCGCATCGAAAAAGCCCGCGTGCTGGAAATCAATCGCACGGGCATGGGCTGGCGGCTGCGGACCAACGCGGGCGCCCTGGACGCGGACTTCTGCGTGATCGCCACGGGCGCGCGCAATCCGCTGCGGGATTTCGGCACGCAGCTCACGTCCCGCGATTCCATGTGTGCGCTGGGCTACTACGTTCCCGGAGATCAGGCGCAGATCGATATCCAGTTTTTGCCGCACCTGGAGGGCTACATCTGGATTTTTCCGCGCTGCGGGCATCTCTCGGTGGGCATTTGCGGGAAGGGCGAGCCCGCCGCTTCGCTGCGCAAGCGCCTGGAAAACTACATGGCGCAAAGAGGCATGTGCTGGAAGGGCGCGGCCTTTTACAGCCATCTGCTGCCGTCGCTGGACACTCCGGCGTGGAAAAAGAATCGCGTGGCGGGGGACGGCTGGCTGGCGGTGGGCGACGCCGCCGGCCTGGTGGACCCAGTCACCGGCGAAGGCATTTATTACGCGCTGCGCTCGGCCGACCTGGCGGCCAAGGCGCTGCTGTCGGAGTTGGGCGGCCTGGCGGATAAGCTGCAGGCTTACCGGCGGATGTTGCGGCGGGATTTCGCCGCCGATCTGGAGTTCGGCTCGCGGCTGGCCAAGCGCGTCTTTTTGGGGCGATTCCTGTTCGGATCGGTGCCCGCGCGCATGGTGCAATTCACGCGGCGCAGCAGCCGGTTCTCGGGCGTCATGCAGGACTTGTTCGCGGGCACGCAGCCATACCTGGGATTGAAGAACCGGCTGATGCGCAACCTGAACGGCAGCCTTTACGAGATCGCCATGAGCCTGGGGCTGGGCCGGTTGCTGCCCGGCAAACTGCAACCATGAAGCCCGCCAAACATGACCCACGCTAAATCCGAAGCCGCCTTTCAACGGGCGCAGAAAGTAATTCCGGGAGGCGTCAACTCTCCGGTGCGCGCCTACCGCGGCGTGGGCGGCAATCCGCCCTTCATCGCACGGGGGCAGGGATCGCACATCTTCGACATCGACGGCAACGAGTACATCGACTACGTGGGTTCGTGGGGACCGCTGCTGCTGGGGCACCGCCATCCGGCGATCGTGGAAGCCGTGCGGGATGCGCTCGAAACGGGCACCAGTTTCGGCGCGCCGACCGAGCGGGAGATCGATCTGGCCGAAGCCATCCGCGAGGCGGTGCCTTCCATGGAGATGGTGCGGCTGGTCAACTCCGGCACCGAAGCCACTATGTCGGCCATTCGCGTCGCCCGCGGGTTCACCGGCCGCGACCTTACGGTGAAGTTCGAAGGCTGCTATCACGGCCACGTGGATTCGCTGCTGGTGAAGGCCGGCTCGGGCCTGGCGACGCTGGGCATCGCCGATACGCAAGGCGTGCCCAAGGGCTTCACTGATACCACCGTGGCGCTGCCTTTCAATTCGGTGGAAGCAGTGGAAGCCGCGTTCCGCGCGCACGGCGAGCGCATCGCGGCGGTGATCGTGGAACCAGTGGTGGGCAACATGGGATGCGTTCCGCCGCGGCCCGGCTTTCTGGAAGCGCTGCGCGAGATCACCGCGCGGTACGGCGCGCTGCTGATCCTGGATGAAGTGATGACCGGCTTCCGTGTGGCCTATGGCGGCGCACAGGCGCGCTTTGGCATCCGGCCGGATATGACCACGCTGGGCAAGGTCATCGGCGGCGGTTTGCCCATCGGGGCTTACGGCGGGCGCGCCGATATCATGAGCCGTGTGGCGCCGGTCGGGCCGGTTTATCAGGCGGGCACGCTATCGGGCAATCCGCTGGCGGTGGCGGCGGGACTGGCCATGCTGCGGTACTTGAAGGCGCATCCGGAAGTGTACAGCGAGCTGGAGACCAAATCGGCAGCCATCGCCGGCGCCGCGCCCGCGGGCATCACAGTGAACCGGGTGGGAGCGATGTTCACCTGGTTTTTTACGGACCAGCCGGTGACGGACTGGGATTCGGCGAGGCGCGCCGACACGGGGAAGTTCGCGGCCTTTCATCGCAGCATGCTGGAGCAAGGCATCTACCTGCCGCCTTCGCAATTCGAAGCTGCATTCGTTTCTGCCGCGCACACGGACGAGGACGTCCGCAGGACCCGGGAGGCCGCGGGAAGAGCTTTTGGAACCACAGATGGACACAGATGAACACGGATCTTGTGGGACAGGCCTCCGACTCGAGGGAAAGGCCGATTAGAGCAACGCCGCCGCAACTAAAAGAGGCGGCCTGGGAGGCCGCCGCAGGCCGAGGGCCTGCCCCACAAAATCTGCCCCACCTGGTTACTTTGTTCCGGCCGCGCTGGCGCCTGCCAGAGCGTTGCCGAGGGCGGTACCGTTGGGGCTGCCCAGTCCGGTACAGGGATCCCAGCCGGGACCGGCGGAGTACCCCCCGATCTGGCCGGTGATATCGTTGTTTCCCGTGGTGATATCGTGCAATGCGTTGGCGCTCGAAGCCAGGGCGTACAGCAGAGGGTTGAGGAAGCCCACGGGGGTCCCCAGCTTCTGATTGATGCAAGCGACCAGGCTGGCCCATAGCGGAGCAACCGCGCTGGTTCCACCCACGATACCCGATTGTCCATCGGCCAGGATCTGGTATCCGGTTTCGGGATCGGCGTCGCCGGCCACGTCGGGGACACCGCGGCCGATGCGCCCGCCGGGATTCACCGAGAGAGGCACATGCGCATTGGCCTGCCAAGTGGGCAGGTCGATGGTGTCGCTGATGCCGCCGCCGGTGGCGCCTCCGTTGACGCCATCGTTCCAGACCGTTTCGCTGGTGATGTTGGCGCCGGAGGAGCGCAAGGTCGTGCCGCCGCAGGCCAGCACAAAGGCGCTGGAGGCCGGGAAATCGCAGTGGGCCAGGCCGTCGTCGACCTGGTCGCGCGAGCCGTCGTCTCCAGCCGCGCAGCAGACCGTGACGCCCATAGTGGCAGCGGCCTGAAAAGCTTCGTTCACGGCTTGGATGGCCTGGGTCGACCAGATCGATTGACCTTCCGCGAAACCCCAACTGATGGAGAGCACGGAGGGTTTGTGGACGCTGTCGTGGACGGCGGTGGTGATGGCATCCACCCAGCCTTGCTCGGTGAAGTTCGAGAAATAGACGACTATGCTGGCGCCGGGCGCGACCGCGCCGGCCACTTCGATGTCCAGCATGACTTCGGTATCGGGGCTGTCCTGTCCGGGAGCCGGCTGGTTGGTGACGCCATCGACGGACATGGCCGTGACGGATGGCGTAGAGATCCCCAACTGTTGAAAGTAGGTGTTCAGGTCGCTGGTGGTGTAGCCTCCGCCGAACTCGAGGATCCCGATGCACTCGCCGGCGCCGTTCACACCGGTGGGGAAATTATAGAGCTGGGCCACCTGGAGCGGTGTGTAGGAGGCCGGTTGAGTGGTGGGCTGTTTGGGCGGCTTGGGCTTGTGCTTGCGGAAATGGGGCCGGGCTTGCGGCCGGTTGTCGAACCCAAAGACGCCCTGGACGATGCCTGCGAGATCCGCCGGGATGTAGATGGGGCCGGTGCGGCCACGGAACGCGCCATCGGGGTGCTCGTAATTGGCGAGATACACGCTGAATGCCGCGCTGAGCGCCGCGATGGTTCCGGAAAGAACCACGGTACGCCGGGGCGCGCTGGCTTCCACGATGGTCAGGTTATGCTGGTGAGCGAAAGCCTCGATTTTGGCGATGTCGTCGGGATTGGCGCCGTAGTCGGCGGCGAACTGTTCGCGGCTCATGTATTTGCGCTGGTGCGGCGAGGTGGCGGTCATTTCCTTCGCCGACGCCGGATTCTGCAACGCTTTGCGCGGACGCAAGAGCACGCTGATTCTGATGTGTTCGTTGGGGTCCGGGGCACCCACCACCCTGGATCCACTGCGAGCGGATCGCTCGCTGCCTGGGAGTGCTACGCGATTCTTATGTTCTGTCATACATTTGCTCCTTTTCGATTTGCGGGAAGAAATTCTGCCCTCACTGCTGGTATATGGTGATTGTAACGGCGAATTTGTTTCATGGATTTGTGCGCCAGGCGGTTGCCCGCCGGATGCGGCCTGTTACACTCGGCTTGATGACTCACCGGGAGCGCATTTTTGCCGCGCTCGAACACCGGCAGCCGGACCGGACCCCCAAGGACTTGGGGAGTTCCCGCGTGACCGGCATGGTCAAACCGGCCTACGAGAGGCTTTGCCGGTACCTATTGAGGCTCGCACAATACGGTGACAGCTTTTGTGACAAATGTGCCCCTCTGCATTGGGCTGATGTGGGGCGGCCAATCTTGGCCGCAGCCGCCTTTTTAGGCGGCTCGGGCCGGCTGAAAGCCGGCTGCGGGCAAAATTGCCCGCCCCACAGGGTCCAGGTTGCCTGTCACTGTATTAACCGAGCCTCAATCGGATTTTCTACCACGCCTGCGGGTCGGTCTACGCCTACCTGCCGGATTTCATCGCTGTTTGGCGCGGAGTTAAACAAGGACATAGCATGCATTTGAATAGAATGAACGGTGCAATGAGGCGGGCGGCATGGATTGCCTCGCTGGCCGCCATGGTGTTGGTTGAGGTTGCGGGCGCAGCTCAACCTGGGGATGGCCGGAGCGAAGGGAACATCCCCCAGCTTCGGAAACAGGGAACCGCCATGCAGTTGGTGGTGGACGGGAACCCGTTCCTGATCATCGGCGGAGAACTTCACAATTCCAGCTCGTCGAGCCTGGAATACATGAAACCGATCTGGCAGCGGATGCTGGATCTGCATTTCAACACCGTGCTGGCCGGCGTTTCCTGGGAACTGGTGGAACCCGAAGAGGGCCGCTTCGATTTCTCCCTGGTGGATGGCCTTATTCAGGACGCCCGCCGCAGCGGTCTTCGACTCGTTTTCCTATGGTTCGGCAGTTGGAAGAATGGCATGTCCAGCTACATCCCAGTGTGGGTGAAGAAGGATTACACCCGCTTCCCGCGCGTCAGATTGCAGGAGCGCGGGACGGTGGAGGTGCTGTCGACGCTGGCCGAGGCCAACTGGCGGGCGGATGCCAAAGCTTTCGCCGCTTTGATGCGGCACATCCGCGAGGTGGACGGGGACAGCCGAACGGTGATCATGGTGCAGGTGGAAAACGAGGTGGGCGTGCTGCGGGATTCGCGCGATCGTTCCGGGGCGGCGAACGCAGCATTCGTGGGGCCCGTTCCGAAGGCGCTGCTGGACTATCTCCCGAAGAATCGGGACGCGCTGGTTCCGGAGATTCGCAAGCGATGGGAGACGGCAGGATTCAAGGCGTCCGGCGCCTGGGCGGAAGTCTTTGGCGGAGGGCCGGAAACGGACGAAATCTTCATGGCGTGGCAGTACGCCCGCTACGTCGACAACGTGGCAGCGGCCGGCAAGGCACAATACGGCATTCCGATGTATGTGAATACCTGGCTGAGCGGGCAGGGGAAGCCAGGCGAATGGCCGAGCGGCGGTCCGCTCCCGCATGTCATGGACATGTGGCTTGCGGGCGCCCCGCACATCGACATGCTGTCTCCCGACATCTACGCTGCCGATTTCGAGCGCTGGTGCCAAAGGTACACGCAGCGCAGCAACCCGCTCTTCATTCCCGAGATGAACCGCGACGGCGCGGGCCCACAGGACGTGTTCCTGGCTTTCGGACAATATAGCGCCATCGGGACGTCCCCGTTTGCGGTCGATTCCATGGAGAACCCGAAGGATTCAAAGCTGGCTAGGAGCTATGCCGTCCTGGAACAGATTGCGCCGCTGATTCTGCAGTACCAAGGCACCGGCCGGATGACCGGCTTCCTGCTCAACAAGGAGCACCCTACGGTCACGCGAGACCTGGGCGATTACCAGTTGGAGATCTCGCTGGACGACATCTTCGGCTACCGGGCCGACCAGGGTTATGGCCTGATAGCCGCTGTCGGGCCGAATGAGTTCGCCGGCGCCGGCAGCGGTTTCCGCGTGTCTTTCCGGCCCAAGACGCCCGGTGCGCCACTGGCCGCGGTTGGCACGGTTGACGAAGGAATCTACCGCGAGGGCAAGTGGATTCCCGGCCGGCGTCTGAACGGCGATGAAAACGACCAGGGGCAGAGGTGGCGGTTTGACAGCCAGAGACTGAGCATCGAGCGCTGCACCGTGTACCGCTACGAGTAAGCAGCACTTCCGGGTGGAACAGCAGAAGGCGGCCTGAGAGGCCGCCGCAGGCCAAGGGCCTGGCCGGGGGCCTGCCCGACAAAGGCCACCTAAACTATGCCGTCTCTATGCTGGCCACCCCGCCCAGCCCGCGCTCCCGGATTTCCTGTTCGCGTATCAGGAACTTCTGGACCTTCCTGGTCACCGTCATGGGGAACGAATCCACGAAGCGGATGTACTGCGGAATTTTGAAGTAGGCGATCTTGCCGCGGCAAAAATCGCGGATCTCTTCCACGCTGGCTGTCTCGCCGGGCTTCAGTTGAACCCAAGCCAGCACGGTTTCGCCCAGGTGCGCATCCGGCAACCCCACCACGTACACATCCGCGACCTGCGGGTGCGTATGCAGGAACTCTTCCACTTCGCGCGGATAGATATTCTCTCCGCCACGGATGATGGTGTCCTTGGCGCGCCCGCGGAAGCTGAAATAGCCGTTTTCGTGCATGAGGGCCAGGTCTCCGGTATGCAGCCAGCCGTCGCCATCCACCGCGGCCGCAGTGGCTTCCGGGTCTTCGTCGTAGCCCTTCATCACCAGGTAGCCGCGCGTACACAGCTCTCCGGTCTGGCCCACGGGCAGGGTTTCTCCGGTGTCCGTCGAGACGATCTTGACTTCGGTATTGGGCAGCGCGCAGCCGACGGTGGTGACGCGCAACTCCAGCGGGTCGTCCACCCGCGACATGGTGATCGCCGGCGAACTCTCGGTCTGCCCGTAAATAATCGTCATCTCGCGGCAATGCATCTCATGGACCACCCGCCGCATGACTTCGATGGGGCAAGGCGAGCCGGCCATGACGCCTTTGGAGAGGGAAGTCAAGTCGAACGTGGGGAAGTCCGGGTGCTCCAACTCGGCGATGAACATGGTGGGCACGCCGTAAATGGCTGTGGCGCGCTCGGCATGTACCGCCTCCAGAGTGGCGCGCGTATCGAACTGCGGCGCGGGCAGAATCAGCGTGGCTCCCGAGACCAGGGAGACCATGGTCCCGATCACGGATCCAAAGCAATGGTAGAGCGGCACGGGAGCGCAGATGCGGTCGTCCGAGGTCATGCGCAGGGACAAGCTCATGACATGCCCGTTGTTCACCAGGTTGCGGTGCGTCAGCATCACGCCCTTGGGCAGGCCGGTAGTGCCGGAGGTGTACTGGATATTGGCAACGTCTTCGGGCAGGCTCGCATGGGGGGGCACATCCACGCCGCGCGCCAGCATGTCCTGCCAGGAAGCGCCGTCGATGAAAACGACATGCTCCAGCGCGAGCGCGCTGCCGTTGCGCGACTCTTCCAGGATGGCGCGGTAATCGGTGCGCGCGTCCCTTTCCCGCAGGAAAATGGCCCGGATGCGCGATTTCGCCAGGACGAAGCGCAACTCGTGCGAGCGGTATGCCGGATTGACGTTGACCAGCACGAGGCCGGAGCGCGCGCACGCCAAGTGCAGCAGGATCCACTCCGCGCAGTTGCTGGCCCATACGCCGACGCGGTCGCCCGGCTGTAGGCCGAGGCCTGCCAGTCCGCGCGCGGTACGCTCCACTTCCGTGGCCAGCGCGGCCCACGTCAGCCGCACTCCTTCCAGGCGGACGACGAGCGCTTCGCGGTTGGGGAACCGCTGGGCCGTCTCCCGAAGAACTTCGGTGGTGGTCTTTTCGAGAAGGGGCAGTGCCGGCCCCTGGGTCTGGCTGAACGTCACAGGATGCATGCCAGGCGCCGCGATTGAGGACACAGGCCTCCAGTTTACATCAGTTCACCGGACTTCAGGGCGGGCTGATAGGAGAGTGCTTAACGGTTTGGGGGAAACCGCTCCCTTACGGTCGCGGCTCGGTAACAGTGGCGTTGATCCGCAAGGTTTACCGAGCTGCAACCGTCAGGGAGCGGTCTCTGTCAAATCCCAAAATGGTTAAGCACTCCCGATAGGAACGGTTGACGTCTCGCGCACCGCACCCAATGCTGCCGCCTGAACGGCCGTATACGGACCCAAAAGTAAGTTGGTGTAGCAGGGCCGGCTGGTGACCGCTGCCCTTGTACCGATAAGACGAAGCATCGTTCCGGAGACTAACTTGCGGTATTTGCGGTAGTGTCGTTCGGCGTGTCAGCAGTTGGATGGACTGTTCAACGCACCAGACCATCCCGCAACGCTCGCGCCACGGCCTCCGAGCGCGAATGCACGTGCAGCTTCTCATAAATCGATCGCAGGTGAAAGGTGACCGTATGTACGCTGATGCCCAGCTCCGCGGCTGCCGTCTTGGTGTGATGACCTTCGGTGAGCAGCTTCAGCAGACGCATTTCCTGCGGCGAAAGGCCCGCCGTACCGGCTTCGCGTGGTGGAGCCTGGCGAAACAACTCTACTACGCGCATCGCCACTTCCGGAGACATGACTGCGCCTCCCTCGGCGATCTGCTTCACCGCCTCCATCAGCCGGCCGGGCGGCGTCTGTTTCAGCAGGTATCCGCAGGCCCCCGCGCAGATGGCCTGAAAAATCCGGTCGTCGTCTTTAAATACCGTCAGCATGACCGGCGCAATCGATGGATAACGGTCCTTTAGAATCCGCACTCCTTCGATGCCGCTGAGGCCGGGCAGGCCGATGTCCATGAGCGCCACGCGCGGTGGATTGTCCCCGATTCCCTGCAGGGCAGCCTCCATCGAAGCATAGGCATGCCGGCACTCGAAACCATCGGTATGGTTGATGAGGAACGCGATGCCTTCGCGCATCTCCTTTTGGTCTTCGACAACCGCCACTCCGATAACCGCGGCTTCAGATGTTCCCTCCACTATGTCGTCCTGTGCACGCTTCAGTGTAATGCTTTGCGGAGGCGCTTCGGCTGCCACCCGGGATAGACCTCGCGCTCCAAATCACCGCTTACTGACGTGCGCGACTCGGTAGCATCCATGCGCTACGGAGCCGCGACCGTCAGAGGGCGGTTTGGCTGTTCTAATACGCGGCAGTGTGATAGTAGAGCGCCGAGACTCCAGTGGCTGACTGATGCACATCGAGGATCGTGGGGCCCGACACAGCCACGGATGGCGCCAGGCCAGTGTCATACGCGAAGGCGCCGCTGGAGGAAAATGTTACGGCGCCGTCGCCCTGAATCCCGCCGGTATGGTAATAGAGGGAACCAACGCCGGTGCCGGCTTGATGCACCTCGACGACTGTGGGGCCAGACACTGCGATCGAAGGAGCAATGCCGGTGTCATACGAGAATGAGCTGCCGGCCCACACTACGGTGCTATTGGCCTGGATTTCGCCCGCGTGGTAATAGAGGGTCCCAACAACGCCTGAGCTCGCCTGATGTACCTCCAGGATCGTCGATCCGCCTATAGCAACCCTCGGTTGAGCGCCAGTGTCGTACCTGAACGCGCCGGCAGAGTCCCATGTGACGCTGCCATTAAGTTGAATTTCGCCCGTGCGGTACCACAGTGGACCCACGCCCGTTCTGCCCTGGTGCACCTCGACGACGGTCGAGCCGGCCACTGCCACGGACGGCGCCACGTCATTGTCATACGTGAACGAGTTTGCGGCCCATGTCACCGTGCCATTGGACTGGATTTTGCCCGTGTGATAATAGAGCGGTCCAACCGTGGAAGCGTCGGATTGATGAACCTCAATGACTGAAGTGCCGCTTACCGCCACCGACGGCGCCGCGCCAGTGTCGTACATAAACGAGCTGGCGGCCCATTGTACGGTACCGTTGGCCAGGATTTGGCCGGTGTGGTAAAAGAGGGGACCCACAACGCCTGACACAGACTGATGTACCTCGACTATTGTGGTCCCTTGCACTGCCACGGACGGGAGAGCTCCATTGTCGTACTGGAAGGAGCCGCTAGGATTCCAAACAAATGGGGGTATTCCTTGCGCCAGGACTTGCACGGGCGCGGCGGCCATCCCCGCAATGGCCAATCCGATCGTGAGGCTGAGCGCGTGGCGAATTCGGTCTCGTGTACAGCGTGTTTCTTGCAGCTTTTCAAAAGTTTTCATAAGCATCTCCATTTTTTGTTAGCGAACAGACTTTCCTGCTCTCAGCCAACTATGACCGCACAAGGCCGCGCATACAAGCCGCATATTCTTGCAGGTACATGCCGGCGGTCCAGCCATGCCTCTGGCGCCGGCAATTTACTAAGTGCTTTGCGGCGCTGCAACTCGCTCGGGTCTATCCGACTGAAGACACGCTCCCTCCGCCGTGAGAGGGGTCACCCGCTTGGCGGCCCGGCACGCCGTCCGGGAGTCGATTCTTGCGCTATGTCTTGCGATCGCGGCGGAGGTAAACCTACACAAACATGCGGGGGGCTACAGGCTAATGCCGCTCGTTTTTTCGATTTTTGAGCAAGCTGGCCGATTGGTGGGGCAGGACCCTCTGCTGCGGCCGACGTCCACGCCGGTCTGCCCGCACCCGGATATTGCCGATTGCGTGTGCGAAGAGCGGGTCCTGGAGGACTCGCGCAGCTACAGGCTGGCTAGAGGCCGAGCTTTCCAAAAGCGCTGTGCTTGACGGGCAGATGTGCCTCTGCCGTGCATCCTCCGCCCGGGCTGGCCGTCCACTCCATGCGGCCACCCAGGCTCTCGGCACGTCGCTTCATGCTCGGGATGCCGTTGCCGCCGTTCCTTCCGGGCGATCCGCCGGTGTCGTCGATCCCGCGGCCGTTGTCCCGCACGCGGAGCAGGATTTCCTGGCCGGCCACCTCGAACTCGGCCACCACCGAAGTGCAGCGCGAGTGACGGGCGGCGTTGTGGATGCACTCTTTGAAGATGAGAAAGAGTTGCCGCCGGGCCTGCAGGCTCAACTGCAAATGCGGGCTCTTCTGCGGCGCCCGCAACTCAAAACCGATTGCCTGCGACTCCAGCAAATCGATGGCGAACTCGCGCATGCGCCGGATTAGGGAGTCCACACCCTCCGGTTCCGCGCGGATCGACCAGACCACATCGCTCATCGAGTCGGCTAACTCGCGGGCCAGCGTAGCCACCCGGTCCAATCGGTCGTTTGCTTGCGGTTGTCCCAGGTTCCTGTCTACGCGGGCCACTTCGCTCAAGACCGCAATCTGCGAGAGGCTCGCGCCGATATCGTCGTGCAAATCGGTCGCAATCGCCGTCCGCATGCGCTCCAGCTTGACGGCTTGCCCCACGCGGTAGCGGTGCGCCGCCAAAACCAAGCCCGCCAAGCCCGCAAGCGCCAGGCCTTCAAACCACCAGCGCCTCCAGAACGGCGGCGGAACCACGAAGTCGATTTCCGCGGGAGACGCGCTCGCCTGATCTTCCGAATTCACCGCCTTCACCAGGAACCGGTAGCCGCCGGGCTCCAGCGCCGCGTAGTTGACCGTGTGCTCGCGTGTGTCATGCCAGGTCTTATCCGTCCCTTCCAGCTTGTACCTGTAGCGAAGACTCTCGCCCGGCTCGTTGTTAAAACCTGCGAACGCGACCTGAAGCTGATTCCGCGACGGATCTAATGCCGGCGGCCGGATGAGCGTTTCTCCAGCTTGCGAGACCGGATAGCGCCGGCCTCCGGTTTCCAGGTCTGTAATCAGGACGGATGGGATCGTGGGAGGCCGGTCCGCGGTGGGCGTCAGCCTCGACAGGCCTTGTGTCGTGGCGAACCAGAGGTTGCCGGAACCGTCGCGGAACGCCGACTTTATTTCTCCATGCGGCAATCCGTCGGCAGCGGAGAAATGCTTGATGCGGCCTGTGATGGGGTCCAAACGATCCACGCCCTTCCTGGTGCAGGCGTAGATGCGCCCTGCGTTGTCCTCCACGATTGCCGAGACTTGGTTGCTTGCCAGTCCGCTCACGGTGTCATGCATCCGCGGATGGAATGGCGGCCGCTCGGGGTTCTCCAGCAATCCGAGTCCAGCGCCGTCGGAAGCGATCCATAATCGCCCGCCGTGGTCGACGAGCAGCGCGAAGACCGTGGCCGGCCCTCCATCCGGAAACTTAAACGCGGTGAAATGCCGGCCGTCGTAACGGAATAATTCGCCGCCGTCGGTGCCCCACAAGCCCATCCAGATATTGCCGTGGTGGTCCTCGGCAAAGGCGCTGACCAACTGAGGCCCCTTCGGACCGTCTTCCACGCGGGTGATTGCGTTGGTGGCCGAATCCCATCGCAGCAGGCGGTCCCCCCGCGCGGATTGTCCCGAGGCCCAGATTCCGCCCTTGGAATCCTCGAAGACCCGGAACACGTCAACGTCCTGCGCGTAACGGGCGCTTGGCTGTCTCCCCTCCAGGCCCGCGGCGCTCGTGGGCGCGAAGCGGCAAAGCCCCGCCTTGGTCGCCGCCCACCACTCGCCCGTACGGCTCTGCAGCAGGATTTGGTTCTGTCCCCAACCTGGGTTATCGCCAAATACCTTGGGAACCACGGCGTGGAAGCTGCCGCCGTCGAAAACAGCGACGGAACGCCGTCCCTCAGTTCCCGATTCGGTCACCGCGACTACGCTCCCGGCCCGATCTGCAAAAACGGAATGCACCCGATCGGTGGCGAGGCCGTCCTGTTCCCGAAAGGTCACGAATCCCGCGGATCCGATCCGCATCACGCCGGCGGCTTCCGTTCCGGCCCACATGTTGCCGGCCCTGTCCGCGGCGAGCGCGAAGATCTGGCGGTCGCTGAGCCCCTGGCTGCGGGTCAGATTCCGGAACACGGGATCGCCGTTTCCCGGAAGCAGCCGGCTGATTCCAAGTTGGGTTCCTATCCAGATGGCTCCGTCCGGTCCCTCCGCCAGAGTTAATACATCGGTCCCCGCTAACCCGTCTTGATTCGCGTAAACTCGCTGGACGCCAGACCCGCCGCGCGCCCCCCCATCGCGCAACAAGACCAACCCGCGGCGGGTGCCGGCCCACAGTCTTCCGGTTCGGTCCAGCAGCAACGCGCTCACCCAGTTATTCGGCAGGCCATCTTCTTTCCCGATACGTTGTACGGCGCCGTCTTTGCCTGAGACAACATAGATCCCGTCGGTGGTGGCCGCCCATAAGTTGCCGCCCGCGGCCTCCACGAGATCCGTGACTATGTTCTGTTGCGATCCGGGCAATGGTTGACGCCGAAACCTGCCGCCACCCAGCACTTCGAAGAGTCCCCCGCGGGTCCCGCACCAGATCCTGCCGGATGGAGACTCCCATAGCAGGTAGACGGGCTTGTCGAACTGGTCGGCGGCCTGCCGGTAAGGTGTGAATCCGGTGCCGGCCGCGCTCGAATGAAACTGGCTAAGACCGCGATCCGTGCCGGCGAAGTAGGCGCCGGAGCGCGTCTCTAGCCGTCTAATGTAACTGACTTCTATCTAAAAGTGTCAAGTTTTCAACTGGCCTTGGGAAGCGGAAATGCCTCGTAGATCAGGGCATCCAGTTGCGCATCCACCCGGTCCAGAGCCTGCCTCAG
>Ga0224555_1001852_pt1 | contig 26971 bp, 29 predicted proteins | sample 714S23034metaG_FD_180687 | JGI IMG/M metagenome (GOLD analysis project Ga0224555, IMG submission 180687) | Peat soil microbial communities from Stordalen Mire, Sweden - 717 S2 30-34 | ecosystem: Environmental > Terrestrial > Soil > Wetlands > Peat | place: Sweden: Norrbotten County, Stordalen...
GAGACCGCATTACCGGCGCCGCAATCGCACGTGCTTTCCGCAACAGCAACGCACGAACTGGGAGCAGGGACAGCGCGTGCCGCGCAATTGAAGGAGCAGACGGTGGAACTGATCCGGCAAAAGCCGGTACACACCGCCCGTGCGGTCCAGGCGTGGCTGCGTGAGGAACCGTCGTGAGCGTAACCGACATAGCATTTACGGGTACTCGCAAAGCCGCCATCCTGCTCTCACTGTTGGGCGAGGATGCAGCAGCGCCCATCTTGCGGAATCTTCCTGACGAGGACCTGGAGCGAATCACCGAAGAGGTCAGCAACCTCGGTCATGTTCCCCTGGAGGTCACGCTGCAGGTGCTGGAGGAATACAACCAGATGATGACCGCTCAGGAATTCATCGCGGTCGGCGGTCAGGATGTGGCAGTGCGCCTGCTGGCGAAAGCGTTCGGAGAGAACGGCGCGAAGGATCTGGTCGATCGCCTGGCGCGGCAGGAGGAACGCAAGTCGCTGCGTCCGGAGACGCTGAGAAAGGCCGATCCGCAGCAGCTGGCGCGATTCCTGGCCGGAGAGCATTCCCAAACCAGGGCGCTGGTTCTCAGCCACCTGGAAACGAAGCAGGCCTCCGCGCTGCTGATGAAGATGGAGCCGGAAGCGCGTGCCGACTGCGTTCGTCGCCTCGCGAATCTCGGACAGTTCTCCCCCGAAGTGGCGTCAAAGGTGGCGACGGTTCTCAACCGGCGCCTGCGTTCGGCCGGCGACCAGACCAAACGAGCCGACGCGGGCCCGCGCAGCATTGCCGATCTGATGAACCGCATGGATGCTGCGACGTCGAAAGAAATTCTGGACAACATTGAGCGCGAGGAACCGAAGCTGGCGATCGCCATCCGTGATCTGATGTTTACCTTCGACAACTTCCTCGAGGTCCCGGAGCAGGAGATGCGCGAGCTGATGAATGCGGTCGACAAAAACACGCTGATGATCGCGCTGAAAGGCGCAGGCGAGGACCTGCGCAGCCACTTCTATCGCACCATGTCGTCTCGCGCCGTGGAGATGATGAAGGAAGATTCCGAAGTGATGGGTCCGGTGCGCAGCAAAGACGTCGCCAAGGCACAGGGCGAGATCGTGGCCATCGCGCGCAAGCTTGAGGCCGAAGGAAAGATTGTTTTGAAGAGCCAGGGAGAAGACGAGTATGTCCTCTGACATCGGCAGCATTTACGACGTCGTCGCGTCGCTGCAGTATCGCGATATCGCGGGCCGGCCGGGTAACGAAGAGGTTCATCCCATGGAGATGAACGACCGGCCGGGCAACGGAGGAGGACGCGCCTCTGCGGATAAGACGCGCTCCGAGACAGAGCTGGCAGCCAGAATTGCGAAGGAACGCTCCGAGGCCGCGGCGCAAGTGGAGCTGAAACTGCGCCAGGAGATAGAGCAGAGGCTGCAATCATCTCAGACTGCGATTGCGAAGAGCATTCAGGAATTCGCCGAGCAGCGCAACGACTACTTCACCAAAGTTGAAGCGGAGATCGTGCAGCTGGCACTTTCGATCGCGGCGAAGATTCTGCATCGCGAAGCCCAGGTTGATCCAATGCTGGTTGCCACGCTGGTGCGCATGGCCGTCGAGCGCATGCGCGATGAGTCCGGCGTGACGGTCCGCGTCGCAACCGGCCGCGCGGCAACCTGGGCGCAGCACTTCGCCGGAAAGCCGAACCTGGACCATGTGCAGATCCTCGAGGACGCGCAGCTCGATCGCGATGACTGCGTGCTGCAGACCGAGCTGGGCTCGGCAAACTTCAGCCTGGATGCCCAGCTGAAAGAAGTGGAGCAGGGCTTCTTCGACCTGCTCGCACTGAGGCCCGCCAGCCGATGAACCGAGCGATTCTAGCTCCGTATCTCCATCATCTGGAGACGGGCTCGACTCTGCGCTGGACCGGCCGCGTCAACCAGGTCGTCGGAAATCTGGTGGAGTCCAACGGGCCATTCTGCTGTGTCGGTGAGTCGTGCGAAATCCGCAGCGAAGATGGCGCGGCCTACGCCGGCGAGATCATCGGCTTTCGCGGATCGACGATGCTGTCGATGGCCGCCGATCAGCCGCGCGGTATCCGCTATGGCGACAAGATCGTTACCTGGGGCGCGCGGCCTTCGATTCGCGTCGGTCCGGACCTGCTGGGACGTGTGATCGATACAAACGGGAATCCGCTGGATGGGAAGGGCGAGTACAGAGCCGTGCATTCGGTCCCGATCGACGGCTCAGCGCCGTTGCCGCTGGATCGCCTGCCGATTCGTGAGCCGCTGAGCTGCGGGATTCGCGCGATCGATGGATTCGTGACCTGCGGACGTGGACAAAGGATTGGAATCTTCGGCGGCAGCGGCGTTGGGAAGACCACGTTGATCGGGATGATGGCGCGCGGAACCGCGGCGGATTTGACCATCCTCGCACTGGTGGGCGAGCGCGGGCGCGAGGTCGGCGATTTTCTCGAAGTGCTTGGCGAAGAGGGATTACGTCGCGCCGTGGTCGTGGTGTCTACGTCGGATCAGTCGCCGCTGCTGCGGCTGCGCGCCGCACTGGGAGCCACGGCGATTGCAGAATACTTCGCGAGCCTCGGTAAAAATGTGCTCCTCATTGTCGATTCGCTGACTCGCTTCGCCATGGCGCAGCGAGAAATCGGCCTGGCAGCAGGGGAGCCGCCCACAGCAAAGGGCTACACGCCCTCCGTGCTGAACACGTTGGCGCGACTGGCAGAGCGCGCGGGCAATTTCTCCCAGGGAAGCATCACAGCGTTCTACACCGTGCTGATGGAGGGCGACGATCAGCAGGACCCGGTGGTGGATACGGTTCGCTCGTTGCTCGATGGGCATGTGGTGCTGGACAGGAATCTCGCTCTGCGCAGTCATTACCCGCCGATTTCTGTTTTGCAAAGCCTGAGCCGGTTGATGTCGAGCCTGGTGAGCGATGAGCAGCTGGCGAAGACGAACGCGCTGCGCCTGCTGATGGCGGCCTACGCGCGCTCCGAAGATCTCATCCGCATCGGGGCCTATCAAAAGGGAACTGATCCCGCGCTGGACAGCGCCATCACGAACCTGCCGACGCTGAACGCATTTCTGCAGCAGAAGCCGCATGACCTGGGCAGCCTGAAGAGCACGGTCGATCGGCTCATGACGCTTCCTTCCTGATCATGGCATTTCGATTTACGCTGGCGTCCGTCTTAGGGGTCCGCGAGAGCCTGGAGCGGCGCGAAGAACTCGCGTTGACGAAACTCCAGCTGGAAATGGCGCGCGTCCGGCACGAGATCGAAAAGGTGAACGCGGAGTTGGCCCAGGCGCAGAGGATGCGCGAGGAATGCATGCGCCAACCGATCCCGGCCGCGCAGCTGCAGACGATGCTGCACGCGGCCGGCGCAGCAACCGAGCGAAAAACAAAACTGCTGGAGTCCCTCGTTGTGCTTGAACGCCAGCGCGGCGAACAGATGCGCGCATACCAGGCGGCCCGTCGCGCGCGGCAGGTGCTCAGCGATCTGCGCGCGCAGCACCTCGAAGCCTGGGAACTGGAGCAGGCTCGCACACAGCAGAAAATCATCGACGACATCTTCGCTACACGCAATCAGCGCAGCTAAGACGGATTCCTTCTCTGCCGACGCGGCCTCAACCGGGCCGCGTTTCTATTTTTTGATCCCGCGCGCAACTCTCAGCAATAGCACTCGGCAAACCTTGCCCAGGGCACGCGGCAAGCCTTGCCGGGGATGCCCGTCGCGGAGTGAAGTGACTGTGGTTTGCCATGTTCAAGTCCCGTCAAATCAGCGCTGACGCACCAGATGAGCAGCTGAGACGCACGGCCAATGTTGGTGCACGACTTGCAGATGTACCGGCGTGCGAGTTGCCCTGCCAGCGATGACGAACGGCACGACCAATCCGCTGCTGACCCACACGCAGTCGACGGCTGCTGCGAGTTTCTTCTCCGTGCTGTCCAGCACAGTTGGACTGCCGGCGCCGGTCGTGGGTGCGAACGACTCTCGTTCAGCTGAGCCCGACGATTCGGACGCGGCGAACCCGGGGCAAGATCGGATCGCGGGAACGCCTCGGGACAATGCTGCTGCGCAAAAGTCCAGCGTTACTCTGGCTTCAATCTTCTCCGACGTTGCTGGCACGAACCTGACCATGCTTCCGGCTGCACGCTTTCATGCGATCCTGTCAACGATCAGCGCGGCAGTTCCGCCGACAACCTCAGTACGCCAGAATCAAAAGGACGACGCAAAAATCACGTCCGCCGCGAAGAGCGTGAGCGCCGTCACGGTATCCGTGCCGTCGGTTCCCGTCGATTTCGAAGCGACGCCGGTGAAGGAGACGGCAAAGACACTGGCCGCGTCCGTGAGTGGAGTGGCCGCGACAGCCGTCGAGGCGAAGCCGGCGACGTCCGCAGCCGACGCGGTGGAAGCAGTGCCCACCTCGTCGACAACATCGATTGAGAACGCAACGCCTGCGTTGCCGATTGAACGAACTATGCTGCCTGAAAGATCGGAGACGGCCACGCCGCAGGCTTCGACTGAGGCGCCAGCTCCGAGTTCGACGATCAGCGCATCGTTCTTGACTCCAGTGGATGTGCAATTGACGCCGGCACCCAGCGCCGAGTCTCAGCAGGCCGAAGGCCCACACACAACGGTCGCGCCGCAGCAGCGTGCCTCATCGCTGGCAGGGAATTGTCAGCAGCCAAACGCGGGTTCCACCGACTCCGCGTCGACTAACACCACGCCTGCGCCTTCGGCAACAACCCCGAATACGGTCCGTAACTCCGACCAGCATATCGTCCCATTTGTCTTCGCGCAGGGCGCCGCGCAGCTTCTGAAGCCTGCAACCCCGGCGGCGCCAGACGCGGCGCCGACAAGTAACGGGGACAGCACGAAGCAGACTCCCGCAGCGGATGCGGTAACGACAGTTCAGCCTCCGGGGTCTGACTCGGCACAGACTTCGACACTCAAGGCCGCGTTGGCCAGCGCAGCGCAATACCCAGCCGTCAAACTCCTCCCCGATCTGAACGCCGGAAACGCGACGACCGTGGCAGTGGGAACGAGCGGGAACGGAAACCAAATCAAAGGCAGCGACTCCGGAAACGAAAAGAACCCATCCGACGCGTCTACCACGACCAAAGGCAGCTCATCGCAGAACGGGACCCCGACACCGAGCGCGCAAAGCGGCGGCACAACGCAGCACGCGCAGCCGGATGCAGCACAGATCAGCGCCATGACAGCGAAGGTCGCCGACGCGTCTCCTTTGCAGACCGCGCCAGTACACGTGGCGGCACAGCAGCAGCCAATCATCAGTGGCGCGACGGATCGGCAGCCGCACTCGGCCGAAATCGCCAACTCGACCCTTCCGGCAGCAACCGATGGCACAGAAACCACCGGCACATCCGGCGTCAACACCGCCAAGCTGATTCAGACGCTGAGCGAGACCCAGATGCAGGTCGGCATGCACTCAGCGGAGTTCGGCGACATCTCGATCCGAACCGCAGTTTCGCAGCAGCAGATGGTTGCGCAGATCACCGTGGATCACGGAGACCTCGGGCGCGCGATTGCCCTGCACGCTCCCGCCGCGCAAACCAAGCTCGGAGACGACCTCGGCGTGCGCGCTGCGATCCAGGTGACGCAGAGCGGAATGAGTTTTTCGCACGAGCACGGCAGCGCCCCGCAGCAGGATCAGAGATCGTTGACGCGTCCGGTTGAAGCGGTGGACGCGACGAGTTTAGCCGATACAGAAAGCACGATTCCGCGCGCGACTCTCGCGGCAGAGGACACCGATCGGCTGGATATCAGGGCCTAGCAGAAAAGGAAAACGAAGAGGAAGGAACCATGAACATTCAGGGTTACATGCCGATGATCAACGCGCCGTTGCAGGCTCAGGCCTCCAGCACAAACGGAACATCGGGCAGCAACAGCAGTTCGGACACCGGGACCAGCAGTCTGTCGTCCGGCAACCTGCAGTCCACATTTCTCAATCTGCTGGTCACCGAGCTGCAAAATCAGGATCCCACGCAGCCGGTCGATCCCACCGAGATGGTCGGTCAGATGGTCTCGCTCAATGAGCTTGACCAGCTCATCTCGATCAACCAGACCCTATCCGGGATAGCCGGTGCAGCAGGCACCGGTACATCGGGTACCGCGGCGCAGGGCTCCGTTGCGAGCAACCCGGCGAGCACCGCCAACCCCGGCCCCGCAAAGAGCAACACCGCTCCCCTCACCGTGTTCCAGGCGCAACCTGCAGCCATGGGCACTCCCATTCCGGGCGGACTGATGAATCTCTACGGAAACATCGCAGCCGCAACCACCAACTCCAACCACGCCACTCAAGGAGGCAGATAATGTCAGCGTTTTCGATTCCTCTTTCAGGCCTGGCAGCCAGCTCCGATTCGCTGAATGTCATCGCCAACAATCTTTCCAACCTCAACACCGACGGCTATAAAGACGAGACTCTCAACTTTGCCGACGTGTTCAACCAGATGCAGGGCGTCTCCGGCAATGGCGATCCCATTCAGATCGGATCGGGCGTCCAGGTTGTCGGGCAGACCTCGAACTACACCAACGGCACCGTTACGGCCACCGGCATCGCCTCCAATCTCGCGCTGCAGGGCAACGGCTTCTTCGTCGTGCAGAACACCGGCAACGGCGAAATGAGCTTCACCCGCGACGGCGCGTTCTCGGTCAACTCGCAGGGTGAGCTGTGCACCTCACAGGGGCAGCTGGTGATGGGATATCCGGCGGTCAATGGTGTGGTTTCCACCAGCGTGGCACTGGCTCCTATCGACGTGAATCAGGCCGCGAACATTCCCGCGGTGCAGACTTCCACGTTCTCCATGGATACGAACCTGAATGCCTCGGCCGCGCCCGGCGACAGCTACAGCACGCCGCTAACCGTGTACGATTCCCTCGGCACCCAGCAGACCCTTACCGTGACCTTCACGAACACGGCGCCAGGATCCTGGAATTACGCCATCACTCTGCCTGCATCGGCTACCGGTGGCACAGGCACACCGACCACGTTGAGCTCGGGGACCATGACGTTTGATTCCTCGGGCAACCTGACCTCGCCGGCGAGCCCGATCGCTGGAATCCAGATCAGTGGCCTCGCCGATGGCGCTGCCTCCATGAATATGAGCTGGAATCTGACCGGACCGGGCGGCGTCTCCTACATCACCCAGCAGACCGGTACCAGCGCCACCACCTCGACAGCGCAGAACGGCTATGGCGTGGGAACGCTGACTGGCTATTCCGTGCTCTCCGACGGAACCGTGCAGGGAGAGTTCAGCAACAACCAGACCATGGCACTCGGCCGGGTGGCGGTGGCCAGCTTTTCGAATGATCAGGGTCTGACCCAGCTCGGCAACAACGATCTGCAGGCCACCTTTGCTTCCGGCAGTGCGGTCATCGGGGAAGCGGGCTCTGGTGGCAATGGAACCATCACCGGCGGCGCAGTGGAGGAGTCGAACGTGAACCTCTCCGCTGAGTTTGCCAACATGATCGTCGCGCAGCAGGGCTACGATGCCAACGCCAAGGTCCTGACGACGATGAATCAGGTGTCGCAGGCAACGATCCAGATGGTTTCGTAGTCGCCTCTGGGTTAGCGAACGATTAGAGGCCTTTGCCGGCTCCATCCACGAGCAGGCGAAGGCCTCTGCAAGACTGCCGGCTCTCATGGCTGTCTCACCCACAGCAAGAGCCGGACTGTTTCGCAGGGTGGTGTGCAAGTCCTTGTGTCACAAGCGCATGGCCGCCTGGCCCGCGCCCGACTCACGGCTGCGCACCTGTTTGCATTTCCGGCAAGCCGATTGCACTTGTGCTCGACGCAATCGCTCCGTCCATCTTGCGCTCGGCTCCAGCCGTGCAAAGGTACGGAGCCAGGAGCAAGCCGGATTCATGAGTGCCGCCGCGTTTACCCCCGAACCCAAAGCCGCTGAGACCACCGTCTCCGCGCGCGTGCAGAACAACGACGATCTGCTCGACACCATGGCGTGGCTCCCCTGCCAGGTCACCGTCGAGCTGCCCGTGGTTCGATTCACGATCGGCGATCTCCTTGCCCTCACCCAGGGGTCGATTGTGGAGACGGCCTGCAACCAGACCAGCGACGTGCCGCTGCGGGTCAACCGCCTCCTCATCGGCTGGACAGAATTTGAAGTCATCGGCGACCGCCTCGCGGTACGCATCACGGATCAGGCATGACCACAGCTCCCCTTCGCGTTCCCCCCAATCCTTCGAAGGCCGCACCCACGCGCGAGCCCATTCAGTTTCCCGCTGCCCCCAACCCGGAGCCGATCCCGTTTCAGACCGCGCGCCGTCAGCCCCGTGACAATTCATTCCTCTCCGCGCTCATCGACTGCACGCAGGAGCAGAGCCACAAAGGCCAGATCCAGACCCCTCTCGATCCCGACGAACAGCGCCGCGCTGACGATGAGGCGAGAATCCGCCGCGATCTGGCCGAGGAGCGCAAACGCCGCGCCCCCGAACGCCAGAACCGCCTTGAGGCGCTGGCGCAGCAACGCCGCGACGCAGAAGACCAGCAACGGAAGCAGGCAGAAGAACACGCAAAGTTTCTGGAAGAACAGCGCCGTCGCGAGGCCGAGGAGAGTGCGCGCCTCGAAGCCGAAGAACAGCAGCGCTGGGAAGCTCTGGAGCAGGCACGTCGCGATGCAGAAGCCCAGGCGCTCCGGGCGGCGGAAGAGCAGAGGCTCCGCAACGAAGAAGAGCTTGCGCTGCGCGAGACGGAAGAGCTGCAGCGGCGCTTCCAGCAGGAGCTCGACCGGCTGGCACTGGAACTGAGCCGCCGTGAAGAAGCAGAGACGGCTCGCCGCCAGGCCGAAGAGCAGGTGCGCCGCGATGCGGAAGAACACGCCCGTCTGGCTGCGGAAGAGCGCGCCAGGCTTGAAGCCGAAGAACTCCGCGCGCAGGAAGAAGTCAAGGCTGAGCGCGACGCGGAAGAGCGCTTTCGTGCCGCCATGGAGCGGGTCCGCCAGGCAGCGGACGAGAGACGTTTTCGCGAGCCCCAAAATCCGCAGCACGCCCCGGAGCCATTGTTGATCGCCGAGCAGGAGCAGCCGCACGTAGAACCCGTCGCCGCGGAGATCGAACTGGAGCAGACCCCCGCAGCAACCTTCGTGCTCAAGCAGTCCGAGCCGCCGGCCTCCGGATTCATGAAGCGCGCCTGGTCGTGGATCAACAAAAAATATGTGCCGGCGAAGCAGCTGCGCGTTGCCGAGACCATTTCGCTTGGCGAAAAACGCTTCGTCGCCGTCGTGCAGGTGGACGGCCGCAAATTCCTCATCGGCGGAGGATCATCGGGCGTCGCTCTCCTCACCCAACTCGGAGACACAGCGAGTTCCGCATCCGGCATGAATCCCAACGGGAGTCTCGGATGACCCGTTTAAGACGCTGGGCGATCGTTGCGAGTTTGATTCTGGGGTTCGCGGATCACGCGGCAGTAGCGCAGGGCAGCGCCAACACCAATACCAGCGCAGCGACAACTTCGAGTGCACCCGCCACGGCGGCTCCTGCCGGCACAGGAAACGCAGGGCCCGCGACCTCGGCGAAGACCGCCGCCGCCACGCCCGCAGCCGCGCCTGCCCAGGGCAAATCCAACAAGTCCTCGGCGCCAACCATCCGTCCTTCCGGCGTGCGTAACCAGCTGAACCCATCAAGCCTGCCCCCAATGCCCGGCGGGGGGCTCCAGCTGCAGGGCGTGCCCGGCGGATCGGTGCCGTGGTCCATCGTCATTCTGCTCACCGGCCTCACGCTCATCCCTTCCTTGCTGTTGTGCGTGACGCCCTTTGCGCGCCTGCTGATCGTCTTTCACTTCCTCCGCCAGGCCCTGGGCCTGCAGACAACCCCTTCAAACCAGACTCTGATCGGCCTTTCCCTGATCCTCACGTTTTTCCTGATGCAACCGGTTGGAACGCAGATCTACCAGGACGCGGTCGTGCCCATGCAGTCCGGCCAAATCACCGCCAGCGATGCGCTGCAGCGCGGCGAGGCGCCCATGCGTAAGTTCATGGTGCATTACGTGCGCGAGAAAGACGTGGCGCTCTTTGTGGATCTGGCAAAGGAGCCGAGACCCGCGACGATCGACGACGTCTCGATGCGCGTGCTTCTGTCTGCCTACATCCTCTCGGAGCTCAAAGCTGGTTTCCAGATCGGCACTGTGCTCTTTCTGCCGTTCCTCATCGTTGACATGGTCGTGGCTTCGATCACCACCTCCGTCGGCATGTTGCAATTGCCACCGGTCGTCATCTCGACTCCGCTCAAGCTGCTGCTCTTCCTGATGGTCGATGGCTGGCACCTGCTGATCGGTTCGCTCATGAGGAGCTTTAACTGATGAACGTCGATCAGGTTGTGTATCTCGGACGAATGGTGCTGACCGAGGTGGTCCTGCTCGCCGGGCCCATTCTCGCTGTCGCCATCCTCGTGAGCCTGGTCGTCAACGTCGCCCAGGTTCTCACCTCCCTGCAGGACATGACGATCTCAACCGTCATGCGTCTGGTCGCCACCGGCGGCGCTCTGTTTATTGCAATGCCGTGGATGTGGCGGCATCTGGCTCACTTCACCATCTCCATGCTCTCGGATTTTCATACCTACCTCCAATGATCGAGATTCCCATACTAACGATCATCGCCGGCGCGCTCACCATCGGCATCCGCCTCTCCGGGCTCATGCTGTTTGCTCCGTTCTTCGGCGGCATGGTGATCCCCGCGCAGGTCAAGGCCATCCTGGTGCTCGCTCTCACGATCCTGCTTTATCCGGCGGTCGGGCACGACATCGCTTCGCGTCCACTCATGGAGTGGCCCCTCCTGATCCTGGCGGAGTTCACCATCGGCGCCGGCATGGGTATCGTCACCAATCTCATCTTTGAGGCCGTGCAACTCAGCGGCCAGGTCATCGGGATCCAGATGGGCTATTCGCTGGTGAATATTCTTGACCCGCAGTCCCAGGTCGATACCCCCGTGATGGCCATGTTCTATCAGAGCATCGTCATGTTGCTGTTCCTGCGTATGGACGTTCACTACTGGCTCTTGCGCGCGGTCGGCAACAGCTTCGACTACCTTCCGCCTGGGACGGCGCACGTCACCGGCCTCTTCACGATGGGAATCCTGAAGACGGTCGGCGATATTTTTGGACTCGGAATCCAGATTGCTGCACCGGTGCTGTCGGCAACGCTGGCCGCCGACATCGTTCTCGGACTTCTGGGCAAAGCCTCGCCGCAGATGCCCCTGATGTTGATGGGGCCTGCAGTCAAGAGCCTTCTTGGACTCGGAATTCTGATTGCAACACTCAAGTACTGGCCCGATCTCTTCCGCCGATTATTTCTGGACGCCATGACCAACGGCGACCGCATTCTGCATTTCGCTGCAACGGGACTCCATGGCTGACGCGAACAAAACAGAAAAACCGACACCGCAGCATCGGAAAAAGGCTCGCGAACGCGGACAGGTCACGCGCTCGCGCGATCTGGCGAGTGCCCTGTCCATGGCGGCCGTAGCGGGCGCGCTGTGGTACATGGGCCACGGCGCGATGCAGCAGTGGACGGCATATTTCCGCAACGTTCTCTCTCTCGCCGGCTCCGACTCGATCGAGCCCAACGGCCCTCTGCTCTTCTGGACAAGCGTCGAGGCCATGCGGTGGATCTTCCCCCTGCTGCTCGCGGCGCTGACCGTCGCGCTTCTTTCTGGATTTGCGCAGGGCGGATTTGTCTTTGCGCCGGAAGCGCTCTCGCCCAAACCCGAACGCATCAACCCCGGCTCGAAGCTGCAGCAGATGGTCTCGCTCGCCGCGCTCAGCACGATTCTGAAATCGCTGCTGCCCTTCGGCGCCATTGCCTGGGTCGGCTACGCTTGCATTCGCAGCCACTGGAGCGAGATCCTGCTCAGCTCCTACGCGGATGCGCGACACTTTGCGGGCTTCGTCAGCGGCATTCTGCTCGAAATCTGCTGGAAATCCGGCCTCATTCTCCTCGCGTGGGGTGCGGTCGACTACGCCTTGCTGTGGCAGAAGAACGAGTCCGATCTGAAGATGAGCCGCGAAGACCTCAAAGAGGAAATGAAGCAGTCCGACGGCAATCCGCAGAGCAAGGCGCGCATCCGCAAGTTGCAGCGGCACAACCGGCGCAAGCAGATGCTCAAGAACGCCGAGACGGCGACGGTGGTCGTCACCAATCCGACGCACTATGCGGTGGCTCTGCGCTACGAAGTCAATATGCCGGCGCCGATTGTCGTCGCCAAAGGTCTCGACAACCTGGCCAGGCGCATTAAGGAAATCGCGTGGCAGCGTGACATCCCCGTGATCGAAAACAAACCCCTCGCGCAGGCACTGTACAAGGGCGTCGAGGTGGGGGATCCAATCCCCGCCGCGCTCTATCACGCAGTGGCCGAGATTCTCGTGCTCGTGTACAAGGCGCAGGCTGAGGTGCGCAAACGCGAGGCGCAGCGCAGAGCAGAGCTGCTTCCATGAATCCCTTTCCGCAGGTGAGGCCGCTGTGAACCAGAAGCCGGGATTAGTTTCGACTTTGCAGAGCTACTCCGACTGGGTGATCCCGGTGGGTGCGGTGGCGCTGGTCTTCGTCATGCTCGTGCCCTTACCGAGCTTCGCGCTCGATCTGCTGCTCACGCTCAACATCACAGCCGCGGTCCTTGTGCTGCTCACGGCCATTCAGGTTACGCGGCCGGTGCAGTTCTCTGTCTTCCCCAGTTTGATCCTGCTGCTCACACTCATGCGCCTTGCGCTGGATGTCGCGAGCACGCGCCGAATTCTCCTCCACGGCAGCGAAGGCTCATCCGCAGCCGGAAAAGTTATCGAGGCCTTCGGCCAGTTCGTCGTCGGTGGCAACTACATCGTTGGCTTCGTCCTCTTCCTGGCGCTCATTGCTATCCAATATCTCGTCGTGAGTCACGGCGCGGTGCGCACGGCGGAAGTCACCGCGCGCTTCACCCTCGACGCCATGCCGGGCAAGCAGATGGCGATCGACTCCGACCTGAATACCGGCCTCATCAATGCCGAGCAGGCTCGCCAGCGCCGCGAGATGGTCGCTCGTGAAGCTGAGTTCTGCGGCGCAATGGATGGCGCGGCCCGTTTCAGCCAGCGCGATTCGATGGCCACCATCCTCATCACCGCCATCAACATCGTTGCGGGCTTCCTCATCGGAGTCTTCCAGCAGGGAGTGCCCTTCGCTGAGGCTCTCAAGACCTACACCATCCTCACCGTCGGCGATGGACTCGTCGCCATCGTGCCCTCCCTGCTGGTGTCCGTCGCAGGCGGCATCGTGGTCACGCGTGCCGCGTCCGACCACTCGCTCGGCGTCGATATCGGCAAGCAGGTGTTCAAAACGGCGCGCCCCCTGTGGATCGCGGGCGGAGCCCTGCTCGCCCTCGCCATCATTCCCGGCATGCCGAAGTTCTCCTTCATCGCGCTGGCCGGCATCACCATGTTCGCCGCGTGGAAGATGAAGCCGCCCGCACCGGATCCCAACGCCAAGACCGCTGCCGCAGCCAAGCCTGGCACACCGGGCGCTCCGGTGGTCGATCCCATGGACGCGGTGCTGAAGCTCGACGAGCTCATGCTGGAGGTCGGCGTTGGCCTGGTGCCTCTGGTGGACGCGAAACAGGGCGGTCAACTTCTTGCTCGCGTGAAGTCACTGCGCAAAACTCTGGCGCAGCAGCTCGGCTTCCTCGTTCCCTCCATTCACATCACCGACAATCTGTCGCTGCGTGAGCGCGAATATGTCGTTCATCTGCGCGGCGTGGAGATTGCGCGCTGGGAGCTGCGGCGCGACCGGCTCCTTGCTGTGAATTCCAATCCAAAGCCGGGCGATCTCCCCGGACAGGAGACACGCGAACCCGCCTTCGACTCACCGGCGAAGTGGATCACGCCAGACCACCAGGCCCAGGCGATCGCCGCCGGTTATGCGGTGGTCGATCATACGTCGGCGCTGTCCGCGCATCTGGCGGAGCTGATCCGTCAGAACGCGCACGAGCTCCTGACACGCTCCGAGACAAAACGCCTCATCGACCGCCTCGCGGATTCGCATCCGAAGCTCATCGAAGAGCTGACGCCGAAACTCATGAGCCTCGGCGAGATTCAAAAAGTCCTGCAGCAGCTCTTGCGCGAACAGGTTTCGATCCGCGACCTCGGCAGCATCCTCGAGACCATGGTCGAGACCGCGGCGACCAACAAGAATCCCGTCATTCTCGTCGAAGCCTGCAGGCATGCGCTGGGCCGCGCGCTGATCCGGCCGCTCCTCGACGATCGCGGCCAGCTGAAGGTCGTCACTCTCGACAGCTCCATTGAAGAAGAGTGCATGCGGACCGGGATGCAGAACCAGCAGGCAGCCGCGGGCAGCGCCATTCAGATTTCCGTCGCTCGCCGCGTGCTCGATGGCCTCCGTGCCATGCTCGGCGATCAGTTTGCAATGGCCCCGCCGGTGCTCCTGTGTGCGTCCCCAGGCCGTTTCTATCTGCGGCGGCATCTGGAGCCATTCATTCCCCGGGTCGTGGTCATTTCTCCGTCGGAAATTCCGCCCATGACGCAGGTGATGTCGCTGGGGTCGGTGCGATGAAAGGGTTTGAAGTGTTGATGTCTGGTGAGGTGCAACGATGACGGCAGCTGAACTGGCCTACAGCCGAAGTGCGGCCGTCGGCGAGAACGCCGACGATCTGGTGATGCAGGAACTTCCGCAGGTCTATTACATTGCGCAGCGCATTCGCGAACGCCTTCCGCAGCACGTGGAGCTGGAGGACCTGGTGAGTGCGGGCGTGATCGGCCTGCTGGAGGCGAACCGCAGCTTCGATCACACGCGCAATGCGCAGTTCAAGACGTTCGCCAAGTTCCGCATCCGCGGCGCGATCCTCGACAGTCTGCGTGAGATCGATTCCGGTTCGCGCCTGTTGCGCCGCCGCGGTCGTGAGATCGCCGAGGCGACCTCGCGGCTGGAATCCAGGCTCGGCCACCATCCGGCCGATACCGAAATTGCCGAGGAGATGCAGATCGATCTGGAGCACCTGCGCCGCATCATGGCCCAGATCGATTCGCTCCATATCGGCAGCCAGCAGGTGGCGGCGACCGACGGTGGCGAGGAAACCATCGACGTGATCGAGTCCGCGCCGGATCTGGATGATCCGAATCCCTTCGACCTGTGCCTGGAAGGCGAGATGAAGTCCCATCTGGCCGAAGCCATCGGCAAACTCACCGAGAGAGAACAGCTGATTCTCTCTCTCTATTACCGCGAAGAACTCACGATGAAGGAAATCGCTCAGGTGGTCGGCGTCGCGCTGTCGCGCGTCTCTCAGATCCGCCAGGCCGCGGTCATCAAGCTGCGCGAGCATCTCGCGCACCTCGAGCAGAAGCCTTCACCGCTTGCCGCCAGAGGAGCGTACTACCATGCCTGATCAGGAACTGAAAGAAGTGCCCGCGGTGGAAGCGGCGGAGACCGTCGACCCGCGCGCGAAGCAGAAGACCGTGGTGAACTGCAATTTCCGGACGGCAGGACGCCTCTCCAATGAGAACGCGCGCGCGTTGAACGCGGTGCACGAAGCCTTCGCGCGCCGCATGGCCATTGCGCTCGACAGCTGGCTCGGTACCGGCGTCGAAGTGAAGCAGAAAGCCCTCGAACAGCAGCCGATCAAAGAACACATCGCCGGCATCGCGCCGTTCACGTATGTCGCGCCGCTCACCCTGAGCGCCATGCAGAGCAGCATGATTGTCGAATGCGATGTGAACATCGTCTTTGCCATGATCGAAGTCCTGCTGGGCGGCACGGGAGCGCCTGGGGCAGGAAGCCGCGAGCTCTCGGAAATCGAAGAAGAGATCATGCAGGACGTCGTGGCGCTGATTGCACGCCAGGTGGAGAGCGTGTGGCGCTTTCCTAATCTGGCCCTGACGCCCGGGCGCCGCATCAAGCCGTCACTCGTCCAGCAATACTGCCAGGCCAACGAGAGGCTGGCCATCGCAAAATTCGAAATGGAGCTGGGGCCGGCCCGGGGCACGTTCCAGATGGTGTTGCCCCCCGCCTTCCTCGGCGCCCTCATCCAGCAGATCAAAAAGGATGAGCCGCAGAAGAAGGGAAGCGTGCGGTATTTTCCGCGGCCGAACATTCGCGAACGGATTCTCGATTGCGACATCGAAGTCGCTGCGGAACTGCCGGGATTGCGGATCGCAGTACGCGACCTGATTGCGCTGCAGCCGGGAAGCGTGCTCAAGCTGCGCGCTCCGGTGCGGCAGTCGGGGATGCTCACCGCCGGCGGCCAGGGAATCTTTGAGAGCGTGCCGGTGCGCAACGGCTCGCAAAAGGCCGCTCAACTGGGTCGGCGCGTAACTACAAACAACTGGGAGAGGGAGTAGATCATGGGAGACAACCCAAACAACAAGAAGGGCGCCAGAATTTTCGCGGCCGCCTTTGCCACGGCCGTCGCCGATGCTCTGGGCAAAGTTGCCGGAGCGCCGTGGCCGCTGGAAGTGATGGAGGGCGCCGAGCCCTCGACGCGCCACGGCCAGCCGGTGCATTTCCGCCTGTCCGTCGATGGCGCGCTGCGAGGTGAGTGCTTTGTTGAGTTCTATGAGCCGCAACTCAACGCGTTGGCGGCGAAGATTCTCGACCGTCCGCCGGTGGACGACGAGGGCGAAAACGCCCTCGCCAAAATTCTCGCCGGAGCCACCGCCGGCCTCAAGTCTCTGCTCACTCCGCAATACGGCGAGCTCACCTTCCGGCTCGATCGCGTTTCTGGCCTGGCATTCGGCGGCATGTTTGTTGTGCCGCTCGCCGCGCCTGCGGATAAGTCAGGCGCTCCGGTGCTGCTCTACTTTGACGGGCAACTGGTGTCCGCGCTGAGCGCAGCATCGAACGACACTGGAACCCCGGCCTCCGCCGCACCGCGCTTCGACTCGGCGAACCTGCAGCTGGTCATGGATGTGGAGCTGAACGTATCGCTCCGCTTCGGCCAGCGCCAACTGCCGCTCCGCGAGGTCCTCGAACTCTCCAGCGGTTCCGTGATCGAACTGGACCGCATGGTCGACGAGCCGGTGGAACTTCTCCTCGACGGCAAAGTCATCGCGCGCGGCGAAGCCGTGATCGTCGACGGCAATTATGGGCTGCGCGTGACGGAGATCCCGCAACCCGTGGCCTCTCACCTCATGAACTAAACCTCAAGGCTGATCCCGATGAATGTGACACTGAAATCGCTGCTGCCCCCCATCAACTTCGGATGGAACCACGTGCGCGCACGCTGCGGATTGCCCACCTGCCACAACAAGCTGTTGATGCGGCCAGTACCCACTAAAAGCGGGGGCATCCGTATCGGGCAGGACTGGTACTGCGGTGTCGATTGCTTCGTCGCCGCCGCGCGCTCGCCGCTGGCCGCACTCTCCGCGCGCCGCGTCATGGAAATGCCGCGCAATCCGCGCCTCTCCCTCGGACTCGCCCTGCTGTCCAAAGGCTTCCTCACTGAAGAGCAGCTTCGCCTGGCGACCGAGCTCAGCCGCGAAAACGCCGCCGATCTGGAAGACACCCTGTTGGCGCTCGAGTGGACGAACGAGAAGCACCTGGCCGCAGCGCGCAGTGCGCAGTGGGGCTATCCGGTTTTAAGTCAGGAGCGAGCCGGCCGCGTGGTGGAAGTTGGCATTCCGCTGACCCTGCTTCGCACGTTCTCCGCAGCACCGCTGTTCTATGCCGCGAGCACAAAGCGGCTCGTCCTCGGATTTGTCGAGCGTGTGGATCATCGCCTTCTGCAGTCCATCGAAGAAGTCACCGGGTACCGCCCTGAACCGTGCTTCCTCACCCCGGCTGAATTCGCCGCGCAGATGCGCCGCGTTGTCCTTCCCGTGATGTATGAAGAAGTGGTCGTCGAGGAACCCGGCGAGGCCACGCAGATGGCCCGCACTCTGGGCCGGCACGCTCTCGATGCCGCAGCCACCGACGCCGGCTTTGTGCAGTGCAAATCCTGGGTGTGGGCCAGGCTCACCGGCAAGCGCCGCACCGTGGATGTCCTCTTCGCAAAAGCGAATCCGTCGACGGCCCCGGGAAATTCCAACACGAAGTTCGCCCAGCAAACGGTCGGCGCCTAAGATTCAGCCTAAGACTGGAAACCTCTCCCCGGAATGCCGATAGGTGTTCCAGGAGACGATCCGTGCCGAACGCCAGTGTTTTCGGAATTACAGCGAGCCGCAACAGCCTGGCTCAGGTACCACAGTTTCCGCTCGATGCTCTGGACGACCTCCCCGATGTTCCGGCCCTGCCCGAAACGCTGCTGCAAATGGAGCTGCGTCTGCACGAGTTCTCCATCGATTTGCACGAGCTGTCGCAGCTGGTCCTCAGCGACCTGGGCGCGACGCTGCAGATTATGCGCCTGGCGGCTCGCGAAGGCGGCGCCTCGGATGCTCACCCGGCGCGCATCGAAGACTGCATCTCCCATCTTGGTCCCGACGCCTGCCTGCGCGTGGCCGGCCGCAGAACCGTTCTGAGCGAGGCGCGCCATCGCGGCGTGACCGAAGTCTGGGCCCACGCGCGCGAAGTGGCGCAGTTGTGCCGGAAGATTGCCGACGCGACCGATGCGCGAATCCATCCTGAAGCGGCCTATTTGGCGGGTCTCACGCACGCGCTCGGCCTGCTTCCCGAAGTCCTCGGCTGGCACTGGCCGCAGAATGCCGCCAGCGGCTGGGTGGCAAAAGGGCAAAGTCTCGCGCAAATGTGGTCCCTGCCATTGTGTGTGCAGCAGCTCTTCGCGGAATTACAAACGCCGGACGCAGACGAAGGCTGGACCGGCCTGCTCCACAAAGCACATCAAATGGCGCGCATCTCGCCGCGTTGTCCAATGTGTGCGGGCCTGGCGCCCCAACTCTGCCGGCGCGGTTGAAGCTTATCGCGAAGCTTCCCCAAACCGGTACGCCCGAGGATTGCCTTCGAATGAGGACCGCGAACCCTGGTCCTCGTCCCAAACGCCCTCCCCGCCGCGCTTCTCATCGAACCCTCATCCAAACGCCCTCCTGACGCCGTTTCGAGCCTGATCCCGGCAAAGTTTGCCCACTGTTATGGCACGCTCCGTGCATAGGTTCTGGTCAGAGGTTCTATGGACTCCGGATACTATGCGGCGTGTACGGCTCTGGTTTCGCGCACGTCGGAACTGGATACGATCGCCAACAATCTCGCCAACGCCAGCACCGCCGGCTTCCGTGCGCAGGAGAATGTCTTCAGCACGGTTCTCGCCAACGCCTCCAATCCTTCGAGCTCGGCGCTGGTCCAGGCCATGAATGAGTACGGCCTGATGAGCGGCACCACGCTCGACCTGAGCCAGGGCACTCTGCAGAAAACCGGCAACACGCTCGATGCGGCCATCGAGGGCAAAGGCTATTTCGTCGTCCAGACCGCGAACGGCACCGCCTACACGCGCAACGGCGGCTTTCAAATTTCCTCGAAGGGCCAGCTGGTCACCAGCACGGGCGACCCCGTCCTGGGAGACAACGGGCCCATCGCCATGCCCGCGGGCAAGGTCGCCATCAGCGCCGACGGTACCATCTCGCTCGATGGCGCCGTGAGCGGCAAGCTCAAGATCGTCGAGTTTCCCCAGGGCACGCAGGTCACCAGCCTCGGCAATTCGTATTACTCCGCTCCCGCGAATGCCGGGCAGCCGGCGACGCAATCCAGCGTGCGCCAGGGCTTTCTCGAGAATTCCAACGTCAATCCCGTTGCCGGCATGGTCGAGCTGGTCGAGGCACAGCAAAGCGCGGAGATCATGCAGCGCGCTCTCGCGATGTTCAACTCCGAAATGGATAAGACGGCAACGCAGGATCTGCCCAAGGCAGGCTAAGGAGAACCACGGATGTTTCACGCTCTTTACACAGCAGCCAGCGGCATGACCGCCCAGCAGCTCAACCTCGATAACATCGCGAACAACCTGGCGAACTCCAGCACAGCGGGCTTCCAGGCGCGCCGCGTGCAGTTCTCCGACCTCCTTTATCAGAACGATGTAATGCCCGGCGCTGCGGCGACCCAGCAGACCACCGTTGCGTCGGGACTGCAGATCGGCCTCGGCACGCGTCCGGGCAACACGGAGATCATGCAGACGCAGGGCGACCTCAGCAACACAGGCAATCCGCTCGATCTGGCGATTCAGGGCTCCGGCTTCTTCCAGATTCTTCTGCCCAACGGCCAGCTCGGCTACACCCGCGCCGGCTCGTTTCAGCCGGATGCGCAGGGCAATCTCGTGACGGCGAACGGCGATCAGCTCCAGCCGTCCATCTCCATTCCCGCCTCCGCCACCAACATCACCATCGGCAGCGATGGCACGGTAAGCGCAACGCTGCCGGGGCAGACGCAGGCCCAGCAGGTGGGCATCATTCAGTTGGCGATGTTCGCCAATCCCGGCGGCCTCAACAGCGTCGGCAACAATATCTATTTACCGACCACAGCATCGGGCGATCCGGTGGTCGGCTCGCCGGGCGGTTCGCAGGGGCTCGGAACCATTCAGCAGGGCATGCTCGAGCAGTCGAACGTCAACGTGGTCGACGAATTCGTCAACATGATTCTCGCGCAGCGCTCCTATGAGTCGAACTCGCGCGTGATCAAGGCAGCCGACGAGATGCTGCAGCAACTGAACCAGCTGGCGCAGTGAGGGTCCTGTGACGCGATTGAAGTTCTTTCTGCCCTGGTTCGTCCTCCTTCCCGCCGCGTTGCCGGCGATGGCGGCTTCTGGCCGCTTCGCAATCAACCCGGACAAGGTCGCAGGAGCCATGGCCGGCATTGGCATGCAGGTATCGCCCGCCCAACTCACTATGCTGAGCGACGCCGTTGCCACCACCGTCGACCCCGAGCTGCGCGTGCAGTCGATGCAGCGCTGGCCGGGCAATAAAGTGGTCGTCCGTGTGGAGTGCGCGAGCCAGGAGCAGTGCCTGCCGTTCTTCGTCAGCGTTCGCCTGGGCAATGCCGCCGCACCCAATCCGATCGCGATGGCGAACTCCACCATCAGTACCGAGCCGATTCCTCGCAACACTCCCACGATCGCCGTTCGCGCAGGATCGCCGGCGACGCTCTACATCGAAGGCGACCACATCCACATCCGTGTGGCGGTCAAATGCCTGCAGAGCGGCGCGATTGGCCAGACTGTCCGCGCCGAAGGTCCCGATCGTCAGCAAACCTACACCGCGCAGGTCGAAAGCGCTGGCGTGCTGAAAGGCCGGTTGTGATGCAGGCGAACAAGAACTTTCATTGGCGGCTGCTCGGTGCGGGAATCTTGCTGGCCATGGCCGTGATGTCCGCGCGAGGCGCTAAGACCAGTAAGAAAGTTTCTCCTGCACAGCTCCGTTCCGAGTACATCTCCCGCCTTCAGGAGCAGGACGCCTCCGCGTCTCCGCACACAACCGGCAGCCTCTGGTCGCCGGGCGGTTCGTTCAACGAGCTCTCGGTCGATTACAAAGCGCGCAAGCTCAACGACACGGTCGTGATCCTTGTCGCGGTGCAGACCACAGCCGCACAGAACAAGGACGTGAACAGTTCCCGTGCCTTTCAGACTGCGTCGGGTATTACCGGACTCGCGGGCGATCTGAAGACCACGGGCCTGAATCCGCTGTTCAACGCAAACTCCGCAACCTCGCTCAAAGGATCCGGTGCAACGGACTCAAGCACCACCTTCCAGACCAGCATGACCGGCCAGGTGATCGCCGTGCTGCCCAGCGGCAACCTCGTGCTCGAGGCGCAGCGCAAAATCTTCATGAACAACCAGCACGAGGACATAACCATTCGCGGTGTGGTTCGCCCGAACGACATCGGGCCGAGCAACACGGTCGCATCTTCGGCGCTGAGCAATCTTGAAATCGAAATGAAGGGCAAGGGAATTCTCGCCGACAGCACGCGTCCGCTAAATCCGATAACAAAGGCGATTCTCTGGCTGGTGGGCTTCTGATGCGGATCAGGACTGAGTTCGAAATGACACTGCGGAAGCTCGCGATTGCGATGTGCGCTCTGGTACTGGCCGCGACAGCCTTCGCGCCAAACGTGCTGGCCGATAACGCCTCGAACCGGCGCGTGCTGGTCCGCGACATCACCAGCGTCGAGGGCGTGCGCGACAACATGCTCGTCGGCTATGGCCTTGTCGCCGGCCTCACGCAAACCGGCGACAGCCAGCAAACCTATTTCACCGTGCAAACCCTCGCCAACGCGATGCAGAAGATGGGCGTGCTCATCCCCTCAGGCACCGTCGAAGTTCGCAACGTCGCCGCCGTTTTCATCACGGCGTCGTTGCCACCGTTCGCGCGTCCCGGCGAGAAGATTGACGTCACGGTTTCGTCCGTCGGAGACGCGAAGAGTCTTGCCGGCGGCGTGCTGCTGATGACCGCGCTGCACGGGCCCGACGGCCAGGTCTACGCCGAGGCCCAGGGCCCACTGACGATCGGCGGCTATTCGGCCGGCAACGCACAGAACGGCAAGCAGGTGAACACCCCGACTGTGGGCACGGTGCCCAATGGGGGCATCGTCGAGCGCGACACGGCGGTCGACCTCCACGGCTTCAAGACCGTCTCACTGCTGCTGCGCAATCCCGACTTCACCACCGCTCGGCAGATCGCCGACGCCGTCAACGAGGAGTTTCACAAGCCCGTCGCTTCGGCTCTCGACAACACCCGCGTCGACGTGAACGTCGCCGGCGCCGGCATGGCCTCGGTGACCGAGCTGATCTCCCGAGTGCAGAACCTGTCGCTGCTGGTCCACACGCCGGCGCGCATCATTATTAATGAGAGGACCGGGACTATCGTCCTCGGCGGCGACGTCAAGCTCACACCCGTCTCCGTCATCCACGGCAATCTCTCCATCGAAGTTTCCACCACGTACACCGTTGCGCCGGTTCCCGGCGCCTACCCGCCCGGCTGGTACGGGCCCGGGATGCCGCCCCCAGGTTGGTCCGGTCCCCAGGGACAAGCCGCCCAGGGCCAGGCGCAACCCCAGAACCAGGGACAGCAGGGCGGACAAGGTCCGGGCGGCCAGGGACAGGGAGGTCCCGGCGGTCCCGAGGGTGGGTTCGCCCCCGGCGGAGCCGCGCTGGTCCCGCAGACCACCGTCAGCGTGAATGACGAGCCAGCCCAGACTATGCGCCTCGACGAAGGCGCCAATGTCGAAGAGTTGGTCAACGGCCTGCACGCCATCGGAACCTCGTCGCGCGATGTCGTCGCGATCCTGCAAGCCATCAAGCAGGAAGGCGGCATTCAGGCCGAAGTGGAGGTGCAGTAAATGGGCAGCGGAATGACTGGCGTCACCGCGCTGACCGCGCAAACCAGCCTGCAGCAGACTCGCGAGAGCCGCATGCTCCAGCAGGCGCAGCAGCTCCAATCCGAGCAGGGAACCGACAACGACGCCAAAATCGCCAAGGGCGCCAAAGACTTTGAGGCGATGCTGCTCGGCACCTGGCTGCAGCAGGCCGAGCAGTCCTTCGCCACCATCCCCGGAGCCGAGGATGATGATGACGCCGCGGGCCGGGATCAGATGATGAGCTTCGGGACCCAGGCGCTCGCCCAGTCCCTGGCCAACTCCGGCGGCATCGGCATCGCGAAGATGATCGCCGAGGCCATGCACCGGACGGCGGACAAGGCAGAGGTGACGGCGGCGGCTCCGATAAGCGGGCCGGTAGCCCAGTCGGCGGAGGGAAAAATCGAAGGAAAAAAGTGAGTTTTCGCTTAAACTCCAGCGGTGAAGTGCCGATAGTAACGCAGCTTAAACGAGGGAAACAGCCATGAGAATCGATCTTCTGAATTCGGCAGCCAGCCAGATCTCCAGTGAGCCGGGCTCGCAGGCGGCGGAGGCGCAGAACGCCTCGGTTACGCCGCGCGATGAGGATCGCGCCACGCTGGTCTCCGATGCGGGGTCGGTGAGTTCGCTGGTGAGCGCCGCGATGAGTTCGCCCGAGATCCGCGAGGACAAAGTGGCGGCTCTGCAGCAGGCCATCAGCAGCGGCAAATATGAACTCGACCCGGCGAAGATCGCCGCGTCGATGATCGACGAGCACGCCTGATCCCGATGACAGCGTAGCCGTCGCGCGGGAAAGACGTGGCCGTGAAAGTGCCAGGAACGATGGGAGCTGACGCCCAAACCCGAAACCGTGCAGCCGGGGAGCATCTCGTTCTCCTGCGGTCGCTCGCGCGCGAACTGGAGCGCGCGATCGAGGCCATTGCGCACAACAACCTCGCCGAGCTGGAAGAGAGCATCGCCACGCAGCAGGACCTCAGCGTCCGGCTGACCGAGCTGGCGCACAATCGCCGCGAGGCCGGAACGCAACCACCTTCGGCTCACAACATCGACCTCGATCTGCGGGGAGAGATTCAGACCGCTGCCGGCGAGTTGCAGAAGCTGAACCTGCGCTACTCGCTGCTCATCGAGCATTCAAGCCGTTCGGCCGCGCAGATGGCGGCCTTGTTCCGTTCCTTCCGAGGACAAATTCAGGAGGCTTCTGGCGCCAGGGAGAACCATTCGACCCTGTCCTGCCAGGTGTGATCGCATGGGTGGATTGACGACATCGCTGTTGATGGGCGTGCAGGCCCTTGAGGCCTCCGAAGCCGCGCTGAACGCGACGAGCAACAACATCGCAAACGCCAACACGCCGGGCTATACGCGCGAGGTCGCGCAGTTCAGCGAGAACCAGGAGAGCCTGACCGGCGGAACAGTGATCGGCGGCGGCGTCTCGCTGGACAGCATCCAGAGCGTGCGCGACGAACTGCTCAACCTGCAGATTCAGCAACAGACCTCCCTGCAGGGCAGCGCGGATACGCAGTCGTCGATCCTGCAGCAGCTGCAGACGTACTTCTCGAACACGGGCAGCGACATTGGCAGCGCGCTGAGCGCCTTCTCTTCGAGCCTCGCCGATCTGTCGGCCAATCCCTCCAGCTCGGCCGTGCAGCAGAGCGTGCTCTCCGCCGGTGAGAACCTGGCGAACTCCTTCAACAACACCGCCGGCGGGCTGACCACGGCGCAATCCGGCGCGGATTCCCAGGTGACGCAGAGCGTGGCGCAGATCAACTCGATCACCGCGCAGATCGCACAGCTGAATGCGCAGCTCTCGCCCTCGGTCATGTCGCAGCAGAACGGCGGCACCATCGAGGATCAGCGCGACCAGCTCGTGCAGCAGTTGTCTCAACTCGTCGGTGTTTCCATCTCGCAGAGCAGCGACGGGGAAGTGATCACCACGGCCAACGGATCGCCGCTGGTGATGGGCAGCCAGTCCTTCCAGCTGCAGACCACGACCGGCAGCGACGGCTTCCAGCAGGTGCTGGACTCGAACGGCAACAACATTACCAGTGCCATCCAGGGCGGGCAACTGGGCGGCGCGATCCAGATGCGGGATCAGACGATCCCGGGCTTCATGAACTCGCTCGACACGCTGGCCAGCCAGTTCGCGACTGCATTCAACGCGGCGCAGGCCCAGGGTTTCGACTCGAACGGCAATCCCGGTCAGGCCTTTTTCAGCGTTCCCACTGGAACAGCGGGCGCGGCGGCGGGCATCCAGGTCGCGCTGACCAGCGGCTCGCAGATCGCGGTCAGTTCCGACGGCACCGTTGGGAGCAACGGCAACGTGGCAAACCTTTCGGCCGCGCTCACGAACGCGCTTCCGTCGGGACAGTCCGCATCGGGCGCGTACGGCGAACTGGTGTACGACGTGGGCAACACGGCTTCCAACGCCAGCGCGCAGTCCAGTGCGGTCGGCCAGAACCTGCTGCAGCTTACCAACCAGCAAAGCTCGGTCTCCGGTGTCAGCATCGACGAGGAGACGACCAACCTTATTCGCTACCAGACGGCTTACGAAGCGGCGGCACGCATCGTGAGCACCATCCAGGCACTCAGCACGGTGACCCTCGATATGGGATCCTCGCAGAGCTATTGATCGATATGCGCGTCAATCCAAATCTCGTCCCCAACATCCTCGCCGATCTGCAGCAAAGCCAGGCGGCCGTCAACATCGCGCTGCAGGAAGTCTCGACCGGCAAACGCGTCAGCCAGCCTTCGGACGATCCCGGAGCGTCGGCGGCGATGGTGCAGAACGGCATCGACACGGCGAACCTCGACCAGTACACGCAGAACATCACGTCGCTGCAGACGACGGTGCAGGCGGCCAGTTCGGCGCTGAGCAGCGTCGTCTCGTCGCTGACGCAGGCGGTTTCCCTCGGCACCGAAGGCGCGAACGGCACCAACTCCGCCAGCAACCTGCAGGCGCTGGCCGGCCAGGTCCAGGGCATCCTGACCAGCGTCGTCTCGCAGGCTAACACCTACGTCAACGGTACCTATCTGTTTGGCGGCACCGTGACCTCGACCGCACCGTACACGGCCGATTCCTCGTCCCCCACGGGATACACCTACAACGGGAACAACAGCGCGAACTCGGTGGCGATCGGCGCTCACCTGAATATCCAGGTGAGCTTGCCCGGGAGCCAGGTGTTCTCCGGCGCGAGCAACAACGTGATCGGAGCGCTCAGTGGGCTGGTGACAGCACTGCCGAGCGGCAACAGTTCGAGCATCTCAACGGCGACGGCGGCGGTCACCTCCGCGGTGAACTACATCGGACAGCAGCAGGCCTTCTACAGCAATGCCGAGAGCCAGATGAACGCGCAGGAGAGTGCGCTGCAGCAGGACCAGGTGACGCTGACCACGCAGGCGACCAACCTGGTGGGCGTGGACATGGCCACCGCAGCAACCGACCTGAGCCAGGCCGAGACCGATAACAGCGCCGCGCTGGCGGCCGCTGCGAAGGTGTTGCCGGTGACGCTGCTGAACTACCTGAGCACACCGCAGTAGATCAGCGGATAGCGGTCACAGTCGGCAGTCAGCAGTCAGCGGGCGGCCACGCGGAGGAGCGCCCCCCACATCCCCGACGCCAGGTTCACCCCACAGCAAGAAGCGGATACCTTGGGGCGGGCAAATGTCGATGGGAATCGATGGGTGCGGCAGCCGAAGGTACTGTGTGGGGAGGTCACTGATCTATTTTGGGAAGGCGG
>Ga0224555_1001853_pt1 | contig 26958 bp, 26 predicted proteins | sample 714S23034metaG_FD_180687 | JGI IMG/M metagenome (GOLD analysis project Ga0224555, IMG submission 180687) | Peat soil microbial communities from Stordalen Mire, Sweden - 717 S2 30-34 | ecosystem: Environmental > Terrestrial > Soil > Wetlands > Peat | place: Sweden: Norrbotten County, Stordalen...
GTGTACCGTTCAAACCCGCTCTGCGCCGCCAGTGTCCGCTGTTTCATCCTCGCCAGCCCTCCGATGCTCTCCTCAATCTATCTTGAACATCAGTGAAAAATGGAGAACTTAATCAGAGTCTCCTTAACCGGGCCGTTGCGTTCTATCGCTCCCTAGTCGGAATTCCAACCACCCAAGAGCCGCCGGGGGCGCGATGACAAAAAGTTGTGAACCTTCCCAGCTCGGGCACAAAGATGCCGATTTCGCGCCCGATTCTCAACGAGTGTAATCGCCTGATTTCAACAATCACCGCCAGCTGCTTGTTGACAACCAATACCCAACTGGGAGTAGTATTCCCCCATCTGTAGGCCCCATTCTGGTTGGGCCCTTCGATGTGGGCGTTGAACACTCAGCCAGACGGAAAATCTAGGACTCAGGAGGCATCTATGAAGAGATTCTCGATGACTGTCGCGATTCTGGTTCTAGCTTTGGTCGGCCCAGTCTTGACGCTGGCGCAAACTGGCAACGCAAAAGCAGAACAGCAAGTCCGCGAGCTATGCAACTCGCTTAATCAGGCCTTGATAAAGGCCGACGTTCCCACGCTGAACAAGATTTTTGCCGATGAATTTACCATCGTTCGTCCGAATGGAATGGTGGTTGGCAAGGCGGAGGCGGTAGGGGACGTGGAAAGCGGAAAGACGAAGTTTGAATCGATCGAGGCGTCAGACAGCAATATCCACATCTATGGGAACACAGCGGTATTGACCACTCTGGAGAAGACAAGCGCGCAGATTGGTGGCCACCCAATCAGTGGTCAAGCCCGGAACACCTATGTGTGCGTTAAGCGCGGCGGGCGGTGGAACGTAGTGCTGCGCCAAATCACCCCAGTTCTGCAGCCAAACAAGTAAGGCGTCCGCCGGGAAATAAACCCTGCGAAGGCACCCAAGGAATCAGTCCCGCTATTCGCTTGCTCCCTTCCGCCCTCGAGGATGGAGCATCTTTGCGCTCAACATTGGTGTGGCTATCCCACGGTCAACTGGCGATAAATCTCAATTACACTCATTGGCGGATGACGGTGAGTCTTCTATCCATGCGCCAGCTTGGCCCTCACGCGCAAATAGACAGCACGCGGGATGCGGATCATACGGCGGCTGCGCTTGTGCATCGTTTCAGGATGCAGCCGGATGAGGACGCCCCGCTCCTTCTCAAAGATCCTGATTACCGTCCACCGGCTGCACCCTAGTAGCGTGCCGACCTCGGCCACGGTGAATACCGGCTTGTCCGGCTCCACCTCGGTCTTCTTGGCGGTTCGCTTTGGGTAACGCGCGATCAGCATAGAATTTTCTTTCGTCTCAGTGCCCCGCCCGCAAGCACCGCAAGCTCACAGCGCGTTGCCCTTTTGCGCGGGTGGGGTAGGATGGTCCTTTTCGTCCCAAGGCAGCGGGGGGTTAGTGAGTGCATCGTATACCGTGGGGAGTTGTTTGATACGCCGATTCAAGAGTGTTTTTTGAAATCGCTTGATCCATTTTGTCTCCAGGCAGGATGATAGCCAAACGTCCTTGTATCCACAGGGGCCACGGCCTTGACCGGGCTTTCTCTTCACGTTGACGCGCACCCGGACAACGCGGTTGGCCTCGCCACGCTCCAAAATGACGCGGTGCGGACGCAGATAGCCGCCCAACGAATCTAGCCACTGTTTGAGAGAAGGCTCCCACGCGCCGTGGTTACGATGATTAAGGTCAATTGACTGGCCCACGTACTTGACCTCCAGGGTAATTGGGCAGATGAGCCCATAAACTACGAAGGGTTTCCCGTTCCGTTTGGCGTTCTGCTTGTTAACGCGCTGTTCCATGCTCGTTTCCTCCTAATCCCTACTAACACGATAGACTTTCTCAAATCGAAAATATGTTTGTTCGTGTAGACTTTTGGGTTGCGGCGGACCCTAGGCAAACACTGCCCAAGAATCCTGATGGCCCCCATCCTGTTCATTCTATTGGAGTACCTCTATTTAGCGTGTCCATATATTTCGTCTTACGTTCGCTATACTCTTCACGTGCCCGCCGCCGCATTGCCGCACGAAACTTGGCCCGCGCCTCGGGCGCTGTGGCAGCCACGGCTATTAGCTCACCCTCAGCACCGTATGCACACCACACGTAGCGCCCGCGCGCAACGCACTCGCCATAGGGCACCGTGGACGCCGGTTGCTTGCAGATGGTGGTGGGCTGATACCTGTCTGGAGCGCGTTTTGAAGAAATTCGGTTGCCGTGTTCGCCGCATCCGCGTCCTCTCATATTGACCCACCTTCTCTGGTGGTGGTTGCTATAGGAAACCAACCACTCCACCACTACATACCATCCAGTGGACTAACACCCCTTCGGGGTGTGTTAGTACCACATGGCTGGACTTGGCAAAAGATCATGCCGCCGATTCACCCACCTCACCGGCTTGCTTACGAAACTCATACCGCTGTTGGCGCACCCAATCGCGGCTCCGTTTGATACCCGCGTCTTTCAACTGGCGTACCGCGTCACGCTCGGACCATTTCGGATTAGCCTTGAGCATGGCCGCTGCAACGTCGTCTTGGCCGTCTTTCTTAGCATGGTTGCCTCGGCGCGATGCTAACGTGACACTCGCAGCCGCCGGGTCAGCAACGATGTGAAGACGGCAATCAGGTCCGCACGTAACTTCAAACGGCTGGCTTTCAAAATCGCGCTGTTTTAAGTTCTCCAGGTAGCTGGCAGACTGATACGGGTTAGCCGGATCTTGCAACCGCGTCCCCCAACACGCACACAAGAATGCTCCGATGTCACCACTACCACGCAATGCGTTTTCCAGCGTCATTACGTCACCGGCTTCTTTTGGGGGAGTGGTGCAACAACAAGACAGCATCCGCGCCACCTTTCAGCAACGCAAAGTTGGTATCGGCGAATGCCCGTATGTCGGTCGAGGTGCTTTCGTCACCTTCGATGAAGCGGATGGCGGTATCCAGGATGACCACGCTACCCGGCAGCTCTTCCTTTAGATCAGCCAACTCAATGTGACCTTGAGCGCTCAGAGTGCGGCAGAATAGCGTCTCGCCAACGTAGTCCATCAGACCGATTTTTCGCAGCCGGTCCGTGAATGGCCCGAGAGAAACTTCCGGGCAGAGGTACAACACGCGTGACGGCTTCTTTACCACGGCGAAATGATCGAATAGTTTTTCCCCGGTCAACATCGCATGGGCCACGTTAAGGGCAATCAGGCTTTTGCGCTCACGCACGGGAGCGGCAAGGCCGGTAACGCCCTCACACTGCAAAAAGCCATCAATTAGGAAACTGACCGGCGGGGCGTTCTCCATTTCGTCTTTCGTGTGGTAGCGTTCCCGCCAATCTGTGACCGGCTTGGGCTGTTTGGAGCTGCCAATGAAAACTTTTGCCTCCGGCTCTGCCACGTCATAGCGTGCAGCGCTCCGCGCGATGCGGTCCAAGTCTGCATCACTTTTTGGGTCCGCCATAATGGACGGGTCCGCGTTCCACTCCTCAAGTTGCGCTCGGATGATGGCCTCTGATGCGCCCGCGTTGCGCAGCTTACCCGCTTGGCTGGTAAAGAAATCGTCTCGGCCCTCCCCGTCATGGACCGGCAGAGTCCATTCCCGCTTTCCAATTGGGTTGGACTTCTGCCACATCTCGCGCAAGACTGCGAGCAGCTCAAGCGGAAACGGCATTAACGGTAGGTCTTGCGTGATGTGATACGTCCCGCCAGTGTCGGGATGGATGCTACCCTCGGCGGTTGCTTGCGTACCCTTGCCCTTAATCTCGAAGACATTCCCCTTGACGCCCGGCTCCTCATGCTTACGGTTGCCAAATTCTGCGATCTCGGGTGTAGTGAGGAAATAGAAGTGCGCGCGGTCAGGCCGCCCGCTGCTCACGGAATAGGTGTGGAACCAATCGGACCAACGCACACCACACAGTTCTTTTAACCGGCTCACGCGGTCAGAATCCAGGATGGTGACATCAGCGCCACCCGCCACTCCGCAGTTATAGTCCGGGAATTTTGCGGCCCACGCCTCAATCTGTGCCGCGTCCGCTGTGGCGAGGCCCGGCCAACCTTTGAGAAATGCTCCCTTGCCCCGGAGTGGGATTACACGGAAGCCACGCGCCGCGTTGCGACTGGCGACAGTTAAGAAGTGGCTCATACGTATGCTGGCTCCTTGAGCGCGTACTGCTCATGCCACGCCTTCCATGTTGGAATCAAGTTCTGGTCATATTCGTCAATGGCGCTTCGCAGCATTGTGACCGCTCCATGCTTGGTTCCAGGGATAGGATGTAGAATTTGTTCCGCCGCTGCGAGTAGCCAGTATTCCCAAGGCTGTATCCCGCGTTCGCGCCGCAACCGAGCAACCTTCCTCTTCAATTGGAGCCGATAGAAACGGCAATCATATTTCTCTGTGCAGTCCAAGTGTTCTGCGGCGTCTTTTAGCAAGTCAGTCGCTACGCCCGATGTGTTGAGTAGCCCTATTGCCTGCTGCACACACCCTGAGAGATAAATAGAATTCCATTGTTTTGAATGAGACATTATTAGCCCCCAATTTCTTGATCACTTTTCTTGCACGATGTTTCGGTTGGCGGTAATCACAGTTACTCCTCAAACCTCGGAGCTGCACGGATTTGTTCTATGTGCGCGCGGAGCCGTTGCATAGCTTCTGCCCCAATATGCCGAAATTCTTCGTGTATCGGTTTCCACCTGGGTTGCCAGCCGCCCCCAACAGTCTTAGCAAGGTAAATGACTCCGGCCACCATCCGACCCGGCCACGATGTCGTGGATTCCTGCCAGTCATATGCGAGAGATATTTCCTTCCCGTCAGTCCAAACAAGCGCCGACACTGGCGATCCCGACGCCGCTGCCTCTAGTTCATGCAGCACTGTCGAACCTGCGAATGCGAGGAAGCGCTGGCCTAGGGCATCGAGCTGTTGTTTCGATTCCTCTCCCGTCGAGAATGGGCGCGTGTAGACAATCCAGTTCTTGTTGAAGAAGATCAGCCCTACTAGGCCCACAACGCCGCCTGCCTGCTCAATGCGTTGCACAATTTCTTCATGTGGCAGTCGATGTGAAACGGCTTGATCGTCACGTCCGAGGAGCGCGAGCATCAACCAGGGGTAAGCTTCGCTTTCAGTCTTCAGAACAAACGCTGCAGCGTGCGGGCTCATCTTGCGGTCTTTTGTTATGGGTCTCCTAGATCCCCCTAGCATCGCAACAAAACTTCTCTCCCATTTCTCCTGTTTCTCTGCCCGAGCGCTCCCACCCTTGGCACGGCTTTCGTTCGTCAACACCATAAGGAGCTCCAGAGTGAAACAGCTAAGTTTCGCTGTCTCGATTTCCAAAGTGTACTGCTTAACTTTGTTACTGTCAATACTTAGTTACAAAGAACATATTGATACAAAACTTTGAACGTAAGTATAAGAAAAAAAATAGTTTATTGTGGCTGATATCAAGACTTCAGGTCCTGGGCGCTACCGACAGCGTCAGTTCCTGCTGCCCTTGTTATGTCACAGTGTGAAGGCAGGACACGGATTCCGCGATCGAGCAATACGATCCGATAGGCCTCTCGGCGCCTGCTTGCACAGGTATGCGCTGCATGGGCATCGAAGCAGCCCAGCCTAGCTCACGATTTGTCACAATTGGGCTTCCGAAAAAGGCTTTAGCTTTCCAGGGTTTGCAGGAGAACTGGGTCGTCCCTCCGGGACTTAAATGATTTGACGGCGCTCCAGCCAAGCACTAGCCTCCCTGCTCCCGACATCCGCGCGGCCGGCGCCGCGATTCGAGCGAATGCGATCCAACGGGCCGAGCGGCTCATGGTCGAAAAATTGATCGCCGCGACCGACGCTGTTGCCGCAGAAATTCTGCCTACTGAAAATCTTCGTTTGGCTATGCAGGACCAGCCAAGTACGCGGCGAAGGTATGACGACCGCCACATTAAGACCTAGTTTGTCACGCGGAAGCAGGCGTAACTTTGTACCGAATGATGGTTCGCTCGATTACACTTCGGAAAGCTGCGCATCCTCGGTAGGGTGCGCTTGGAGGAAAAGATCTAGGTCAATGAAAGTCCTTCAAGAGATTGCATTGCCGCAACCAGAATCTTTCTACACCAAGCCTCTCCTGTTCGACGTCAAGCTCGACGGTTCCGCGTGTGGATCGTTCTTAAAGGATGGCGCCAAGTTCACCATCGACGCGCCAACCTTGCTGGCCTCAGATTTAGCATTAGCCAACGGTACTAGCCATAAAGCTACCTTGGAGACCCTGAGCTCGGCAGCGCTGCGTTTCTTCCGAAGCCGCAATGCGAGGCAGTTCGCTCCCGCTGAGTATATTTCCCTTCTGTTCTTGACCCGCTATAACTGGGGACTCGCGTTTCAGGAAAGCTCGCAAGGATCCCTCAGGCATGTCCCACCCAAAGTTGCCACGCTCCACGGCGAAGCAGTGAGGACCCATACCGAGCAATTTGCCTATGGGTTGGCGATCGATTTCGTTGCCACGCTACTCGGGATTCCGACCGACAGATTCTTCTTTAATACTGGAGTTGGCCCGCGCCCGGACTTTAGTGCCCGGGTGTCCGCTGAGGAATTAAGTTCCCATGGTATCGGGGCGCTGTCGGTATCCGGCCACGTGGTGCACCTAGAAGTTAAGGCGCGCACTGGATGGGGCAGCTATCGACACAAAAGCGAAGGACTTTCGCTACTACAGGACATCTCGAATAAAGCGGCTTCCAAACCAACCTGTGCTTTCCTGTCTGTCATTGTATCTTTGCCGGGCAAGAACAACCGCCGAGGTACTCGCGCAAGAATTATCCTTGCTGATCCCGGAGAGCCAACAGCTCTGGAGGAAAACGATCAAGTCATCCTTCTTCTAGAGGAGTCGTTGCACCTTCTTGTGAGGCACGGACTATGGCTTTCAATGCGGTCCGCACTTGATTGGCTTAGGCGCTCGCGAGGAGGAAGGCTGACTGCCGGAGAGGAGGACCTCCTCAAGTTCACGGAAGGCAATCGGAACGAGATTCAGTATCGATTACTGAGGGAAACTCGTAATGGTCGCGGGTATATCGGCAGGTTTTTCAGCGACGTTGAACTCCGGCTTGGCCGGTTTGGTGAACGAGGTATGACGAAGACCGAAGCCGAAGAACGTGTAGCCCGAGGCGACTTAGGGCGCGTCTGGTATTCGGGCGCGGACCAGTCTTGGATAAATGCCGTTCAGGATCAGGATATAGAAAGCTTCTTGAGGTACGGCATACGCACAGAAGAAGCGGGTTCTTTTGTAAAATCCGCATTCATTTTGGAGGAACAAACTATGACCGAAGAGATCGCCGCTTCGGTTCGGAACGGACTGGATGCTGCATTGAGGCACTGGTAAATACCGCGATTGAGGTAGGCTGATTCGTGCCACTTTCATCTGCAAAAGCGGTTGTCGCGGTTCGAGCGACGCGATCCAACGGGCCAAGCGGCTCCATGGCCGAAGTGCCGACTCAGCCGACGGAATTGCAAGCAGCGGACTTCCGTGTGCCCTGACGGCCGATCAGTCGACACTTGTCAGATCTCCAAGAAGCACAGTAGCAAATGCGCGAGCAGTGTGCCGTCAAGTGCGACGTTCACCCTTAGTAGAGCGGACCCTGCTGGTTTGTTGGCGCAGAAGACACAGACGATTTCGGAAATACGGATCTATGCCACGTCTGCGATTGTGTTTTCGTACATCAATGTTCCCAGGCGATCACGCCAGCCAGCTTCATCCCCTTGTAGCAATTGCCGAACGGTGTTGAACAGCATCGCGCGAGCGGATCCAACCGCGAGGGTAACCTCCTGGGTAGTGCCAAGCAAAATAGCTGCCCGACGCTGCCGTATTCCGGATTTGCTCAGAACGCACGCTCCGACCGTTGGCGCCCCGAATCTTAGATGCTCCGGAAATGACCGCACGCTTTCAGCTAGCACGCGCCCCTGACTTTCAAGGATCTTCGATAGAAGTGAGATGCCTTGTTCGACGATCGTCTGTAGGCCATAAGAAATGGCACCGGTGTATATGGCCAAAGTATCGTCGACCGCAGTTGCAGATGCTACCGCGATTTCGGCGAAAGTGTCCCCCATCAGCCATCGCCGAACGATGGCGAAGAAGGAATCGCGTACATCGGCAAGGTCTGCCTTAGCTTCGAGGCGATAAGCTTTGCGGATGTCGTCAGCCAAATATCCGTGATCCCATGCCCACTGCAGAATTACATTAACGAATTGTTCGTCTGTCGGATTATCAAGTGTTTCCCATGCGGCGATCTTCACGATGGGGCACGAGTTAGCAATCCGTTTGCGGATTCGTGCGAAGCTAGCGGCGAAGTTGCGAGAGTCGGCGGGAAAGTGCTGGCCAGTTGAGGAGACGTGAGATGCGAAACGGGGAGCTGTCGGGCGGGATGCCCTTCACTTACTGAGTCGCTTCTGTTCGGCATGGCGGTCTTGGCACTTCTGGCAGCGCTTGTTGGTCGGAGTCGCGGGCCGCTTGCGGCACCGAACGCAGACACCCGCTTTGACATCTTTCTCGTAGTTCCGGCTGTATCGTGCCTTCTGTGACTTCGCTAGTGCTCGGTTGCATTTATCGCACCGCGTTGTTCCGCGATCCGTCCAACGGTGGCGGCAACTGACGCAGATGCGGTGCTTCTTACAAAACGCTCGCACCATAGCCCTCGGATTCTGGCCATCTGTGCTCATCGGTTGACCCCATCATAGCTAACGGACTTGGAGTAGAACAGAAGCTGTGGCCTCGCCCCGACAGCACGCACAGTCATGCTCGGCATGGGACGCATCGATGCAACCAGCTTGGCTTACGGCTGAGGTTTATTCCAAGAAGATTCAGCCCTTGCTCGCCGGGATTTCGACCTCTGCTATTCGATCACGCATTGGCGTTTCCCGCTGGTACGCGGGTCGGATTCGTGAAGGCTACCGCCCGCATCCACGGCACTGGCTGGCGCTAGCGGAGCTAGCGGGAATTGCGCCGAATTCGTAGGCTCACCGCGTAAGATCTGTCGATTGTTTCAGGGTTTTACACTTCTCGACCAGGAAACCCGGCTACGTAGCTTGTCTTTCTAGATCCTGGACAAAGAACTCTCGCAGCAACGCAGGCGAATAAAGGAGTCTATCCAGCCAAGTCACAACGTTGTAGTAGTACGTCTCTTTATTCAATTGTGCTGCGAGCAGAAGCTCCAAGTCTTCCCGCGTTCGCGTGGCAGAAAAATAGTAAAGGGCTCTTGTCCGGGTCGTCTGGCTCTCGGATTCGAGTGAGGCCTCGAAGAATTTCTCGACCTCGGTTGAAACTTGCTTGTACAGCCACCCGTAGCCGGTGCGAACCAACGTCGGGCTGTTGCTCTCAGCTAGCTCAACCGCAACTTCGATGGGGTTGGGTGACAGGCGCAGGGCGGCGGCGCCTGCCTCGTCTCGCGCCTCCCCCCAGCTTTCTCTCGAAATTTGAAGCAGGGCTGGAACGTCCTCTGCGGTCCCAAACTTGGAGACGATTCTCAGCGCTGCCAGCTTTGTGGCGCTACGGTCGCTGCCCAAGTATTGCCTGCCGAAGCGGAGGTCGGACGGCTGACCGTTGGCAGCAAGGCCGACGACCGCTGCTTCAACGAATTGCGAAAGGATAAACTCATCAAACTTTTTGAGCCTCTCGACGAAAGTTCTGGCGTATTCGGCCCCCATCGTCGACTCGACCTTCGCGATGAACTGCTGCTTTACCCTTTCGAAGCCATCTTCGAGATCCGAACCAATCACGTCCCGCACGGCGTCGTAGTGATCGGTGGCGAGGCTCCTGTATGCTAATGCGCCGTCCAACCCAAACCATTCAACGGCTTCCAGAACTTTGTCGCGGCTCTGGTGCCGATAGAAGGTGAGAATCACCGCATCGGCGTCAGCTTTGTCCCCATAGAGTCCCGAGAGTCCAGCCAAGGCCCCCAAATGATTCGGTCGCGAGGTTTCTTCGGCCGACAGCGATTCCCGGACCTTTTCGAACTCAGGTAGTTGCCCCTGCCGCGCCAGCTCTTTGAATGCGAGTTCACGGATCGATATGGACGGGTCCCGGGTGAGTTTCTCGGCAAGGTCCTTGGAGAAGCGTCCTCGGTTTCCAAGCTCTTCGATGGAGAACCTGCGTAGTTGTTCCGACTGGTTCTCCGCGCCCTTCGCCAGGTCGCCGTCATCGATCTCGGCTGCTATAGTTTTCAACTTTCCTATCGTTTCGTCCGAAACGTATTGACCGGTTTCGATCAATTCTCCAAAGGCCTCCTTTGGCCTCAGGCGAAGTAGAACTAACAGTCTCGTCTCGCGGACCTTGGACCCGGCTTCCTCAGCATCGATATTGCGTTCTAAGAATGGCAGTATGCTCTCATCCGCAATGGACGCTAGATATTCGTAGGCCTCATCCCGCACCTCTTTCGCATCATCCGACAGCGGAAGCTCTGTCCAGATCTCTTTTGGCAGGCTGATTCCGGCGTCCCGTAAGAGTCGGAGTGCGCGTCTTCGGACGTCGCTGGACGAATCGCGAGTGGAGAGTATGAAAAGCTGGTCACGGACCCTTTTAGGCTCCCACGCAGCGAACCAAAACCAGCCTGGGATAACGCTGCTGGTGTCGTCCAGAATCGAGCGGAAAAGTTGGAAGTACTCCGTCACGGTTGGATCGAGCTGCTCGCGGTACTTGTATAGAACGTTCATCTCATGTGTCCCGATGGTGTCGTTTGTGTACCGACGGGACATCCAGGTTGCGGAGAGAAGGAAGAGACGGGCAACATCGAATTCTTGCAGAATGTTCGTTTCTTGCCGCGTGAACTCAAGTTCCCCGCTCTTGATAACCCGCGTCAGCGAGGCTGCGGTTTGCAGCAACTGCTTCGAGACCTCGCCCTGTCCGGTCGAAGAGTCCGACGGTTCCAGTTCGGAGGCCGGGGCCGGCCGCTGCGGCTGCGCCGCTTGACCTGCTGCGTTGGCCCTCTTGACGACGTTATCCCAAAGCCAGTTTTGGAGCTTTGTCTTCCAATCGTCGGAGTCGGCCACCTCCTTATAGAAGACATCGCGGGCGGCTCCTACAGTCTTGCGAAATTCCAGAACCTTACTCAGTTCCACCCCTGGATCTTTGACCTTCTCGGGGTTCGCCGCCTTGAAGACCAGCCAAATCTCAGGGGCATCGGTTTTCCTGCGTCGAGCAAGTGCGCGTTCGTACTCCTCCTCGAAACCCGAGGAGTATTTTCCGGTTGGCTGCCCCCAGCGCTCCCAGAGTAGGCCGATGAACAGTGCGCAATCGTCTACGGCGTCGTTAATGAGCTCTTGTGCTCTTCCATATCCTGGCACTGCGTCCTCCCACCGGTAGAGGCGGATGTGCCAACTCATTGTGTTGTTAATGAGTTTGTTTATGCCGTTCACGAGAGCCTCGGCTGTCGCCCGCTCTGGCTTGACGTCGTCTGGAGACGCGAGGAAAACTTTCAATACGTGAAGGGTAGACTGCATTTTCGCGCCTCAATTATGTGACGTAAGCAGCTAAATGGCAAACAGCACCTCTCCTAGCTGGAGCAAGCTCCGATTGGCAAGTCGCAGCACCTTCGCTGTTCGCGCGACTCTGACCCGCGACGAGATGAACGGCAAACGAAGATTTTGCCAGTTTCAGGAAAGCGTCATTGGCGCAACTGGTGAGGTTGAGCGGGTTGAGCGGCCTTTCCCGGAAATGATCCCGACGGGCCGTCTTCTCGGTCCTACGTTGTGGCAATACAAGGCTCGCAGGTTTGCTGACATGGATGAGGCTGTACGCACGCGAGCCAATTAGCAAAGGCTATCCGCGCGCGTCGCGGGGACCGCGTCCACCCTTCCACATGCATCCAGTTGGCAGATGCGGTGAATAAGCTAGAGCGAGCACGGCAAAACTAGATCGCTGACGGAACGGGCCTGAAGGTCAATGAGCGTAATTGAGATGTTACGCCAATTGAGAGTCTTGCCTTGCGCTGCGGCTCTTGGCGAACAAGCAGCGCGAATAATTCAGACCAGCAAAAATGTTCCTCTTCATCCGTTCCGGGCGGTGCGACACCGCTAAGTGTGTCAGCGGTCACTGACTGCCCGGTTCCTGGGAAGTAGAATCTTAGCCGTCGGCACTGGTTGCATCAATCCCCACGCGCCACGCAGTTAGTTGTTCTAGTCAGACCCTGCCTGTCTCGCGAGTTTTGGTGCAATGCCAATTTCCTGAATCTCGCGCCACTGGAGAAGTCGCCATGACTCATCTACGAACTGTCGGTCTGCTCATTCTTGCGCGTACGCAACGCCTCAACAAAGGTGGTGTGCGGAAAGTTGTCTTGGCGAAAACGGTATGTGCTGTTTTCGTGTTATGTGTTACGGCAGCGATTGCCTCCCCCGCACAAACCTCCGCATTGTACAGCTTCTGCTCCCAGACAAACTGCACTGACGGCGCCTATCCACTGGTGGGGCTGATTCAAGCCACCGATGGGAACTTCTACGGCACGACCGCGTTTGGAGGGGGGACCAACGTTTGCAATTACGGGATCCCCGGTTGCGGTACGGTCTTCCAAATCACCCCTGGTGGAGCCCTGACCACGCTGCACGCCTTCAACTTCACTGACGGCGGCTACCCAAAAGGACTCATTCAAGGCACCGACGGCAACTTCTATGGAACAACCACCCTTGGCGGAACCGCCAGCACAGGCACGGTCTTCAAAATCACGGCAGGGGGCACGCTGACGACGCTTTACAGCTTCTGCTCCCAGACAAACTGCTCTGACGGCGCCTATCCAAGAGCCGGACTGATTCAAGGCACCGACGGCGATTTCTATGGGACAACTTCTGGCTGGTCCGGCCAGAGCTATGTCAGCACGGTCTTCAGAATCACGCCAGCGGGTACGCTGACGACGCTTTACCGCTTCTGCTCCCAGACAAACTGCACTGACGGCCTCCAGCCATTTGCCGGACTGATTCAAGGCACCGACGGCAACTTCTATGGAACAACCAATCTTGGCGGGACCGCCGGCCAAGGCACGATCTTCAAAATCACGCCAGCGGGCACGCTGACGACGCTTTACAGCTTCTGCTCCCAGACAAACTGCTCTGACGGCACCAATCCAAGAGCCGGACTGATTCAAGGCACCGACGGCAACTTCTACGGCACAACGAACAATGGCGGGGCCCACGACCACTCGGGTTGCGAAGCTGGGAACGCCGGTGGGTGTGGTACCGTGTTCAAAATCACGCCAGCGGGCACGCTGACGACGCTTTACAGCTTCTGCTCGCAGACAAACTGCTCTGACGGCGCCGATCCAGAAGCCGGTGGGCTGATTCAAGCCACCGACGGCAACTTCTACGGGACAACGAGCGACGGTGACTACGGCTTGGGCTACGGCACGGTTTTCGAAATCATCCCGACAGGCACGTTGCTCACGCTGCACAGATTTGCCGGCTCTGAAGGTCTGAAGCCATTTGCCGGACTGATCCAAGCCACCGACGGCAACTTCTACGGGACAACCACGGGTGGCGGGGCCGAGGGCTGGGGCACGGTCTTCCGCTTGTCTGCAAGCCCTGCAGTCACGCTCATACCCAGCACGTTGAACTTCGGCAATCAGGCTCTCGACGAGACAAGCGCGGCCAAGAAGGTGACGTTGAAGAACAGCGGCACGGCGCTGCTTATCGTTAGCAGCGTTGCCATCGAGGGCAGCAGCTTCGTGATCTCGGCGAACACGTGCGGGGTGCTGGCCCCAGGCAAGACATGCAAAGTGAGCGTTACCTTCACGCCTCCGGTGTTGGGCAAACTGACGGGGACGCTTACCTTCACCGACAATGCGCCCAACAGCCCGCAGACGGTGTCACTGTCGGGCACGGGCGTTGAGCCTGCGACGCTGACCCCAGCGGGCGCTGCCTTCGGGACGTGGGCGGTGGGCGCGACCAGCACAGCGAAGACGTTCGTCCTGACCAACAACCAGACCGTGGCGCTGACCAGCATCGCGATCTCGACGACCGGCGACTTTGCGGTGTCGGCGACGACCTGCACGACGAGCTTGGCCGCAAAGGGCAAATGTACGATCAACGTGACGTTCACGCCGACCGCGTTGGGAACGAGGACGGGGCAGTTGAACGTAAGCGACAGCGCCAGCAACAGCCCGCAGACATCGACCCTAACGGGCGCCGGCAAGTAAAATCATTGGACTGTGCGCAAGCAACTGGCCCCGCAGATATGCGGGGCCTTCCTTATAGTCAGGCTAAAGTGTTGCGCCGTAACTTCTGTAATCAGGCGTCTCTGACAATGTCGGCGGTGTCAAGTTCTTTTTGAGCGTACTGCCCCGTGCACTCCGAAGAGCGCGCCATTTCGCTCTATATTAGAAAAAGTGCCGTATCCAACCAAGGCTCGCTTTCAATCCGTTTCAGGTCTGGAACTCAGTCCGACCCATGCATCTCTTCGGTCCCAACCTCGATCATGATTGCTAGTTCGAACTCCCCCGATGAAAGGGGAGCGGGCTGCTCAATCGATTACCCGGTGTTCTACTCCACACCAACGCCTGTTCCGAGCTTGCCCGCGTGCGGACCGAACTTTTTCAACTGCTCGTAATCCCATTGCTTGCGCCACATCCAGTACAGACGAACGGCTAATCGGCGCGCCATGGCAACTTTGGCGATCTTGCGTCCTCGTCGCATGGCCAGATGAAAGAATTTGTTACGCCACTCTGCATCGCTCCGTACCGTCACCTGCGCCGCTTCCACCAGGAAGAAACGCATCAACCCACTCCCCTGTTTGCTGATATGTCCCAGCCGTCGGCTTTCGCCACTGGAGTCTTCCTCCGGAACCAGACCCAGATAGGCCGCGATCTGCTTGCCACACTTAAACCGCTCCGGCTCTCCGATGATCAGCACGAAGGCCAGGGCCGTCAGGGCACCCACCCCGGGATGAGTCATCAGCAACTGGGCCGCGGGATATTTCTCCACTTCCTGTTCGATCGCTTGCGTTAGCTCGTTGATGGTTGGGTTCAGTCGATCCAGCAACTCCAACAGATCGCGGCGCCGTCGGCTCGCCCACGGCGCTAAGCGAATGCCCTCCAACTGCTGTCGTCCGTGTTCTCGCCACAACCTCTTCTTCCGGCGCAGACCTTCATTCAAAGCTACCGCTTGCAATTGATTCATGATCCTGGTGCGCATCTGCACCATCCGATGGCGATGCCACAACAGCTGCCGCAGATCGCGATTGTCCCAGCTCGGAACCCAGATCTGGGGAAAGTCATCCTTTAGCATGAGCTTCAAAATATGCCGCGCGTCCTCGCGATCGGTCTTCTTCTTGCGTACCCGCTTCGCCCGGATCTTGGCGGCATCGCCGATCCACAACTCGAACTTCAGCTCCGCCAAAAGTCGCTCAAACCAGCGTGCCTGTCCGCTGGCTTCCATGCCCACGCGCACCTTCATTCCTTGCGCTGCCAGATTGCGATAGAACTTTTCCGCCTCCTCTCGATGCGGCAGTCGTTGCTCCTGGAACTCACCGGTATCGCTGTCCACAAACGCTATCTGCTGAAAGCCCGGGTGATAATCGCATCCTATGATCAACATCGTTGGCTCCTTTCTCCGGGCCTTGGTTGGCTTAGCACCACCAAAGCTTACTCGGGCGTCGGAGCCGACATTGTCATGGAATCAATTAAACTCATTGACCGGGCATCCTAAGAAATTTCTTGGCTTAATTTGGCTTAGCACCCTGCAAAGTGACCAACTGGCGCACCAAACACAAGCAATAGAATCAGCTAGTTGCTTTGTTTGCAACACGCGGCCTTGTTCGATTCTCACCCGCGCCTCCAATTTCATCCCGCACAAATCTTCCGCAGAAGAAATGACGGTGGAGCACCGGGCGTCCCGGCCCGGCTGGACGCCCGAGACGCTAGTCCCTCCACCGTTATTCATCACGCGGTCTGCGTACTACAGCCGCGCACACACCGCCTTGGTCTGCGTGTAGAGCTGAAGAACATCTTTGCCCATCTCGCGTCCCCAGCCCGACTGTTTGTAGCCGCCGAACGGCAGGGCCGCGTCGAAAATGTTGTAGCAATTAATCCAGACCGTTCCGGCGCGCAGCAACGCTGCCGTCCGGTGCGCTTTCGATATGTCGTGGGTCCAGATTCCCGCCGCCAGCCCGTAGATCGAATCGTTGGCCCGGGACAGCAGCTCTTCCGGATTGTCGAACGGGATCGCCGCCACCACCGGCCCGAAGATCTCTTCCTGCACGACCTTCATGTAGTCTTTGGTTTCGACCAAAACGGTGGGCTCGACGAAGTATCCCGGGCCGCCGATCTTGCGCCCGCCCGATGCGGCCTTGGCGCCTTCGGCCATTCCAATCTCGAGGTAGTTGCAGACGCGCTGCAACTGTTCTTCGGAGACCAGCGGACCCATGTGGGTTTTCGGATCCAGTCCCGAGCCTACCTGGATTTTTTTCGCTTTTGCCGCCACGCCTTCGACCACTTGATCGAAGACCGGGCGCTCGACGTACAAGCGAGAACCGGCGCAGCAACACTGGCCGTGATTGAAGAAGATCGCGCTCGCAGCGCCGCCGATTGCCACATCTAGATCTGCGTCTTTGAATACGACATTCGGCGATTTGCCGCCGAGTTCGAGCGAAACTTTTTTCAGATTTCCAGTGGCCGCGTGCACAATCAGCTTGCCCACTTCCGTCGACCCGGTGAACGCAATTTTGTCGACCAGATCGTGCGCCGCGAGAGCCGCGCCCGCCGTCTCGCCATATCCCGGGACAATGTTAACCACGCCATCCGGAAATCCGGCCTCCATAATCAGCTCGCCCAGACGCAGCGCGGAGAGCGGCGTCTGCTCGGCTGGCTTCAACACCACCGTGCATCCCGAGGCCAGCGCCGGCCCGAGCTTCCACGCCGCCATCAGTAGAGGAAAATTCCACGGGATAATCTGGCCCACGACGCCGACGGGTTCGCGCAGCGTGTAGGCGTGGTAGTTTGCGCCGGGCGTGTAGGGAACAGAGAGGGGAATCGTTGAGCCTTCCAGCTTGGTCGCCCATCCCGCCATGTAGCGGAACATATCGACGGCGAGCGGAACATCGGCGGCCCGCGCCACGGTGAGCGGCTTGCCGTTATCAAGCGTCTCTAGTGTCGCGAATTCCTCGAGGTGCGCTTCCAGCAAGTCGGCCAGTTTCCACACCAGCTTGCCGCGTTCGGAGGCGGTCAGGCGCGACCATGGACCGCTGTCAAACGCTTTGCGCGCGGCCTTGACGGCAGCGTCGATATCCGCACCATCGCCTTCTGCTACTTGGGCCAGCACTTCTCCGGTCGCCGGGTTGTAGGTAGGAAACGTTTTGCCCGACACGGCATTCACCCACTTGCCGTCGATCAGCATCTTGCGCGGCTTCGCGATGAAGTCGCTGACGCGCGAATCAATCTGGATTGGCGAAACTGCAATTCCCATACATCCTCCTTAAAGCGAGATCGAGTGAGAGAAGACCGTCGAGGCGAAATGAATTGGAAAGATAGTAATCCCGCGGGATGGGGAAGGCAACTGCCGACCTGCTAGTGGGGCATGCGAGTGATTTTCGCGCGACTACTGGCTATGGAGAATATACCCGGGCTCCAGGGGAAGCTTGCCGTCGATCTTCAACACATCGACATTACTGTTGATGGAGTATACATTCACCAGGCCGATTGCAGAGGGATTAGATTGCAGTGCCTTTAGCGCCTCGTCATCGGACGAAACCACCAAGAACGTCACTCTGGTTTTGTTTGCTGCGTCGATCAATTTCTTAAACTCGTCGGCGGTCAGCGCCAAGAGTTTCTCGGCAACGACGCGCATCTCTGGCGAAGATGGTTCGGTGAGTACTACCGTCAGATCATATCCATCGAGCCATTTGTGCGTGGTCTTGATCATTTTTGTCAGCTCGGCGGCTTTCATCACCTGGACCCGGCTGTTCCTGCTGGTCACAAGGGCAACGTCGCGCGCTGCCGCGATCTCGGAGCACGCGAAAATACATACGAACGCCAGGACAGCTCCTGGCAGGTTCCGGAGCGGTCTGTTCTGCAATCCCATCATTGCCGGAACCCGCGGACGACGAGCCAGTCCTCCAAAGTGGTACCGTAATCAGCCTTCAAGCGCGCTCGAGTTGCCGCCGCATCCTGAGCATTCCCCGACGCCGCCTGCAATTCGGCCAGCTTCGCCATGGAAAAGGGCCACTCGGGGTCCTCCCGCAGTTCTTCGATGGCCGCGCTGGTTTTAGACTCTGCCGCCAGAAGCGCGCCATTGGCGCCGTGGTATGCGCGCTCGACCGCGTTGCTGCGGTTGGTCTGGACCATTTTCTGCAAGCGCAAGACGGCGGCGCGGGCCATTTCAAGTTTTCCGTCTTCCGCCGCCAACCGGGCTCGCATGCGCAAGGTGCGCGCCAGTAGCCCACTGCGGCCTTTCCCCGACATCGGTCCGGGCCCCTGCAAAACCGCTTCCGCTTCATCCAGATGTTGGAAGGCAGCCGCGCGGGATTCTGCCAGCAGAGCCAGGTACTGATGGATGGAGCCGCGGTAGGAGCTCAGGTGCAGCTTGGTCGCTTCCGCCAGCACTGCCGTCAGCTCCACGCGGGCTTGCGGCACATTGCCTTCACGGGCGTATGTGATCGCGGATTGAATCTGACAGTCGAGCTTGTCCTGCGGCGTCAACGCCATCGGAAGCGCTTTGGCGTATTCCTCGCGGGCGCGGTCCTTTTTTCCGAGCAAGGCGTAATCGTTGCCGAGACCCAGCTGCGAAGTGTAAAACTTGGGATCCAGCTTCAGGGCTTCCCGATACTCCGCTAGCGACTCTTCCAGCCGCCCGGCCTGCTGCAGAATTTCGGCCAGGGAATCGCGGGGGTTGGGATCGTTGGGTTCTGCCTCGACGTATCGCTTCAAGTAAAGGATCGCTTGGTCGTACTCATGCATGAAAGCGAGGTCATACGCCAGCGTATTCAAAGCGCCGGCGAAATTGGGGTCAATCTCCAGCGCGCGCCTCGTGAACTTGGCAGCTCCTTCGTAGTCACCCTGAGATTGCAGCCAAAGCCCAGCCTCATAGTTCAGTTGGGAATCGCGTGGATACATCGCCAGCAAGTCATTCATTGATGCGATGGCATCGAGGAAACGTCCCTCGTTCGTCGATATCATCCACTTCACCAGAAGCTTTTCCCCGGGCGTCACGTTCCGGGACGCAAGTTGCGCCTTCTCCGCCGCCTGTTTAACTTCTCCGGGATCAAGTCCCAACCAAACGATGTAAGCCCACGCCTGAGCAAAATTCGGGTCCTTGATGGTGGCTTCCCGCCACTTCACCAAAGCCGGTTCAGTGTGATAGTCGTATCTAAGGTGCAGTCCTTCATCGAACAATCTGGCGGCTTCGGGCGAACTTGTAGTAATTGGAAGCTGATCGGGGTTGGCCGTGGAGCTTTGCGCTGAAGGGGAAGTCTGTCCGAGCGCACACGTCGAAACAGAGGCGAGCAGCACGCCGAGAACTACTGCTCCCAGCAAGAACGCGCGGGCCCAATAATGGGGGCTGCGCAAGCCAAAGAGAATCCGCATGTTCCCACTGTAGCCGCCGAGCAAGTCCATCCTCAAATTACGGAGGTACCGGGCTCTGGGCAAGACGTGAGCGATAGGGCCAGCCCTTCGCGCAACCGCTCGACAGTCCTTCGGGGCCACCGAACTGCTATGCAACTGCGGACGATCTACTTAATGTCCTTCATCGCCATGAGCGAACCGTAGTCGCGGCCGGAGGGCTCGACGGCCCGCGCTACCACGCCGGCAAAAGCTTCGCGAAATTCAGGAAACTTCGCCACCAATGCTTTGATCACGGACGTATTGTCCTGAAACGCGCGCGCGCTATTCGATACATCGGCAGACTGGTACTTTACTACCACGTCAAAATCGTTGCCCACAGCCAGCGGGAAGATTGCGGTTAAATGATAGATCTTGCCGCCGGCGCTTATATCCACGGTGTTTCCGTTAGCGGGTACATCAGAGGGCTGCGTCGCCTGAGCTTCGTCATAGAGTTTGTCGGTGGCGAGCGTGCTCATGAAGTCCACGGGGGCAGACAGGGCGATCGCCTCGCGGTAATACAACCAGGCGCTGTTATTCCGTGCTTTCGTCTTGAAATCGCGGGCGCGCTGGGTGAACCATGCGGCATCGTGCCCGCACGCTTGCGAGGATTTGGCGTAAAAGTCTGCCAGTTTCCAGTCGGCGCCCACCTGCTGCAGTACCAAAGTCAGTGTCAAGGCAGCTTGGTCCCCGTTCGCGTCGAGAATGGTCACGCCGTACTTGCCGGGCGGCAGATTATTCAGGACAAATACCGCGCTATCCTTCGTCTGACCGGACGGCCCAAATACTCCGCAGAGAAATTCCGCGCGCGCGAGCGGTTCCGGGCCATCGGCCGTCAGCAGGAAAGGCGACCGAACCGTTGCTTTTGCGCCGGTGAACGCGGCCTGGTTCTCTTTGACTGCGGCTTCGATGCCGGCAAAACTGGCGGCCACGGAGGCGATGGAGTTCTGCTTGAGGGCAGCCACATCGCCGCGCGCCGACATTTCGAAGTAGCGCTTCGCCGCGCTTTCTAGCGCGGCTCGAATGGAGGCATCCATGTCCGGAGCGCTCTGGCAGGTCTGGGCGGGGGCGGCAACTCCCAGCAGCAGCAGCCACAGCCATGGTAGCCAGCGCCGTCGATTCCGGGGCGTGGGTTCTGAAATACCCAAAGGGAAGGCCTCCGCTGGCATTTTACGCGCCGTTAAGGCCGAAGATAGTCTAAATGCTTGCAAGGGCTATGCCTGCAATGGTCTTAGGTCATCTATACGCAAGAATTAAGACCGTCGGGCGTTCTATAAGCGGTGGTAAAATCAGGCAGGGCGTGGTGGCTGCGGAAGCGACAGCCGCTCGCGGGAATGGGGTTTTCTGATGTTGTACGCACGCCGACGGATGGCTTTGGGGCTCTTACTGGCAGCTCCGGTCCTTTTCGCTCAGACTGCTCTCGCTCAGACTGCCCCCCAATCCGCTGCAACGGCCGCCCCGCCGGCCACCCCGCACCACAAGTCCCGTAAGGCCCAGAAGCCAGTCGTGCTCCCGCCGCTACCGAGCGGTCCGCTGAGTCAATTGCCGATGGACCAGCTTCCGCCAACGCCGGCGAAGGTCAGCTATCAAGGCGGGTTGCTGACGATCTCGGCTCAGAATTCGACTTTAGGCGAAATCCTGCGCGATGTGCGCAAGCTCACGGGTGCTTCGATTGAAATTCCTCAGAACGCAAACGAGCGAGTGGTCACACACCTCGGCCCGGGAGCGCCGCGGGATGTTCTGGCTGTATTGCTCAATGGCTCCGCGTTCAACTACGTGATGCTGGGTTCAAGCTCGGATCCCACGGCGGTTTCGAGCGTAATCCTTATGGCAAAGCCCTCGTCGCCGGGGGATGTCCAGACCGCCGCGAACGTGTCTCAGAGCAATGCGGCGCCGATGCCTCAAAACGGCGTTCCCCCGCCTCTCCCATTCAGGCCGCCCTTCCAGCAAGCGGGACAACCTGGGGTTGCACAACCGGCGAATGCCGAAGCCGACGATAGCAAAGATGATAAAGATGATGAGGATAGCGCCGACGACAGCGCCGACGATCAGGCCCAGCCCCCGCCGGGACAGCCAGGACAGCCCGCCGCAGCTGGCGCAAATGCCCAGAGCCAGCCGGCACAGCCGGACCCGAACCAACCCAACGCAGGGCCGAAGACCCCCGAGCAGATTCTGGAAATGCTCCGCAGACCACCGCAGCCCGGGGCGCCCGTCATGACTCCTCCCACGCAACCGCCTGACCAGTAACCCCGCACCTCTGCGCGTCCAATCTATGGACGTCATTCAACGGAAAGATTGCGGGGGCGTGCTTAGTCGCCGCTGGCGGGGCTTTGATGGGCTACCAATGCCGAAAGGACGTTAGACGGTCGAGACGGGTTGACGGCGGCCAATACGCCGCAAATCGCGCAATACGCGCCGAAGATACCCAGAATCACACTTAAGATTGCGGTACTGATGATTAAGAAAGCTACGAAAAGTGCGCTCACGTTACGGGACCTTGCTGGCAGCCACCCGGTGAAGCGCGCGGCTGCAAAAGTTTTACTCTATCCGCATTTGACCCCTGCCGTTGTTAACAACTAAGATACGGGAATCGAACTGCGTATCTCCACTCTCCATCATTTCTTGGGACCCGTCCACGTTACGGAAGTTCATAACGTGTTGCGCTAAATGGCCATCACCAGAATCGCGGTGCGCGGCGCGCGCCAGCACAACCTGAAGAATATCGACGTCGAGATTCCGCGCAATACTTTGACGGTCATAACGGGCTTGAGCGGCTCCGGCAAATCCTCGCTCGCTTTCGATACGATTTACGCCGAAGGCCAGCGCCGCTACGTCGAAACCCTCTCGGCTTACGCCCGCCAGTTTCTCGACCAGATGGAGCGTCCCGACGTCGACTCCATCGACGGCCTAAGCCCAGCGATTTCCATCGAGCAGAAAACCACCAGCCGCAGTCCGCGCTCCACCGTTGGCACCATCACCGAGATCTACGATTACCTGCGCCTGCTCTACTCTTCGATCGGTGTGCCCCATTGCCCGAATTGTGGCAAGCCCATCACCCGCCAGTCTGCCGAGCAGATCGTGCAGCGCGTCATGTCGCTCACGCCCGACGACCGCGTCATGATCATGGCGCCCATCGTGCGCGGCCGCAAAGGCGAATTCAAGAAAGAGATGGAGAAGCTTGTCCAGCACGGATTCTCCCGCGCCCGCGTCGATGGCGAACTGGTGAACCTGGAGGACGACCTCGCCCTCGACAAGCGCAAGAACCACACCATCGAAGTGGTCGTGGATCGCCTGCTGGTGAAGCCCGGAATCGAACACCGCCTCGAACTCTCGGTCGGACTGGCCATGAAACTCGGCGGCGGTCTCGTTCTGGTGGCCGTCGTCAACGGAGACGAAACGCTTTATTCCTCGCGCCTCGCCTGTCCCGACTGCGGCATCAGCGTTCCGCAACTGGAGCCGCGATCGTTCTCCTTCAACAGTTCCTATGGCGCCTGTCCCGAGTGCCACGGCCTCGGAAGCCGCTACGACTTAGATCCTGCCAAGGTGATTGTCGATTGGTCGAAGCCGCTGCTCGACGGCGGCCTGGGGCCCGGTTCGTCATCGCAGAACCTGATTCGCAGCCTGCAGTTGGTTGTCCTGGCCTATGGTTTCGACTTGACGACGCCTTTCGAGAAATTTCCCGACAAGATTCAGAACCTCCTGCTCTACGGCGAGCCGCAGCGCGGCGGCAAAACAGGATTTCTTGGGATTCTTGGCCACCTCAAGCAGAATCTCGAAGCCTCCACTTCCGATACCTATCGCGAATATCTGCTTGACTTCATGTCGGCCACCGAATGTTCGGTATGCCACGGCAAGCGCCTGCGTCCGGAAAGCCTGGCAGTAAAGGTGAACGGCATGTCCATTGCCGATTTCACCAGCCTCCCGATTGCCCGCGCGCTCGAAGCCGCGCGCACGATCAAATTGACCGGCAGGGAACTAACCATCGCCGGACGCATCGCGCACGAAATCACCGAGCGCCTCGAATTCCTCGACAACGTCGGGCTCGGCTACCTGTCGCTCGGCCGCTCCGCCGCCACGCTTTCCGGTGGAGAAGGCCAGCGCATCCGCCTCGCCACGCAAATCGGATCGAAGCTGCGCGGCGTTCTCTACGTTCTCGACGAACCTTCCATCGGACTGCACCACCGCGACAACGGGCGTCTTCTCGCCGCTCTCGAAAACTTGCGCGACCTCGGCAATACCGTCCTCGTCGTCGAGCACGATGAAGAAACCATCCGCCGCGCCGACTATGTCATCGACCTCGGCCCCGGCGCCGGCCGTCATGGCGGCGAGTTGGTTGCGAGCGGAACCCCCGCCGAAATCATGAACGCGCCCGCCTCGCTCACCGGAGCCTACATCTCCGGACGCCAGCAGATCGCTATGCTTCCCGAGCGCCGCAGCCCGAATGGCAAAGCCATCGCCATTCTCGGCGCTCGCGAGAACAACCTGAAGAATCTCGACGTCGTGTTTCCGCTCGGCGTGATGACGGTTGTGACCGGTGTTTCCGGTTCCGGCAAATCAACCCTGGTCAACGATATCCTGTACCGCGCACTGGCCAAGCAGCTTTATCGTTCGCGCGAAGAACCCGGCACGCACAAAGCCATCACCGGAGCGGAGCTGATCGACAAGGTCATTCGCATCGACCAGTCGCCCATCGGCCGCACTCCGCGTTCCAATCCCGCAACCTATACCGGCATCTTCGCGCAGGTTCGCGACCTCTACGCCATGCTGCCCGAATCCCGCGAGCGCGGATACAAACCCGGACGCTTCTCCTTCAACGTCGCTGGCGGACGCTGCGAAGCCTGCCAGGGCGAAGGCCAGCGCCGCATCGAAATGAACTTCCTGCCCGACGTTTACGTGCAGTGCGAAGTCTGCGGCGGACGCCGCTACAACCACGAAACCTTGTCGGTGCACTACAACGGCTCGTCCATCGCCGACCTGCTGGAAACGCCTGTTTCGGACGTGCTCCAGATTCTCGAAAACATTCCGCAGGTCAAGCAAAAACTGCAAACGCTGGTCGACGTTGGCCTCGGATACATTCATCTTGGTCAATCTGCCGTCACCCTCTCCGGCGGAGAAGCCCAGCGCATCAAGCTCGCCCGCGAACTCGGCAAGCGCCAGACCGGAAAAACTCTTTATCTGCTGGATGAGCCGACCACCGGGTTGCACTTCGACGATGTGCGCAAGTTGCTCGACGTTCTGCACCGTCTCACCGATCTCGGCAACACGGTCATCATCATCGAACACAACCTCGATGTAATCCGCAACGCCGACTGGATCCTCGATCTCGGTCCCGAAGGCGGAGAAGAAGGCGGCCGCATCGTGGCCCAGGGCACGCCCGAACAAATTGCGCGCGTGAAGAAGTCTTACACCGGCCAGGCGCTAACCGCGTATTTCAATGGGTCAGCGAAAAATGGGTCGGAAAAAAATGGCACGGCAAAAAATGGCACAGCAAAAGGCGTGCTCGCGCCCACTGGCACTGGGGAACTCGCGTGAACTTTTCTCCCGACGATCTCCCCGAGAGTCCAACGCCGAAGCCGCAGACCGCTGATGCGGTGCCTGTGTGGGGACGGGCGCCCTCGCCCGTCCAGGCCGAGCAAAGCTCGGCAGACGCCCGCGGCCACAGTGACTCTGGATCCACTTTGCCCGCCAGTGACGCCCAACCCGCCGAACTCGTCCCCCCCGCACCGCCTGATCCAGCGTGGAATGGCTGGGACGTCCTCCGCCTCGTATTCCTCACCATCGTTGCGCTCTTCGTCGGTGTGTTTACTGTGCTGCTCATCGCCCGTTGGCGGTTTTACCCGCACTCGGCCCTCGGTGAAATCGCTCGCGTCCCGTTAGTCGTAGTCGCCGGACAATCCCTGGCGTACCTTCTCATTCTCGCCTACATGTATGCGCTGGTGACGCGCGAGCGCCGTCGCCCCGATTTTCTCGCCGCCATTCACTGGAACTGGCCCTCGAACATTGCCATTTACGTGCTGGTGGGCTTCGCACTCTCCATCGCTTTGCAGGCGCTGGCCCATTTCTTGCCGATTCCGAGAGAGCTGCCCATCGACAGCTTTTTCCAAACGGCCGCCGAAGCCTGGGCGCTCAGCATTCTCAGCGTCACCCTCGCGCCTCTGATGGAAGAGCTTTTTTTTCGCGGCTTTCTCTATCCGGTGCTAGCGCGCCGTCTAGGATTGCCCGTTGCCGTCTTCGTGACCGCGCTCGGTTTCGCGTTGCTGCACGGCGCGCAATTGATGTTTACGTGGGGACCGGTGCTCGTGATTTTCCTCGTTGGCGTCGTTCTGACGATGGTCCGGGCCAGACAGAATTCCGTCGCTGCTTGCGTCCTCATCCACATGGCCTACAACGGGACCATCACCGTAGCGATGTACGCAGCCACCGACGGCTTCCGCCATTTGGAGAAACTCAACAGTCAGTAGTCAGTTGCCGGCAGCCAGTGATGCAGAGCGGGGCTGGCGATCATATTTGGACAATGAAGGAGATGCTGTTATCCTAAACGTAGACAAGCTAGGCGGTATCCTGCCTAGTTAATGTTTTTTGAAACGCTTTTGCACAATACTTGCACAGTGACATGCACCACCGCTGCGACATGGCACAGTGCTACTATTCCACTCCATGACAAGAGAACTCACCTCCGCACTCCGGTCTTTGCTTGCAAAGCGAGCACTCATAGTCGGTCCAATCACACTCAGCAACGGAAGCCACTCCAACCACTACTTTGACTGCAAACGGGTGACCCTCAGTTCGGAGGGTGCTGGATTGGTCGGCGAGGCGGTTCTCGACGCAATTCAGAGCTTGCCAGAAAAGGTTGAGGCAATCGGCGGGTTGAGCCACGGAGCCGACCCTATCATTGGCGCGGTCATGATGGAAGCCCGACAGCGCGGGATACCCCTCAACGGATTCTATGTTCGGGAGGAGCGTAAAGACCACGGCACACGGAATCTTGTGTATAACGCGCCCCCGAAAGGCTCCAATGTTGTCATCGTAGACGACGTGGTGACTACCGGAGGTTCCGTTCTTAAGGCGATAGAGGCAGCGGAGCGCGAAGGCTGCAAAGTGGTGGCTGTGATAACGCTGGTTGACCGCTTGGAAGGCGGCGGCGACAAGATCAGAGCGAGAGCAGAACGCTACATTCCGCTGTATACTTTGGATGATTTCCGCCCTGAGTTGAAAGAATGCCAACAGCATACGAAGAACTCCGAACCGCTCTCGGCAGAGGTTTCTACGTAGATAACGTCCGAACGATAGCTGGACTTTCACTCGAAATTCTCGAAGGGAAAAACCCCAAACATCCTGCCATATTCCTTGTCTTGGCGTCGGTGTCTCGCTGGATCACCGACGCTTGGAGCGATGTTCCTCTTTCCGTGAAAGTC
>Ga0224555_1001854_pt1 | contig 26957 bp, 27 predicted proteins | sample 714S23034metaG_FD_180687 | JGI IMG/M metagenome (GOLD analysis project Ga0224555, IMG submission 180687) | Peat soil microbial communities from Stordalen Mire, Sweden - 717 S2 30-34 | ecosystem: Environmental > Terrestrial > Soil > Wetlands > Peat | place: Sweden: Norrbotten County, Stordalen...
TATGGCGGCCTGGTCGGGCGCAAGAACGTGCTCGCCATCATGATTCAGAGTTTTGTCTCGATGGGCTGGACGACGGTGATCTGGTACTTATACGGCTACTCGCTGTGTTTCAGCGGCGACTGGCACGGGGTCATCGGCAATTTCCACTACGCATGTCTGCGCGGGGTCAATCTCACTACGCCGTCTCCGAATGACACGATCCCGGCCTTTGTGTTCATCGCGTATCAGATGATGTTCGCCATCATCACTCCCGCCCTTATCTCGGGCGCGTTCACCAACCGGGTCACCTTCAAGGCGTACATGCTGTTCCTGACGGGTTGGCTCACCTTCGTCTATTTTCCCTTCGTCCACATGGTTTGGGGTGGAGGCTTTCTGCAGAAGTGGGGCGTGCTGGACTTTGCGGGCGGCATTGTGGTGCACAACATCGCGGGCATCGCGGCGTTGGCGTCCGTGCTGTATGTGGGGAAGCGGCACACAGCGGATCGCGGTCCGCACAGCATCCCGCTGGTGGCGCTGGGAACCGGCCTGCTGTGGTTCGGATGGTACGGCTTTAACGCGGGCAGTGAAATGCGCGTAGATTCGGTGACTGCGACGGCATTTCTTAATACCGACGTGGCCGCTTCGTTCGCGGCTATCGCCTGGTTGCTGGTGGCATGGATCAATGAGAAGAAACCTAAGCTTCTCGGCTTGCTGACTGGAGCCGTTGCCGGACTGGCGACCGTCACTCCCGCGGCCGGATATGTCTCTCCCACCACCGCGGTCATCATCGGCCTGGTTGCTGGAGTGGTTTGCTACTACGCCGTCGAGATGAAAAACAAAATGCAGTGGGATGATGCACTGGATGTCTGGGGCGTACACGGTGTAGGCGGCTTCCTTGGCATCGTCATGCTGGGAATCTTCGCCACCAAGCAATTTAATCCTAACGGGGCGGACGGACTACTTGCTGGCGATCCGACGTTCCTGCTGAAAGAAGTCGTGGCCGTGACTTTCTCGTCGGTATGGGCCTTCGTGTTTACCTACGGGATGTTACGAATCATCGATGCCTTCACCCCGGTGAAAGTCGACGAAGTAAGCGAGGCCATCGGTCTCGATGAATCCATCCATGGTGAACATGCCTACGAGGAGGGTCCCGAGCACGATCTTGTTCATGCGGGAATTCGCTAGCCCGATTGAAACAGATTGGCGGAAGGTCGGGCAGATTGTCCGGCAGTTTTTGGGTAAATGGATCGTAGCAGGGATGATCGTAGGGTCATCCCTGCTGGCCCATTCTCAAACTGGCGATCCCGCCCCGGCTTCAGCTCAGGTTACCGGCATCACCGATGCAAAACCCTGGTGGCGCGGCATCACCACCGACGGTTTCATGTCCCTCTCCTACACCTACAACGACAATGTTCCCGCTCTTCGTATCAACCAGTTTCGGGTTTTCGACTTCAATGATGACGATCCTCAATTGGATGTCGCTCAACTGGTCATTCAACGCGCCATCGGCGAACCAAAACAATTCGGCTTCCGCTTCAACCTGATCGCAGGCTCAGGAGTTCCCGAAGTTACCGCTGCCTATGGCCTCTTCCGCAACATGCACACGGGAATCGCGCACCATGTCGATATTCCTGAACTCTTCATCAGCTACATTCTTCCCATTGGGAAAGGTCTACGTCTGGATGGGGGGAAGTATGCTACCCACATGGGATATGAGGTAATCGGCGGGTACGACGGTTATAACGACAACTTCAGCCGCGGGTTCATATTCGGGTACGGAGTACCGTTTACCCATACCGGCCTCAAGGCGACTTATGCCTTTACCAGCAAGGTCGCGGCCATGGTTTCAATCTGCAATGGGTGGGACGATGTCCAGCGACTCAGCCAAGCCTACACGGCCGCGGCACAAATTGCGCTCACTCCCACCAAGACCTACAGCGTGACGTTCAATTTCATTCACGGTCCCGAGCGCCGGCAGGATACTCACGACCAGCGCACAGTCTACGAATTGGTCACGACCTGGAAGCCATTCCCGAAATTCACCCTGGGCGGAGACGGTGTCTATGGTCACGAAGAGAACGGCGTCGCGATCGGTCACGACGCGCTTTGGAGAGGACTGGCTGGATACGCGAAGTACAGTCTCACGTCCAGGTTCTCGCTCGCATTCCGTGGAGAGGTTTTCAACGACGACGGAGGCACCCGCACCGGTACCGATCAAACTCTGCAGGGATTCACCCTAACTCCCGAGTACGATATGAACGCTAAGTTCTCGCGGGTGAACTCTCATTTCAGAAGGGCAGACGGAAAATTCGTGGTGCGCGGCGAAATGCGTTGGGACTTGTCGAACAAGAATGTGTTCTTCGTAGGCAGCAATCCCACGACGAATCGGCAGTTCACCCGGGCCGTGAACCTGATCTACCTATTTTGAGGCATATCTTCCTAACTCATTGAGAGACGGGCATCCCCGCCCGTTCCTGCCCAGTCCGGAGTAACTCGGACTTTCATGACTTACAGAGTCCTCATTGGCAAGATACCGTGAAGCGATTGACCGACGCCCCGCTCCAGCCAAGTCCGGCTGGCAGGCGAGTGTAGAGGATGTAAAACTGCTTGCCCAGAACGCTTGGGTTGTTGCCCATGCCGACCGGCACATCGTAAACCGAGGGCATGTCTGGATCCTTGCGAAAATCGTACAGCACCGTGGGCATCGACCAGTTCATTCCATCCGGAGATTCGGAATATGCAATCAGCACCCCCTGGTTGATGAACATCTGGTAGCGCTTCAGGTCGGAGTTATACGCAACCTGCATATTTCCAGCGTAAGCCCCGTTTGGATTCAGGTCCTGCGAATACCCGCCCAGCCCCTGATCCAGATGCCAGCCCTGGTAATACTTCTGGAACGCAACCGCCCGCGGCCTCACCCCAAACGCATCATTCAGCACAGACTGAACCGTCGCGCGCGCAACCGAGACTATGGTTATCGTGGGCGGCGTTCCCCAGTGCGTGGTGCCATTGGCCAGCCAATCCGAAAAATAGATATGGAAGTATTTGCCGTCCGGGGAGAGCACGAGGTTGGCATCGCCAATATCATAGCCGTCCATGTCTGACCGGTAGCCCTGGTTGATGCGAATGATCTCGCCCAAGTCGGTCCAGCTCATACCCTGATCGCTCGATGCCGCCAAGGCGAATACGGAGTCAAAGCTGTGTGTTTGGATGGTCGGTATCTCCGCGTGGTAGACCATAAGTAAGTTGCCAGCCCCCGGCATACCGGGTGGGACCAGATAGACCGGCCCGCCACCCATATAGTCATAACGCGAATAAAACGGATTCACCGACGGATCAGGATTCGCCTGGATCGTTACATCGATCGGAGGTTCTGTTCCCAGCGGATTGTCCAGCGTGCCGAGCGTACGCGTGATCGACCCGTATTTATTGTTGCCGTAATACTTACCTTCCCAAAACTGGCGGGAATGATACCCGCCATCGCTGCCGAAGAACACATAGCCGCCATTCGCTCTAATAACCCCCAACTCCGTATCCGGCCAAGCGAAGCCGTTTACCGGGTCGGTGAGCGGCGGCTGCGCGATCTCCCCGGCAGCCACGCGTTGCGCAGGAGTAACTAATTCCTTCTTCGCCACAATCTTGGGATTACAAAGGGGAGTAACGGTTTGCGCGCCAGCCGCGACAGACAAGCCAAGCAGAACGCCGTAAAGAGTGATAAGGGTTGACGCGAGGGCTACTCGGCGGCCAGTCTGCATAGAATCCTCCAGTCGGGAAGATAGAACACCGGGCTTGTTTAGATGTTGCGGCAAGGTCGCGAGTTTCGACCTGAGGGACTAGCCACTGTCCTCACCCACCTTCAGCAGCGCCAGGAACGCTTCCTGCGGAATATCCACCCGACCGATGCGCTTCATGCGCTTCTTGCCTTCCTTTTGTTTTTCCAGCAGCTTGCGTTTGCGACTGATGTCGCCGCCGTAGCACTTGGCGATCACGTTCTTACGCATAGCCGGCACGGTTTCACGGGCAATGATCTTGGCCCCAATCGCCGCCTGAATCGCCACCTCGAACATCTGCCGAGGGATCAGCTCTTTCATCTTCGCCGCCAGCGCCCGTCCGCGGTCGTAAGCAAAATCGCGATGGATGATGGTCGACAAGGCATCCACCGGCTCACCCGCGACCATGATGTCGAGTTTTGCCATCGGCGAAACCCAGTTGCCGGACAGATGATAGTCAAGCGAGGCGTACCCCCGCGACACCGACTTCAGCCGGTCGTAAAAATCGAGCACGATTTCATTCAGCGGCAGCTCGTACTGCAGCATCACGCGCGAGGAGCTGACATATTCAAAACTTTTCTGCTTGCCGCGCTTCTCCTCGACCAGCTTCAGAATGCCGCCCACATATTCTTCGTTGGTCAAAATCACCGCCAGAATCACCGGCTCTTCCACCTTCGCGATCTCGCTAACGTCGGGCCAGCGCGAAGGATTATCCACCTCGATCACCGTTCCGTCGGTCTTGGTGATCTGGTAGCGCACCCCCGGCGCCGTCGTGATCAGCTCGAGATTGTATTCGCGCTCCAGCCGTTCCTGGATGATCTCCATGTGCAGCAGCCCCAGAAAGCCGCACCGGAAGCCGAATCCGAGCGCCACTGAACTTTCCGGCTCGAAGAAAAACGACGAATCGTTCAGCTTCAATTTTTCGAGCGCCTCGCGCAGCGCTGTGTGTTCGTGCGCGTCCACGGTGTACAGTCCCGCGAAAACCATAGGCTTGATTTCTTCAAACCCCGGCAAGGCCTGCAGCGAAGGGCGATCATCGTCGGTAATGGTGTCGCCGATCTTCGTATCCGCTACATTCTTGATATTCGCGATGATGAATCCAACTTCGCCCGCCACCAGTTCGTCGATCTCCACCGGTTTCGGCGTGAGCACGCCCAGAGTTTCCACCTGAAAAACATGCCCATTCGACCACAGCCGGATCTTCTGCCCCTTGCGCAACCGGCCCTCGAAGACGCGCGCCAGCACCACCACGCCGCGATAGGGATCGAACCACGAATCAAAGAGCAGCGCCTGAAGATGCCGCTCCGGCGCGCCCTTTGGCGCCGGAATCCGCTTCACGATCGCCTCGAGAACATCCGGGACGCCCTGCCCGGTCTTCGCGCTGATCAGCAACGCATCGGATGCATCGAGGCCGACCGCGCTCTCGATCATTTCTTTCGTGCGCGCAACGTCGGCGCTCTGCAAGTCGATCTTGTTGATCACCGGAATGATTTCGAGGCCATGATTGATCGCGAGATAAGAGTTCGCCAGCGTCTGCGCTTCCACGCCCTGCGAAGCGTCCACCACCAGCAGCGCGCCTTCGCAGGCGGCCAGCGAGCGCGAGACCTCGTAGGAAAAATCCACGTGCCCCGGTGTATCGATCAGGTTGAGCTGGTAGATCTGGCCATCCTGCGCCGGGTACAACATGCGGACGGCATGAGCCTTGATGGTAATGCCGCGCTCCCGCTCCAGGTCCATCGAATCCAGAACCTGCGCTTGCATTTCGCGCATGGCGAGCGAGCCGGTGAGCTCCAGCAGGCGGTCGGCCAGCGTGGATTTCCCGTGATCAATATGCGCAATAATCGCAAAATTGCGGATGCGAGCTGCTTCCATGAGGATAGGTCGATTTTAGCAGGGTGCGGCGGGCGGGGAAGACGTGGCGTGGCAAATGTTTCACGTGAGGTCCCGGTGTGACCTTGAACAAGGATTGAACAAGGACATAATCCTTGCTATACTTCTAACCATGGCTAAAGTTACGAGCAAACTCCAGCTTACGCTTCCGAAGGCGATCGCCGACCAGTACAAAATCCGTCCGGGAGACAATCTGGACTGGCTGCCTGCCGGCGAGGCGATTCGGGTGGTCAAGCGGTCGCGGTCCGCATCCCGCAGAGCGGACGCTGCCACGCTCCAGCAACGACTCCGACTTTTTGAGCAGGCGACGGCCCGCCAGGAAAAGCGAAACGCTGCATTCCGCAAGAAGCATGCGCTCGGAGCCCAACCCTCACACCGCGGTTGGACAAGAGAGGACCTTTACGATCGTGGCCTTCCTCGTTGACACAAATGTGCTTGTCTACCGCTTTGATGCCCGTTATCCGGAGAAGCAGCGAATTGCTCGTGATGTTCTGCATCGGGGACTCAGAGAGGACTCCGCCCGAATTCCCCACCAAGCACTGATCGAGTTTGTGTCTGCAGTGACACGCACAAGAGTCGGCTCCGATCCCCTGTTATCGTTGGACGAAGCGCGCCACGAGGTGGAAGAACTCATGACGCAGTTCCCCATCCTTTATCCGAACGCCGCGGTTGTTCATTCAGCGCTCTTAGGCGCGGTGGCATATCGGATTTCCTGGTTCGATGCGCACCTCTGGGCCTACGCCGAACACTACGGGCTGGAGGAGATCGTGTCCGAAGACTTCGAACATGGGCGCCTGTACGGCAGCGTGCGGATTCGGAATCCATTTCGGCGTCCGTGACGCTGGCCGCACCCAGGCTTGATCGCGGAGTCTGGGTTCTGGGTGCGCGTCACGCGCTAGGGTGATGACGCTCACTGCGCCCGGGTAGTACTGCGAATAAGCTTAGTTTCGGATCGCTACGATCTTTGGTACGACCTCCGGTAAGACCTCCGGTAGAAGTTAGGCCTGGCACGAATTCTTCGTGCGAGGAAAGGAGGCACGTCATGCTGCTGCTGTTCCTGTTGTTACTCTTCCTGGCTGGGGCTTGCCTGCTAATGTTGCTGCCGGCCCTGTGGGCCGAACGGACTTACCACACATATCGCGAGGGGCGGACGGTGAACTGTCCGGAGACGGATGCGCCGGTGTCGGTGCGGTTCAACGCGTTGCGGGCAGCCTGGAGCAGCCTGGGCGGGCCCCCGACACTGCGACTCGCAGATTGCACACGCTGGCCGGAGCGCGCCGGTTGCGGGCAGGAGTGCATTCCGGAGGCGCTGCTTGCCAACCCTGCGGCCTTAGTGGACCATGTTCCGTGGCGAACCAGAAGAGTCGTGCATCTGCCAGTGCTCTTGGCCGCCGCGGCGGCGTGGGTGCTGGGCATGGCTTGGCACTCCGAATACCTGTTCCGGCCGCGATGGATGATGGCGCTCGGATTGAGCGATTCCCAGACGCGAGCCCTGGCACGAATGATGGCGCCGCATCTGCTGAGCGTGGGTGCGTGCGTATTGTTCGCTTACGGCGTCGCGGGACTGCTGCGCTGGCTGGGCTCGCGCACGTTGACGCACGGCGTCGAAGTGGCGGGTGCGCTTTGGTTGGCGACAGGCGCAGCGCTGCTGGCGGTCACGGTGTCGCGGGTCGCGCCCGAGCTGCTTTGGATTGAGGGAGGATACACGTTTCTGGGAGCGCTGCTAATCGGCGCGATCGTGGGCGGCGTGCCCCGGTGGGTGATCGTGGGTGACCCGGAGGAGCTTTGCTGTAGAACTGCAGGATGAGGGCGCAGACGGTGGGGCACCACAACAAAAAAGGGCGCGATCGCTCGCGCCCTTAAGATTCTGCGGAGCTTCGCTCCGCTGGACGGGCGAGGACGCCCGTCGCTCCACCGACATTGCTAGTCCCGAACTCCATCCATGAACGCGCGCAGCTTCCGCGAACGTGATGGATGGCGGAGTTTTCTTAGCGCTTTGGCTTCGATTTGCCGGATGCGTTCGCGAGTTACTGCGAACGACTGGCCTACTTCTTCGAGCGTATGCTCGCTGCCGTCTTCCAAGCCGAAGCGCATCTTGATGACTTTTTCTTCGCGCGGGGTCAGCGTGCGCAGCACCTGCGAAGTCTGGTCTTTTAGATTGACGTTGATTACGGCCTCGGCCGGCGAAACTACTGCGCGGTCTTCGATGAAGTCGCCCAGGTGCGAATCTTCCTCTTCGCCAATCGGCGTTTCGAGGGAGATCGGCTCCTGCGCAATCTTCAGGACTTTGCGGACCTTCGCCACCGGAATGTCCATCCGCTTGGCGATTTCTTCCGACGTAGGCTCGCGTCCCAATTCCTGCACCAGCTGCCGCGACGTGCGGATCAGCTTGTTGATGGTTTCGATCATGTGCACCGGGATGCGAATCGTACGGGCCTGATCGGCGATGGCGCGAGTAATTGCCTGCCGAATCCACCACGTGGCATAAGTCGAGAACTTATAGCCGCGGCGGTATTCGAACTTGTCGACCGCCTTCATCAGTCCGATGTTGCCTTCCTGAATCAGGTCGAGGAACTGCAAGCCGCGATTGGTGTACTTCTTTGCAATCGAGACCACGAGACGCAAGTTGGCTTCGATCAGCTCGCGCTTGGCGTGCTCGGCGTCCATGTCGCCCTGGATGATCTCGCGCTGGGTGCGCTTGAGCTCCTGGAACAACAGGCCCGCTTCCGCTTCGAGCTTTTCCAGCTCTCCGCGGACCGCGCGCGACTGCTTCTTATATTCCTTGCGCTGTTCTTCACTGCGCGTCGCCTCGGCCCGCTTCTCCAAGTTCTGGATTTGGCGGTCGAGCGAGCGCATCCCGTCAACCGTGCGGTTCACGCGGTCGATCAGGCGCTTGCGTTCGTTGTTGGTGAAGCCGAGCTTCCGCACCGCGATCGACGTGCGCACAATCGCGTGCGCGAGATGGAAGCGGTAACGACGATGGTCGCGCGGCCGCTTCTTCAAATTTACCGCCGCCAGCTTTTCCTGGAGCGGGGCCACTTTTTTGTAAAGCTTGTCGAGCGCGTTGATCTTGGCTAGAAATTCTTTCAGACGCTTGTCGACGATCTCTTCCGTGATTTCCTCTTCGTCGAACGTAACCAGCTCTTTAATCGAGCGGACGCCCTTCTCGAGGTCCTCGCCCAGCGCGAGGAGTTCACGAATCACAATCGGCGAGCGCGAAAGCGCCTTCAGAACGCGGTTTTGACCCCGCTCGATCCTCTTAGCGATTTCAACTTCGCCTTCGCGGGTAAGCAAAGGAACAGTCCCCATCTCGCGCAAGTACATGCGGACAGGGTCATTGGTTTTTTCCAGGGCTCCTGGGGTTAGGTCGAGTTCGACGTCCTCGGAAGCCTCATCCACTTCTTCGAATTTTTTTTCCAGATCGGTCGTCGGCCCTTTCGAGCTTTCGAGTACATCGATTCCCTGGGTCCCGATCGTGGTTAGCAGATCTTCCAGGTCTTCAGGAGAGTGCACATCGTGCGGGATAAGGTCGTTGACCTGATCATAGGTCAGATATCCCTTCTCTTTGCCTGCGTCGATCAGCTTTTTTATGTCGTCGTACTTGTCATCGAGTGCCAAATCAGATTATCCTCAAGACGCCCGCTGGTTCGCGAACGCCAAGCTTTTCAGCGGTGGGAGTGGTTACGGAGTTGTGCGCAGAGGCGCACAAACCCTAAAAGTATAGCACGCCGACCAGTGTTCGTGTCGGCGTACGTGGTAGTTTGCGCTTGTTTGCCAGTTGCCCTCAGCCGCCCGTATCTCTATTTCCCGCTAGTTCTTTAGATGGCGCTCGACCCGGTTTCGTTCCAAAGTTAAGACGCCAGTGTTGAAACTCCAATCGACGGCTTGGGCACCTCGGCCCCCAAACTCGGCCCCTAAAGGGGCATCCGGTTTCGACGACTTGGCGGTATCGCTGAAGCGATACCCTGATACGAACCGTGCTTGCCCAAGAGGGCTGTCAGGATGCCCGGCCATCCGCCCCCGCACCGCTCGGATCCCTCTTGGCCAGCTTCAATCGGACTTTTTCCTGCAAAAGCGCGTGTTTTTCCTCTTTCGAGAGCCCCGGACGCTCCACTGCTCGCTGCGCTTCCTCCTTCCGTCGTTCCAGATAGCTCCTTCGCAAACCGCGCACAGCGCCTTCGACGATCTCGGGGGTGAGCTCTTCGTCCTCGTACATCAGGATCGAGGCCAGGAGACGCCGGTCGTCCTCCGTCTTCGGCAGCGCCATTACGTCCGCCGTGTCGGTTCCGGCTTCCAGAAGGGCCTCCATCAACGACTGCGACGCCAGCCCTTCATACAAATGTTCCGATTTCAACGCATATTGCGCCTGCCGGGCGGGATCAAATTCCTCCTCCGCTCCTTCGCGAGCTGAACTCCGGGTTCCGCTGGCTTGCATCTCCGTCGCCGACGCCAGCGCCCGGATCAGAACGCGTTCGGCACCGGTGACCTGGGCCTCAGCCGTGGCTTTCACCTGCGTTGCGGAGCGAGTAGTGGCGGCATGCTTCAATTCCTGGCGCAACACGGCGGAATCAATTCCCAGCTTCTGCGAAATTTCGAGCGCCAGTTCATCGCGCACGATGCGGCTTGGCACCCGCTGAATGTGCGGAAGAAGGTGGTTGACGGCTTTGACCTTGCTCTCCGAGTTGCGCACCGGAAACATGGCGCGCGCCCGATCGATTAGATAGTCAAAATATTTCTGCGAGTTCTTGAGCGCCGCACCATACGCGTCCTTGCCCTTGCGCCGGATGAAGAGATCGGGGTCGAATCCGGTTTCGAGCGTGAGCACCCGGATGTTGAATTCTTCTTCGACCAGCAACCCTAGTGTCCGCTCCGTCGCCCGGGCCCCGGCTGCGTCGGGATCGAAGTTGACGATGACGTTCTTGGAGAACCGGCCGAGCAGCTTGGCCTGCAGCTCGGTGAACGCCGTGCCCGAGCTGGCAATCACATTGTGAAAGCCGGCGGCGTACACCGAAATGCAATCCATCTGGCCTTCGACCAGGATGGCGTACTCTTTGCGGATCCACTCCTTGGCGTTGTCCAGATTGAATAACACGCGCGACTTCGAGTAAATCGCCGTCTCCGGAGAATTCAGGTACTTGGGTCCGGCCCTCTCATCCGTTGAAAGCGTGCGGCCCGTAAACGCAATCACTTTGCCTTGCTCATTCGCAATGGGAAACATCACGCGATTGCGGAATTTGGAATAGATGGCGGGAGCGGCTTTTGGCTCTTGGCTGTTGGCTTTTGGCTCGAAGCCCGCGCTGTCCGCTGCTCGCTGTTCGTCGTTCGCTGTTGGCCGTTCGTCGTTCGCGTGGGAGTTCCCCGCTGAATTGTCGGAACCGCCCCCATTTTTGTCATCCGGAGCGGAGCGGAGGACCTGCTTTTGCTGACTGCTGATTGCTGACTGCTGATTGCTTTCCTTCCACGAAAATAGTCCACTCTCCCGCAGCAACTCCTCATCAAATTCGCGGCGCAGCGCATCCCGGAGCAGGAAGCCGGAGTCGGGAGCGTAGCCGATGCGAAAGCGGGCAATTGTCTCCGCATCGAGGCCGCGACTCTTCAGGTATTCGCGGGCGTTCGCGCCTTCGGGACGGCGCAGACATTCCTGAAAGAAGGCGGTGGCGCGCACATGCACGTCGACGAGCGCCATGCGAACCTGCGCGTCACGCGCCTCTGCCGGACTGGAAAAGCTGACCTTGGGCATGGGCACGCCGAGCTTCTGAGCGATCAGGCGGACGGCTTCCGGGAAGGTGATGTTCTCGACCTTCTGCACAAAGGTGAAGACATCGCCCGATTCTCCGCAGCCAAAGCAGTGGTAAAACTGCCGCGTGGCATGCACCGAAAACGAAGGCGTCTTCTCGGCATGAAACGGACAGAGCCCGGAGAAATTCTGCGCCCCAGCCTTCTTCAGCTTGACGTAGTCGCCGACGATGCGGACGATATCCGCCTGCTGCTTGAGGATCTCTTTGAAGTTGTCGGAGGAAGTCGAAGGCGATGTCATTTGGGGGCGCACACTCGTCCCTTAGTGATTATGAGGGGTGGAAAGGGCTAAGGGAAAGGAAATGGGGCGGAATTGTTGTGGGAAAGATGTGGAAGACTGGAATAAATCGGTTGAAGGCTAAGTAAATTCGGCAGGCCAGCCGAATCGCTCCTGATGAAGCAGTAGGGAGGCCATCTCCCGAGTCCTCCCTTCGGAGATACCAGCCTGCTGCTCGATAGCAAGCGGGCCTCCCGATTCATGCTGGCGTACATATCGGGAAAGTCGGCCGCAAAGGTACGCGGAAGATTTTGGTGAACCTTCGCGCCAGTTGTGCACTTGAAGCTTGCGCTCACACGCGCACCTCCTCTGCCGCCACTTGGCAAGTTATCGCTGCGGCCAAGCAGCGTCCGGATCAACCGCTCGATTGATCATTTGCACAAGTTCCTTCATGCGTGTGGATGATAGGGTGCGTCTCTGGCGCTCAATCAGCTTGGCTTTGGGAAGCACCTGAACAAAGTGCGCTTTGAGGTAAGAAACGCCCGGCAGGCCAGACTCGCCGGGCGGAAACTCCGCGACTGTTGGCCCGGGCATTCCATAGCTGCCGAAGGGAACGACCAGCACCGATGAAGCACGATCACTCAGGTTGCGGCTGTCAAGCGAAACCACCACCACCCAATGCCGCTGCGAAAGATCCTCGAGATATGCCGTCCATATCTCCCCGCGCCGGGGATTAAGGTTCGCGGTCAAAGTCCACGCCTCGCGCAGATTGTGACAGCGCCGCCGCCAAGCGCTCTTCTTCGGCGCTTTGCTCAGGCGACATGTTATCGAAATATGCGGCGGTGTCTCGTTCCAATCGCTCGCGGTTCTCAAAGGCAAGGAGTCGGTTGATCGCCAGGTCAATCGCTTGGGCTAGATTCTGGACCTCGCCCTTCTCGATGAGCCGCTCCAGATACGAGAGCGCCGTGGGCGAGATTGTGGTCGAGATCTTCTGACGTGTCAGCCGTGCAGATGTACTCATGCGCTATCCCCCGATCTAGAGATAATATATCATACACTTGTCCCCTAACTGTAAGATGAAATACCATCTTCGTTAGTAGCTTTATTATCAATCGTATACAGACGCCACCACCCCCCCCACAAACTCCAACACGACTGCCTGGCGCGGCTACGCCACGATTGGTTGTCATGACAAGTGTCGGGGGAAGTTTCTGGGGGGACTGCAAAAAACAAATGCGGCCTGGGCCAGCCACCCGGGCCGCATTGTTGTCGCGAACGTTCTGACTGCCGTCTTTCGCCGAGGCGAAAGATCATCGCGCAAGTGCACTCCGAAAAGTGCTATGCATCGATGCTCACCTGAGGCTTACGCTTCAGGGTTACGATTCAGCGCTTCCATCCTCCTTGGAAGAAGGATTTCTGCGGAGGCCGCAAAGCCCGGGCACCGGCACACTGGACATGCGCCGAATTTCCCCCGGTGACTCACTCTCAAGATCACCGGCAACGCTGAACCCCTGTCGGAACAGATTCAGAACATCTCACGCTTTTAACTGCGATCACTTTGCGGCAGCGGGAAAATTAACGCAACGGCAAAGTGGGGCTCCATTGTGTAAAAACTGTGGAGCGGAGAAACTTCCTGTGGAAAGGGAAGGAAAAGTGTATTTCTATTCGCGCGGCGATACGAGGACATGGCGGGCTTCGCCCGCTGGACTGCCGTACAATAGGCGCGATGATTGCGCATCTTCGAGGAACGCTGCTGGCGAAACATCCGAATCAGGCGATCGTGGAAACTCATGGGGTCGGCTATGACGTTGCGATCAGCGTGCCGACGTTTACGGAAATGCCGGCGGCGGGGGCTGAAGTCGCGCTCCACATCCACACCCATGTTCGCGAGGACGCGCTGAGCCTGTACGGATTTTTGCGGCTTGCCGAGAAGCAACTTTTTGAGAAGCTGCTGACGGTGAGCGGGATTGGTCCAAAGCTGGCGATCACGATCCTGAGCGGCATGCCGGCCGACGAGATGGTGGGAGCGATTCGCGGAGGCGACCTGGCGCGGCTCACGCGCATTCCGGGAATCGGGAAGAAGACGGCGGAGCGCATGGTGCTGGAGCTGCGCGACAAGCTGCCGGCGCCGGCAGGAGCGTCGGAAATGAGCGTGGCGCTGGCCAGCCCGGTGGAGGAAGATGTGATTTCCGCGCTGGTGAATCTGGGCTATCAGCGCGCGGCTGCGGATAAGGCGCTGCTGGCGGCGCGGAGCGGGAAGAGTGCTCAGAGTTTTGACGTGCTGTTTCGCGAGGCGCTGGGGGCGCTATCGAAATGATTCCGTGCCCAGGAACCGGTGGTGCAACTCGCGTTCCGAAATCCAGCGCCTGAAGGCGCGTTAATGCTAGAACCAGTCTCATAAATGGCTCTGCGAGCAGGCTGTCCGGCCCTCAGGGCTAAAGCGCGCATTTTTATTGGCCCTGAACGGCACGGCTGAAGCCGTGCCCCACCCAAAACCGTTTATGACACCAGTTCTAATACAATTGCGGCGTGCCTGAAGGCATGCCCTGATACGAATCTCACTTACCCCATGGGCTGCTAGTTATCCACGTGGGGTAAGTCCACACTTAGTACCGGGTTACTTCGAACGGCTTACTCGAATCCAGGGAGGTTTTTTGTGCGCAGACGGTGGGTTCAAATCACTCTGCTGGTCCTATGTATCGCGGCCACGTTCTTCGTGGAGATCCCGCAGCTGGTGGACGAGAACCAGAACAAGCTGGTGAAGAAGCCGCCCTACACGGCATCCGAGCGAGCGCTGAATCTGCACCAGCAACTCACCGTCGCCGATCTTCACGCCGATTCGCTTTTGTGGGGACGGGATTTGCTGGAGCGCAGCACCGACGGACAGGTGGACATTCCGCGCCTGGCGGACGGCAATGTTGCATTGCAGGTGTTCTCGCTGCCCACGAAGAGTCCTCACGGGTTGAACATCGAGAGCAATGAAGACAAGAACGATGACATTTTCTGGCTGGCGGTGGTGGATCGCTGGCCGCCGGCAACCTGGAACAGCTTGACGAAGCGGGCGCTGTATCAGGCGCGGCGTCTGCATCAATTCGCGGGCGGTTCGTACGGCGGCTTCGTGGTGATCGAGAGTGCTGCCGATCTCACCAGTTACCTGGAACGCCGGCGGCTCAATGGCAGGCTTACGGCCGGACTGCTTTCGATCGAAGGGGCGCACGCGCTCGACGGCAAGCTGGAAAATCTTGATGTTCTGTACCGCGCCGGCTACCGCATGATGTCGCCGAGCCATTTTTTCGATAACGATATTGGAGGATCGTCGGCGGGAGTTCATAAGACCGGGCTCACCGAAAAAGGCCGCGAGTGGGTGCAACAGATGGAAGCGCGGCACATGATCGTGGATCTGGCGCATGCGTCGGCTAAGACGATTGAAGATGTACTGTCGATTGCCACTCGTCCCGTGGTCGTCTCCCACACGGGCGTGAAAGGCACATGCGACAACAATCGGAACCTTAGCGACGATCAGATTCGAGCGGTGGCGGCAAAGGGCGGCTTGATCGGAATCGGGTATTGGGAGACGGCGACCTGCGGCACCGATGCGCGGGCGATTGTGAAGGCGATGCGCTATGTTTCGGATCGGGTGGGCGTGGAACACGTGGCGCTCGGTTCGGACTTTGATGGAGCGATCACGGCTCCCTTTGACACGACCGGATTGGTCGAGATCACCGATGCCATGCTGGAGGCGGGCTATTCCGAGCCGGAGATCCGGATGATCATGGGAGAAAACGTAGTGAGCTTTTTGAAGGCGAATCTGCCGGAGAAGTAGCCGCTTGTTGGTGGAGAGCCGGGCGTCCGACTTGTCACGTTTTGTTGATAATGACATTGTGATATAATCGTGTCATATTGTTGGGGGTGTGACTATGGATACGGAAGCTCGGCTGCGGGTCAATGAAAACGGCCGAGTGGTGATCCCTGCTTCTTTTCGCAAGGCGCTGGGGATCAGCGCGGGCGATGAGGTGGTGCTGCGAATCGAGGATGACGAGTTGCGGATCACGACGCTGAAACGCCGCGTCGAACGGGCTCAGCGGCGCATCCGGCGGTATATAAAGCCCGGAAGGTCGCTGGCCGACGAACTCATTGCCGAACGCCGCGAGGCCGCTAAGCGTGAGTAGGATCGTGCTGGACGCTTCCGTTGTGCTGGCATTGCTCAACCATGAGCCCGGGTCGGACAAGCTGACGCCGGAACTATTGAGTAACGCCATCTGCAGCACGGTCAATCTTGCCGAAGTGCAAACGAAACTTGTAAGCGCGGGCGGCAGCCCTGACGAAGCCTGGGAAGACACTCTCAGCCCCATTCGGGAGGCCGCGCCTTTCACTGCCGAGCATGCAAGAATTGCGGGAAGTCTGGTTGCCCAGACCCGCGCACTTGGATTGTCATTGGGAGACCGGGCTTGTTTAGCTCTTGGCCTGGCGCTGAAGGCCCCCGTGTACACTGCCGACAAATCGTGGAAGAAATTGCAATTGGGCGTCAGGATCCATGTGATCCGATAGCACGCGGGAAGCCCGAGCGCTTAGTTGCCGACGAAGCGCAGATAGAGGTCGCGGTCGTGGCGGCAGGTTTCCGCCATTAGCTTCACCTTTTCCCAGGCTTCTAACTGAGAGTCATCGTGCACGCGATCTTTCACGCGATCCCACTCCTCGAGGAAGGCTTCCATCTGCAGGTGATTGAATACGGTCTTGCCGAACGGATCAATGCCGCTGAGGAGGAGGAAATCCGCATGGCTGGTGGCGGGAACCACGCCGTGCAGCATGACCCACTCGCTGCGTTCGCCGAGATCATCTTCGAGCTTCACGACGAGGGACATAACTAGCCTCACAGAATGATGCAATGGTACTGGCCGCAATGTAACAGGGCTGGGGAGCGTTGTCCAAGGGTGAGCCGCGTATCGAAAGTAACTGCGGACAGCCGGCCCCTGAAGGGGCGTCTGATTTCGAAGAACCTTCGGCGTCGCTGAAGCGATGCACTGACACGACGCCGGAGTTCTTCAGCAGCCGGCCGCGCTGCCGAGCTGCGCTCGGCTTGGACGGGCGAGGGCGCCCGTCCCCACACGAGCTTACGCTTCGCCGACGCGGGTGCCGTGCTGGAAGTGGTACTGGAGAATCTTCGCGGCCAGGGCGGGAGTTACACTCTGTCCTTGTCCTTGTCCTTGTCCTTGTCCTTGTCTTTGTCCTTGGGCTTCGACGGAGCGGACCACTTCTCCGCGACAGAGGACTTCGGTGGCCGCCAGGCCGGCGATTTCTGGCGGCAGCACGAGGCTAATCTCCAGTAGGGCATTCGGAAGGAGCAATTCCTGCGCCTGGAAAAGCAGTCCCGAACGGCTGATGTTTTCGGTGGTGCCGGGGCGCCAGCTTTTTTCCCCGAGCGGACGATAGCGCAGGGGAAGATGGAGATTAAAACGGCGGGCCCGGAACGGTGGAACTTTCTTTTCAAGGGCGCTTGAATCGCGGGATGACATCGCGACCTCCAGGGGGATGGGCTCGGAATCCAGCAGCTCGCGGACGCGGTCTTTCAGCGCGGGCAGGCTGAATGGTTTTTGGAGCAAGTTGATGCCGGCATCGAGCGTGCCATCCAGGCCGACGGCATTCTCGGTGTAACCTGACATGTAGAGCACGCGGACTTCCGGAAGCAGCTTGACGACGTGCGCGGCCAATTCGCGGCCATTCATCCCGGGCATGATGACATCGGTGAGCAGGAGGTCGATTGTGCCCTTGTAGCCGTCGACGATTTGCAGAGCAGCGGCGCCGTCTTCGGCTTCGAGGATCTTGTAGCCCTGCGTTTCCAGATACTGGCGCGCGAGCCGGCGGAGATTGGTTTCATCTTCGACGAGGAGGATCGTCTCCTGCCCACGATCGGCGCGGGGAAGGCCGAGAGAGTCCTGCGCGGCAGCAGCGTCTTCGCGACCATCGACGCGGGGGAAATAGGCACGGAAGTCGGTGCCGCGCTGGGGCTGGCTGTCGACGAAGATAAAGCCACCGCTCTGTTTCACGATGCCGTACACGGTCGAGAGGCCGAGGCCGGTGCCCTTGGAGCCCTTGGTGGTGAAGAAAGGCTCGAAGATGCGCGACTGGGTTTCGTTGTCCATGCCGACGCCGGTGTCGCTGATGGCGAGCATGATGTAGTCGCCGGCGGTGAGCGGCGCGTGGGTGCGCGCGAAGCTTTCGTCGAGGGTGACGTTGGCGGTCTCGATGGTGAGCTTGCCACCTTGCGGCATGGCGTCGCGTGCGTTCACGGCGAGGTTCATGATGACCTGGTCGATCTGGCCGGGATCGGCGCGGACCGCGCCGAGCGTGGGACCGGGAACCATGACGAGGTCGATATCCTCGCCGATCATGCGGGTGAGCATTTTCAGGTTCTCGGCCACCACTTCATTCAGGTCGAGCACCTTGGGGGCAAGCATCTGTTTGCGGCTGAAGGCCAGCAATTGGCGGGTCAGCGAAGTGGCACGCTGCGTGGCATTGGAGATTTCCTGCGCCGGGCCGCGCAGCCGGGGATCGGGTCCGAGACGCTCGAGCAAAAACTCGGAATAGCCGGAGATCACCATCAGCAGGTTGTTGAAGTCGTGCGCGATGCCGCCGGCGAGGCGGCCGATCGCTTCCATCTTTTGCGCCTGACGGAGTTGCAGCTCCAGGGTGCGGGTCTCAGTAACGTCTTCCATAAAAATTTCGAAGCTGCCTCCGTTGTTGCCGTTCGGAATCGAGCGCCCGGAAATGCGCGCCACAATGGAGGCGCCATCCTTGCGTACGCACTCCGTGGTCAGGTTGTTGAATTCCTTTCGGGCGTGAAAATAGTCGGCGGTTTGAAACCATTGCTGGGCATCGGCATAGAGGCCTCCCAGATGTCGGCCCGTGAGTTCGGCGGCGCTGTCATAACCAAACATAGCGACCAGCGCGGGGTTTGCGTCCTGGAGGATTCCGAGGGCGTCGCAGCGGCAAATGCCATAAGGCGCGTTCATCACCAGCGAGCGAAAGTTGCTCTCGGATCGGCGTAAACTTTCCTGGGCGGCGCGGAGGGCGGCGTTGAACCAGCAGATCAGCAGGGCCACGGCGAAGAACAGGGCGAGGTGCGCGATCGCTTTGTGATACTCGCGTGGAGTCTGCTCCCCGGTGAGCGAATAGTAGGCGCTGACGGTGAGCGCAAAAGAGGTAGCGGCGAGTCCGGGCTTCCATCCTCCGTACCAGGCGCTGACCATCACGGCGACGGCGAATACGACGAGGCGGCTCTCCGCGATATCGGAGAAAAACAAGGTCGGGATCAGCGCCAGGACGGTGCTGAGGAGAGCGACTCCGTAGCGCAGGATGGGAGCGCGCGCCGGAGCTACGACCAAGCTGCGGATGAGGGGGAGTTTCATTCGCATGAGCTCATGCTATGCGCCGACCGTGCGCAGAGCGAGTTACGCTAGTCCACCGCAATTTCCTGGCGGCACAGTGGCCAGAGGTACACCTACCAGGCACAACCTGCCAGGCACAACCTGGGGGCAACGTCGTGAGAGAAGCAAAAGCCTTGTCCACAGCCTAGTCTCAGATGGCGTTTTGCGCAAAACTCGCTGGTACAAAAAGGCGAGCGGGGAACATAGTGTGCCAATAGGTCTGGCAACAGGACTTGCAACCGGACTTGCAACATTGCTCGGCAACGACGAAACTAGCCGGGCGGCGCAGGGTAAATCGGGCAGGAAAATCGGGCAGGGAATACAGGATGAATATCGGGCTTTTCGGCGGCAGCTTCGATCCTATCCATCGCGGACACCTGGCACTGGCCGTGGCGGCCGCCAGTCGCTACTCGCTGCGGCAGGTGCTGTTTGTGCCGGCAAATGTTCCTCCGCACAAACAGAAGCAGCCGCTCAGCGCGTTCATCCATCGTTATGCCATGGTGGCGCTGGCGACGCAGGACGAAAAGCGATTCGTGGCGTCGCTGCTGGAGGCGCCGGGAGCTGCGGCTACGTCTGGTAGCGTGAATTATTCGATTGATACGGTTCGACGCCTGAAAAAAACTCTCAGGAAGTCGGACCGGCTTTTCTTCTTGATTGGAATTGACGCCTTCCGCGACGTCGCGAACTGGCACGAAGCGCGCGCGCTTCTGGCGGAATGCGATTTCATTGTGGCCAGCCGTCCCGGATATTCGTTGCGGGACGTGGCCGAGTCGTTGCCGGAAGATTTGCGGCCTCCGGCGGCGGTGACTCGTCCGTTTCATAAGCAGCCGGCAAAAGGTGATCTGGTTCTTCCCGGGGTCGCGCTGCATTTGCTGGAAGGCGTGAACCAGAGCGTCTCCGCGACCACGATTCGGGCGGCGGCAGCGCAGGGCAAACCGCTGACACGATGGCTCGACCCGCGGGTGGCGGATTACATTCGGAAGCACGGACTGTATCGCTGAGACGCGGCAAGCGCTTCCCTCCTGCCGACGGGTTACAATCAATGAGCCCGTATGAAGAAAAAGGACGACCTCAAACTGCAAGTGAGTGCAGCCATTCTCGCCTGCCAAGACAAACAAGCCGACAATGTCGCGGTTCTCGAACTGGAAAAAGATTCGGGAGCGTTCACTGACTACTTTGTGATGTGCAGCGGCGCTAATCCGCGGCAGATCCAGACGATTGCCGACGCGGTGGACGAGCGCCTGGAAGCGCTGGGGCTGCGCGTAACTCACTCCGAGGGCTACAAACAGGCAGAGTGGGTGCTGCTCGACTATGTGGACTTCGTCGTCCATATTTTTTCCGAGAAGGCCCGCCAGTTTTACGACCTGGAGCGCCTGTGGAAGTCGGCTAAGCGGCTGGAGCCAGCGGAATTGCTGGCGAAACCGAAGCCGCGGCGGGCGGTGATTGCCAAAGCAACGATTGCCAAACCAACGACTGCCAAACCAACGACTGCCAAATCCGCAGCCGCTCCGATCGCTTCCGCGGCGCCCAAGAAGACGCGTAAGAAGAAGGCCTGAAGTGTCCGCTTCGAATCCAGCCCCGTGGAGTTCCTCCTACCGCCTGGTGGCCGCGGAAAAGTGGAAGGCAAAATCGGCGGCGCTGGGCAACGCGGTCACAGAAGCATTGGTTGGATACTCGCGTCCGTTGCCCGACATGCTAGTTCTCGATCTGGCCAGCGGCACTGGCGAACCCGCGATCAGTCTGGCGCAGCGCGTTGGTCCGCGGGGTTCGGTCACAGCGGTGGATCAGAGTTCGGAACTGCTCGACATTGCCGCCGAGCGCGCCCGCAACAAAAAACTCACAAACTTCACCATCCAGCAGGCCGACGCGCACCATTTGCCGTTTGCCGACCAGAGCTTTGATCTTGCCACCTGCCGCTTTGGAGTGATGTTTTTCAGCGATGCCCAGCGCGCGCTGGCGGAACTGCGCCGCGTGTTGAAACCCGGAGCTCGCGCCTGTTTTGCCGCCTGGGGTCCGATGGAACAACCCTACTGGCAAACCACGATGAAGATCGTGCACCGGCATGCGGGTGGAACCATGCTTCCAGCGGGAGGGTCCGACCCTTTTCGATTTTCGGCCACGGGCTCTCTGTCAGAGGTGCTCAGCGCCGCGGGATTTCGCGAGGTAGAAGAGTCGACTCGAAATTTTCCCTGGACCTGGCTGGGAGACGCGGAAGAAGTTTTCGAATACGCGTGCGCCGTGGCAGCTCCGTTCCGGCCGATGCTGGAGCGGGTTCCGGCGGAGGAATGGCCGGCGATCCGCGCGGAGGCGAAGGCCGCGATCGAGCGTTATCGCGTGGGAGATGAGATCCGGTTTGGCGCCGACGTGGTTCTGGCGTCGGGAAAAGCCTGAGTGGCGGACGGCTGTGAAGATCAAAGTGGCATGGATCGGAAAGACGAAAGAGCCGGCGATCCAGGCTCTGACCGACGAGTATTTGAAGCGAATCTCGCGCTATGCCGAGGTTGCGGGCCTGGCATTGAAAGACGAAGCCGCAATTTTGGCGCTGGCGGCGGGCGAGCGGCAGCAGAAGAACAAGAACAAAGAGCGGCACAAGCTGGTTCTGCTCGATTCGCGGGGAAAACAGTTTTCATCCGAAGAGCTGGCAGCGTTTTTGGAGCGCGAGCAGATGAACGCGACTCCGCTGCTATTCGCGATTGGGGGCAGCGACGGCTTCAGTGACGAAGCGCGGCGCCACGCCGGATTTACGCTGTCGTTGGGAAAGATGACCCTGCCCCACGAACTGGCGCGGGTGGTTCTGGTCGAGCAGCTTTACCGCGCTTTTACCATTCTTGCGCATCATCCCTACCATTTGGGACATTAACTTTATGGTAACGGGGCAGCGGCCAGTCAGCCCCATGCTCACAAGACTCGATTCCAAATCGCGATGCACCTCTGACAGCTTCACGGCGACGCGAAATTGGCTTACTGTAGTTCTTGACAGGCGAAATTAGTCTGAATTTGTAGGCGAGGCCCTCCCCCAATGAAGAACCCGTACGACGTACTACGAATGAAAGAGCAGGAGCTGCTGCGGGTCCGCAAAGAGATGGATGCTCTGCGGATTGCAGCGCGCTTGCTGGGCGCCGAGGACCCGGGCGCAGCGAACGGCGAAGGTCAGCCTAAGCTGCAACGAGTCGTCGAAATGCCGTAGAGGATTTACTCCCCCGTTAGACTCGAGGCGGACGGAACCCAAAGCCGTCCGCCTACTTGTTTGTGAGAAGGAGTTTGTGCGGTTTAAGGCTCCGCGCCCGGCCGAGATCTCACTTTTGACGCAGTTTCCTGATCACCGGGCCGGCGAGCCGAAAATAAAACAAAGGGACAAGAAAAATAACAGCGAAACACAGGGGCACGACAATCCGCTCATAGCCTTGAAAGTATCCCCCCTTGCCACTCCAATACAGAAAGAGGGGAGCAAAGCTGACCGAGACCCCCTGCAAGGCGACAATTGCGAAGTAGAGGGGCGAGCGCGCGATCTTTGCCCAAGTTGAATCGATCTCGATTGTCACTTTTTCCATTGGACCCCTTCGGCTCAGGTGTGCCTTGAAACCAAGCCACCAGACGGCAGCCCCGTGCCTTCGTTTGCCAACATACCAAAGTCCAACTCCGGCATCCAGGTTCCGAAGTAACCCACCACCCCAACAGCGGGTAGTGGGCTGTTTTCAATTTGATCCATAGAGGCCAAGCCCAAACCCAAGAAAATAAATTACGACCGCTGAGAGCAATACCGCGCCGAAGATACGCAACCCTCGATCAAGCCGAGTTTTCGGTTCGTTCTTTCTAGGAGACAAACCACTGCGCCACAAATAGGCAGCGCCAGAACCGAAAAGTAGGAGTCGGAACCACCCGACAATATTCGTGCTGATCGTCATGCCGCAATCTCGTTCAACTTGCGGTCCAATAGTGTCACAAGGTCTTCAAGACTCCAAACGTGGTTCGTGAGGCCAGCTTCCATCGCGGGCGTGACGCGCAAAGTCTGATGCACACGGCAGAAATTGTAATAGGCATGGTAGATCGCGACCATGTGGCAGTGATTCTCAAACTTCTTTGAAAAGGCGTTGGTGAGACGCGTGAAGCGTCGGACGCCCATTCGCAGATTCAGGTTTTGCCGCTCGACGTAGCTGGTCGAGATGTACTGCCGATCTGGGTTCCCGCTCAAGATGCCAGTACGAATGCCGATGCACTGGGCGGGGCTGTAGCGCGTGTCTGGGCTGTCAGTGGGTGCGCCGTACAGCTTTATCAGCATCGCGTAGTCCACGTCCATTCCGAAGGCACCCTCGACAGCTTCCGCATAAGCGCGGTGACCGTCCGTTGTGATCTGAATGCGCGTGGTCACACGCGAAGCTAAATCCTCCATGAACTGGCTGGCCCAGGTCGCATCCCGACCGCCGCAGAGGTACGAGAGAATCAGCTTAGAATCCGCATCAATAGCGGTCCAAGTCCACACGTCCCCGGCTCCGCTGGCCTTCTTTTCTTCGGGCACGTTCTTTGCCTTCGCATAGCAGAAGCTCCAAACTTCGTCGCATTGCACGCGCTGGACCGCAACCCCACGCACCGCTGAATCATGGAACTCAGCGCAGGCCGCTCCCATATCCTCGATGAGCTTCAGGACGGCATCCTTGCACACGCCGGTCATGCGGCAAGTGGAACGAATGCTGTTCCCCTCTATTAAAGCGCCAATTACCTGTGCTCGCCGTTCGTTGCTTAATCGGTTCATCCATATAATTATGCTTGAGCGGTAATGCATTGTCAAGAAGAAAATAATATATAGCAGGCTAGGCTCTACCCTGCTATACTTGAAATAGAAAAACCGGGAGTGGCGCTCCCGGTTCTTCGGAAAGGTTGATTCAGATGATAAGACGAACACGCCCCTAGAAAGGGCGAAGGGTTAAGGAAACTCCCTACACAACCGGCCTGAGGGGATGTCTCTTCACTGGGGCGTCCCCTTAAGCTCACCCCAAGAATAGCACGCAAATACGCATGTTTCCAGCGGAATTTAGGTATTAACTATGAGCGATCAACCAATCAATTACGAAGCCGTTCTAACCGATCTAAAGGCGCGCAGGGCTCAGCTTGACTCTGCCATTGCTGCCATCGAGGGCATCACCGGACAAACTGGTCCGTCTGGCGGTCCCGGAGGTAGCTACGTTGGTGGTGCGCCAGCGCATGATGCTTTTATCGGTCTGAGCATTCCCGACGCTGCCAAGAAACACTTGGCCGCCACTCGGAAAAAGCTGTCTACCCAAGACCTGATGACCGCGCTGCAAGCGGGCGGATTGCCAGAGAGCAAATACAGCACCGTTTACGCCATCCTGCGTCGTCGCGAGAAGCAGGTAGGCGACATCATCAACATGAAGGGCGATTGGGCCTTGCAGGAGTGGTATCCAAACTATCGCAAGAAATCTTCCACGAGTGAAGATGCTGCGGAGGATGACACTAAGGAAATCACTGACACAAAAGAAGAGAAGAAATCCGCTACTGCTTAGCCCGCTCTTTGTCCCAACGCACCCGTGCAGCATCGCTGGCAATCTTGCGGCGCTGTTCGGGTGTTAATTTTTCCGCCCTAGCCTTACCGCCAACCCTGCCGCCTAGCTTGCCGAGGGCCACTGCCGCTGGATTCTTCTTTGATTTGAGCGGAGCACCCGTCGCGATCTCGACAACCCGAAGTGCATTCTGTGCAAAGTCCCGCTTGCTTGATCGCTTAACCATGCCCCAGTTTCCGACAAAGTGTTGCTACGCGCAACACTTAATCGCCTAAAATTGAAAACAGCCCACTACCCAACAGCGGCATGTGTGGCACGGGCATTCCCGTCCGCGTACAATAAAGAATTCGTCCTTATGTCTGATCTTCGTTATGGCAGATCTGCGCCGTGGTCTCATCATCGTCAATACCGGGCCGGGCAAGGGGAAGACTACCGCGGCCATGGGGACGGCGCTGCGGGCCGTTGGACAGGGGATGCGCGTCCTGATGCTGCAATTTTTGAAGGGCTCGTGGCATTACGGCGAACTCGATGCGGTCAAGGCTTTCGGCGACAAATTCGTTATGAAACAGATGGGACGCGGCTTCGTAAAAGTCGGCGCCGAGAAGCCCGATCCTGAAGATGTGCGGATGGTGGAGGAGGCGTGGGCCGAGGCCGAGAAAGCGATCCATTCCGGCGAATGGGATCTGGTGGTGCTCGACGAAATCAATTACGCCATCAGCTACGGTATGCTGGACGCGGCGAAAGTGGCGGAGTCTTTGGCGCGGAAGCCGGAGATGGTGCACGTCATCTTGACCGGAAGGAACGCGCATCCGACAATTGTCGAGCTGGCGGATACTGTGACTGAAATGCGCCAGGTCAAGCATGCCTACGAGAAAGGCGTGATGGCGCAGAGAGGAATCGAGTACTGAATTGGTAATTTTGCAAATTTGTAATTTGGCAATTTAAGAACCCCTTGGCACAGGGTAGGTTTCAAATTACCAAATTACACAATTGCCAAATTACAAAATTCCCTCATGACTTGGTTCAAACGACAATCCGGTGAGCTGGACACTTCGGGCGAGAAGAAAGTGCGCACCGAGGGACTGTGGGTGAAGTGTGACGGCTGCCGGCAGATTATCTGGAAGAAGGACCTCGAAGACAATTTCAACGTCTGCCCGAAGTGCAACAAACACTTTCGCGTCGACGCCCGCACCCGCCTGGCGCAGCTTCTCGACGACAATCGATATGAAGTTTTTGACAGCAATCTCGCCTCCACCGACCCGTTGAAGTTTGTGGACCTGAAGGCTTACTCCTCGCGCTTGAAGCAGGCGAAGGCTGACACCGGACTGAAAGATGCCATCATTAACGCCCGTGGCAAGCTGAACGGCCGTCCGGTGATCGTGGTCTCGATGGAGTATTCGTTCATCGGCGGGAGCATGGGAGCGGTGGTGGGCGAGGCCATCACGCGCGCGATTGAAAAGGCGGTTGAAACTCGGACGCCGCTTATCATCGTCTCGGCGTCAGGCGGCGCACGCATGATGGAAGGCGTGATCAGCCTGATGCAGTTGGCGAAAATCTCCGCCGCGCTGGCGCGCTTGGACGCGGCGCGGGTTCCCTACATTTCGGTTTTAACCGATCCCACCACCGGCGGCGTGACCGCCTCTTTTGCCATGCTGGGCGATCTCAACGTCGGCGAACCCGGCGCGCTGATTGGCTTCGCCGGGCCGCGAGTGATTGAGCAGACAATCCGGCAGAAGCTGCCGCCAGGGTTCCAGCGCTCCGAGTTTCTTCTGGAACACGGAATGCTCGATGCCGTGGTCACGCGCAAGGAGTTGAAGGGCTACATTGCGCGGGCGCTGGATTTTATGGTGCAGGCGGCGTAGGGGCCAACGACGTCGTTCGCTGTTCGTCGTTCGCGACAACCATCCTTTGCCTCATCTGGAGCACGCAGGGAGCGCTTTGATGTCGATCCGGCGCCGTCCGCTGAGAGAGAGTCGAAACCTTTAGCCGGACTTGGTACCCTGAATGCGCCGCCGTCGCGGATAGCGAACGACGAACAGCGAACGACGCCCTTGTCTTACGAAACCGCAGTCGCGCAGATGTATGCGTTGGGCCACGAGTTGGCGCAGACGCCGTCGCACAAGTTCGATCTGGCGCACATGCGCGTGCTGCTCGCGGCGTTGGGGCATCCGGAGAATCGTTTCCCAACTGTGCTGGTCGCGGGCACCAACGGCAAAGGTTCGACGGCCGCTACTCTGGCGTCCATTCTGCAGGCTTCGGGGCTGAAGACGGGGCTCTATACGTCGCCGCATCTGGTTCGCATCAACGAGCGGATTCGCCTCAATGGCAAACCGATCGCCGACGACGATTTCGCCGTGCTCCATGA
>Ga0224555_1001858_pt1 | contig 26882 bp, 33 predicted proteins | sample 714S23034metaG_FD_180687 | JGI IMG/M metagenome (GOLD analysis project Ga0224555, IMG submission 180687) | Peat soil microbial communities from Stordalen Mire, Sweden - 717 S2 30-34 | ecosystem: Environmental > Terrestrial > Soil > Wetlands > Peat | place: Sweden: Norrbotten County, Stordalen...
GCTCCGGCAACACGCGCAACATCTCTTCGCACTCCTCCTAACCCTGGCCTGTCCTGGCTTCTTAACGGTCGCCGACATAAAAGGCAATGTCGGCGCCACCCGCGGAAAGGCGAATGTGTCGCTGGGATACTGTCCCGCCGACCCGCTTGACCATCGCCAGAATCCCCAGGGGTCTACGTTACCCCGCGCTAGGCAGGAGACGGCATGAAAGGCAAAGCCCTTTTGCTGGCACTCGTCCTGGCAATTCCGCTTATCGCATTCGGAGTTGCTAAGGGCATCCAGATTAAGAGCGGGTAGCCACGGTCACTGTTCTTGTGACCGTGGGCTTTTCCTTCGATGACAAACCAACGGTCAATTCCAAAGACGAATAGGCCGTGGGCGAGTTTCAACGATTTTGCTTTGGACAAGGCAACGGTTGCGGCGTGGCCGATTCAGATTGATTACGTGCGATTGCCATTGGGGTATCGCGCATGAGAAAAGCCCACGGTCAGAAAAACGCTGACCGTGGCTACCCGCTTTTTGTTTGCGGCACGGCACGCTTCTCCTGTGCCGAATCGCCAGCCCAAGCCGCTTACTCCCTTCGCCAAGACGAAGAAGCCCTTGGGCGCGTCGGTAGAGCCGCAGACCTTCACAAATAGGTCTGCGCCAACCACCCGCTAGTTGACGCTTGGAATAAGCTCATAATCCTCAAAAATTCGCTTCCACCTGCCGAAGCCGATTAGTCCGAAAAACACTTCCTGAGTAAAAACCTGGACCAGCAGAGGGTCTACGTAGCCCATCCCCTCCGGGACTCCAAGAGCAAGCGCCGCTGGGCCGTCGAATTTAACGAGAAAGTCCCGGATTGAGCTACCGAGCCAGCGGTGCAGAAGCCTCACCGGAATGGCATAGATCGGGTTTTCCCCTTCGTTGAGGGCTTTTTCGTAGAAGTTCGTGTATTCTTCAATCTCAAGTCTGGCGTACTCTAAATCCTCGGGTGATTCCCAGCTCCCTAGGCATAGGTCAAACAGCCTGTGCGCCTGATCCGCTGGAAAAATATTCTTCAGGGCACCAAGTTCACTGGCCTCCACCGCCAGTAATAAATCAAAGAGAGCGCCCTCTTCGTTGGCAAACGAGAAAGACTCATCGCGGATCAGTTGCTTGAAAATCCTCTTGATTTCTGGCCAGCGCCCATTAATGGCCTCAAGAACTGAGAATTGGAAGAACGCCGCTGCTTTATCCTCGGTGATGATTTTCTTAGCGGTTGCCATAGACAGCTCCATTGCTCTAACGAGGAGGGATTCGGCCCTCCGCGGGGGAGATGGTCCAACTTTATTTAGGGTATGAGACTCTGAGCTTTCGCCTCAATCAACAAGTCATCCACCTCCCGGTAATCGATCGCCACTCGAATCACGCCTGGAGCCCGATCGCCCTTAATAAGTGACGCCAGTTTTTCTAGCTTCACCCGAGCAATGGCTGCCCACTCCTCATCGGATAGCGAGCGAACAGCTACCGTCTCCGACACGACCACTTCCGCTGGGTGACTCGCCGTATCCCCAATGAGCTTCAGGGTGGCAAGATACGTTCGCCCGGACGGCCCAGGCCCCGCTTTGCATTCAAACCTCACGACCCGTTCGATAACTGATGTCATTCCTCGCCTCCCAAAGCCCCACTTACCCGCGTCAACCTGATTGACCCGACATTGACACTCTGGCACGGCGCTTGTCAAGCGGGTGTAGCGCGGACCTGATTTGTGGGGCCGCGGCTCATGGGCGCGGTCGAAGCTAGCTAAATATTTGCACTTGACAAAGCATGTATGCCAACAAGTACGCTCAGGGCTGGGGTGACTCGGTCGCTCGGAAGCGTTAGTAACGCGGGGCTTTCGATCGGCCGTAAGGAGAGCCCACACACTCAGAAAGAAAGGGAAAACATGCGAATTTTAACAGAGAGACAGAGGGTTGGGTTGGTGGAAAGGCTGCAAGGTCATGGTGGGTGCCGAGTTCATATCACTCATATGCCAATGCCAAATAATTTAAACTCCCACAAGCTAGCCTGGGATTTTTACGATGTATTACTGCAGTCTGGTTGGCCGGTCGACGAACCCTGTCCTGTGGACCTACTAAGTTCAGATGAGGTTCAGGTCGGCGTGGTTGACTGCTCAAGTCCGCCACAGTGTGGCCAGTCGCTACAGGACGCCTTGGTGGCAGTGGGGGTTGGAACGCCGGGCCACTTGGTGAGAGGACAAGGGGCCAGTCTGGACCGATGCTGCTTAATGGTTGGAAATATCGGGGAGCCACGGTCGGTGGAGTCCTAACCGTTGGGTTCTCTCATGCCCGATATCCCAGCGGCAACCGCTGGTCATCAATCTGCATGGGGCACGCGGCTACCCTCGCCTTGTCCGGGGCAAGGTTACCGTAACTCTGCCACCGCCAATCTTCTGGCCGCTTCACCAGCCCTTTCCGCGCAGGATTCAGCTATTCAAGCAGAGTGTGCCTTCGCCATCAAGGGAAGAACCCCCAGTCGGAACTGTGCTGACCGTGGCTGCCACTAAGGGAGAACCCATGAATCATCGACAGAAGTTGGTTTTAGCTTCATTCATTGTTGCAACCTTGCTGATTGGCTCGTTCCCTCCGTGGCGTTGGGACATTGGTAGCTCAGTGACAGGAATCCACAGAGCAATTGGCTTTCACTTTCTGTTTTCCGCCCCACATTGGACTAATGACCAGGGTTACTATTATGAAGCGCACATCGACACAGCAAAATTGATGGTCGAATTGGTCACGCTCATCTTGGTTTCATTCGCTTTGCTGCTTATGTTCAGGGGTCCGTTGCCGAAGCGAGGCGATAATGAGTGATCCGTCTGTCTATTTCAAACTCCTAACACCCTGGGGGTACGCGCTCCACTAACACACGCAACTTCATAAGCAACCGCCCCCCCCGCATTGCGGTCAGTAACTGGTCTTGGGCCAATTCTGCGCGATGCCCGGGCGCCAACAGGGTGTGAAAGCGTATCGCGCTACGGTGTTACTGGCGCGTCTTTTTCACGAGGCTCTCGTAGGCCTTCCGGTAGTCAGGGTCTTGAGGGTTGAGTTCGTAGGCCGTGCGGTACTCCTGCAAAGCCTCCGGGAAGTTATCCTTGTCCTCAAGAGCGAGGCCGAGGCGGTAGTGCGCCGTGTCATCGTTGGGGTTCAGGCGCAGCGCCTCGCGGTATTCCGCGATGGCCCCGTCCAGGTCGCCCTTCTGTCTGAGCGCGAAGCCGAGGAAGGAGTGCGCGTCGGCAGCATGGAGGTTCAAGCGTAGCGCCTCGCGAAATTCCACTATCGCACCGTCCCAGTCGCCCTCCGCAAGCGTCCGGCCCTTCTGCCCAAGCGCGACGCCGAGGTTGAGGCGCGCCATGTCATTACTGGGGTCCAAGCGCAACACTTCACGGTATTCCGCTATCGCACTCTCCCAGTCGCCCTTCTGTCTCAGCGCGTCGCCGAGCTTGTAGTGCGCCGTGTCACGACAGTCGCTTGAGCGAGGCGCATCATTGGGGCTCAGGCGCAGAGCCTCGCGGAATTCCGCAATCGCTCCGTCCGGGTCACCCTTGTTTCCAAGCGCGACGCCGAGGTTGTAGTGCACCTCTGCAAGATACGGGTTGATGCGCAGCGCCCCACGGAATTCCGCAATCGCTCCGTCCGGGTCGCTTTTTTTTCGGAGCGCGACGCCGAGGCCCCAGTGCGCCTCTGCAACATTCGGGTTCAAGCGTAGTGCCTCGCGTTCTTCAGCGATCGCCCCGTCTATGTCGCCCTTTTGGTCGAGCACGGCGGCGATATTGGCGTGCGCCTCTGCAAGATTCGGGTTCAGACGTAATGCCTCGCGTTCTTCAGCCATGGCCCCATCCCAGTCGCCCTTGAAACAGAGCGCGAGTCCAAGGTTTACGTGCGCGTAGGCGTAGTCCGGCTGGAGGTGAAGCGCGGCGCGGTATTCGGCGATGGCCCCATCCAGGTCACCTTTCTCGTGAAGCGCGAAGCCGAGGCTAACGTGCGCCGCTGCGTCACCCGGCTGGAGGCTCTTGGCTAAAGCCAGTCCCCTCTTAACAAGGGTTGCCGACCTTACCGCAAGGGCCTTGGTGCCCACGGGAACAAGAGCACTCGGAACCTGATTATCGTTCTCGCTCATAGAGTTGCGCCATGTCCCGTGATCGATCCTAGTGTAGTGTCCACTAATTGGGTGGACAACGTAGCGCCGCCATCTTGGCGGCATTTGCCGGCAGGATGCCGGCGCTACATCGGAACCTGATTATCGTCGTCGCTCATAAAGTGGCGCTATGTCCCGTTATCGATCCTAGTGTAGTGTCCACTAATTGGGTGGACAACGTAGCGCCGCCATCTTGGCGGCATTTGCCGGCAGGATGCCGGCGCTACAGCCGAAGCGTTGTCCAGGCATTTTTTTGGACACTAGCAGGTTGCTGAAAAACCATGTAGCGGCGGCTTTACGCCGCCAGCACACCCTGAAAACATTGGGCTTTTGGCGGGATAAACCTGCCGCTACCACGCGCTAACCCGGTTTTTCAGCAACCTGCTAATCGTTCTCGGGCCGCCGCAACTTGTTGGTCCACGCCGGCGGCCATCTCAGCCAAGAGGTCACGCTTTTCTTCCCCGGCTTGATCCACTTGGTTTTTCAAGTGATAGAGGTCGGATTCCTCCAGCCGGGCAATCTCTGCATCAATCGCCTTCAGCCGGTCTTCGACCTGAGCAATCTTGCGTATGACGCGAACGAGTTCGGCTCCCGGCCCTTCACCTTTCACAGATTCCGGGCTTGATTCCCAATCGCGGAGGATTGCCTCCAAGCGAGCCGCATCGCCCTCCTCGTAGGCGCGGTTTGCTTCAGTCATCAATTCATGCCGGCGTTGGCGCTCGCTTTCGTCGGTGGCAAGGTCGGGATGAATACGCTTGGCAACCTCACGGTAGAGTTTCTTCAGATTGTCCGAGGGCAAGAATGGTCCCCGCTTGCCTGCCTCTTGTTCAGCTTCCACGGCCTGGGCCGAATCTCGAGCCTGGGCGCGGGCTTGCGACGCTCGCTCTCGTGCTTCCCGGTCCTTCGGCCTGTTGCGAGCCCCAGCCTCCGCAATTTGAGCTTGGATTTCATCCAACTCAGCGAGCCGGGAGCCCACGATGCGCAAGTAGGTTCCCTCGAAGCTATGCAGTTCGGCCTGAAGAGTCGCCAAATCCAACTCACGTTCGGCTAATCTCGCTTCCAGACTTGCCAGTTCGGCCCTTTTCTTCTCTAACTCTCTGGCTTCTGGCGACGTGATATGTGTGATTCGTGTCGTCATTGGGTCAATCCCCCATTAACATTGACAAGAAGGAGCGAACCCTGATGGTGCATTTTCGGGTATGTTGGGCGGTGTAATTCTACGTGGAATTTCCGTTTTGGCTCCCAACAGCCCCACACTATACACCCCGCGAGGGGTTCCAGCGCAATATTTGCTCTTCGTCTGAGTCCGGGGGCACGGGTTAGCTAATTTAGACAGCGCTGGTCCATGACCGGCGGTAGGGGGAGCAATAGCGGTGCTATAGGGGCACAGGAAAAACGCCTTGGACGGGACACGCACTATGTCCGCAGTCAATGCTCCATGCCATACCCTTATCCGTGCTCATGCGACTCGCTCGCTGATTGGTGCTCAGCGTTTTCACTCGCGGGGCCTTGGTCTCGGCCACCCATTTCATGCTCGGTTTCCAATGCGGATTGCTTCGAAACGTCACGGCTCAACTCTTCGCCCAATTTCTCCGCGTCGTTCGTGTAAATCTGCGCATCGTAGCGCCCGCGTGAGGCGGAGACATACGCCAGCCGTGAATTGATGAGCTGGTCGTGGGCCTGTTCGGTGTCCATGCGCACCAGCACGCGGTCGGCGGTGGCTCCCTGGCTGCTACGGCTAGTGTTATGTCCGACAATTGGGTGGACTACGTAGCGCCGCCATCTTGGCGGCATTTGCCGGCAGGATGCCGGCGCTACAGCCCAAGCGTTGTCCAGGCATTTCGTGGACACTGCACTGGTGACGGCATAGCCGTAATCGAGATGGGGATGTTCGTGGATGTTGAAATGCGCGCCCCGCCCGGACTCCAGCCGGATTTGAAGATTTCCCCTCGCTGTCGATCTGCTCGACTGCTTGGATTGACGACACAGATGCCATTGCAATCCGTTTTCTACACCAGTGGTCCTGGCCGGAAAATGAAGATCGGTAATCTACAACTGGCGTTCAAGCACGCGCCGCCACGCAAGCTGGCACTGGCAGGTCAGCCTTCCGGTCTTGCCCTCGCCGCTCTCTGGTACCTGGGAGAGGCACAGGTCACTCCCCGTCTTATCGAAAGCATTCGAGAGAAACTATCACCGGAGGCTTTTCAGCAATTGAAAGCGGAGGCTCATTCAATGCCCGGTTGGATGGCCGACACTTTGCGTCGACACGAACAAGGAGGACTTAGCGCCTGACGATTTCCTGCACCTGCCCGCCCATGAACAGGCCAATATCATTCTTCTGAGCTACAGGCCCGTTAATTAATGCTTGACAAATTCCAGCTTGTAAGCTAGCGTACTAGCGTATGATTACGGCGTGGAACGCCCACAGGGACTACCTCCACCTCAGCGCCTCTGCCCATCCTGGAGACGAACAGCCCCCGCAGTCGTGGAAAATGATTTATTGGCAGGATTCTTCTGTCAACCGTCAACTTTTGACAGTCAGTCGCGATTGGAAAAGAATTCTTTTTTTGACGGAGCAAAGCGGCAATGTCATTGAAAACAAAGGACCGCTGTGGAAAACTTGGGGCCGAAGCTGGAATGTGTATGAAAAAAAGGTACTTAGCCCTATAAAGCGGGAATCTTATTGAAAAGACAAGGGGTTAAAGCTCGCCACAGCAAGAGGAAATGGCAGCCAGAGACAATGTGTCAGGGCCGCCGCGCATGATCCCGAATTCAGAGGTTGGGCGGTCCTGGTCCCTCCCACTGCTTTGCACCCAAGGCGCTTGGCCGCCAGATGAAGATGGACAAAGCAGTGCAGCCAAGCATTCACTCTTTATCACAGCTTTGGACGTTCGACGCGTCCGCGCAGCATGGCGGCCACCCTGATGCCCGCTTTGGTGATGGTCATTATTTTGATGTTCATGGTGTTCCCAGATAGCTTCAGGCTATTGGCGATGAGGCCGCATTAGGTGTAAGTTTAAGTCTGGGGCAGGACTCTTAATTTGAGGTTCATCAATCTTGAATTTCCAGTGGTCGTTGAGGTGGATGCGCTGGCTGGCGGCTCTTGCCGGAATATTGTCGTCCTCTACTCTGGCCTATGCGCAGGGCTGCGCGATGTGCTATACCAGCACAGCGGCGGCAAAAGCTGGCGCGCTGCAAGCACTGAGAAGCGGAATTCTCATCCTGCTTGTCCCTGCGCTCATGATGTTTGCAGGCATCTTCGTAGTCATTTATCGTTCCCGGAACCGGTTTAACGGCTCGGCTGGTTGGACTGCTGAGCGAGACCGGGAATTGCGCGAAATGCTCATACGGATGGACAGGATTGAAAAGCCTGATCCCCGAGAAAGGATTCTGCCAATTTCCTTATGACAACAAAACAATACAGTCCGTGGTTACATCGCTACGCAATCTTCGTCGCAATTTGCACCTTTCTTTTGATCATCGCGGGCGCGTTGGTGACCAGCAACGACGCCGGCCTCTCCGTGCCTGATTGGCCGACTTCCTTCGGCAGTTTTCGAATGCCGCGCATGGTGGGTGGGATCAAATTTGAGCACGGCCATCGCATGATCGCCGGGACGGTGGGAATCCTGACCATCATACTCGCCCTGGCGCTCTGGATCAAGGATTCCAGGCGCTGGGTGAAATGGATTGGAGGGGCCGCCGTGCTAGCCGTGCTGACCCAGGCATTGCTAGGTGGCATCACGGTGCTCTTTTATTTGCCCGTGGCCATCTCGACGAGCCATGCCACGCTGGCCCAAATCTTTTTCTGTCTCGCCGCGAGCTTGGCCTTTTTCACGCGAGCCGATTGGCGATGGGACGAACCCAAACTTGAAGACGCTTCCACTCCCTCGCTCCGGCACCTTACGGTGGCCACGACGGGCGTTATTCTTGTGCAGTTGATTCTAGGCGCCGTGTATCGCCACTCAAGGGAGGGCGTCGTCGCGCCGCATGTTGTGGGGGCCTGTGTGGTGGCGATGCTCGTGGCCTGGGTTGTCACACGAACGGTGATCAAATTTTCGCAAGTGCGCGCCCTGCTGAGGCCCGCAATGTTGCTCGGCGCTCTGGTGATAATTCAACTGTCACTCGGCATCGGCGCTTACATCGTGAAGATGGCGGACCGAAACGCGCCTCAACCCCTGCCGCCGGTGGTGAACATGACCACCGCGCACTTGGCGGTGGGCGCACTGGTGCTGGTGACCAGCCTCTATCTAACCTATCAGACGCATCGCTTCCTCGCGCCTCCAGTCGAGGAGGTCAAGATCGCTTCGGCCCCGCAAGGCGCGATTATATGAACCATTTGTCGGACAACCCGCGAGTTAATACCGCGCGGCTGAGGAAGAATGCCCCGCCTTGGCTCCAGCGCTTGGCAGATTACTGGACGCTGACCAAGCCGGAAGTGAATTTCCTGGTCCTGGTCAGCACGCTGGTAGGTTTCTATCTCGCCTCGCACGGCCCGCTGGATTTCGGGCGCTTGTTCCATACGCTCATGGGCACGCTGCTGGTGGCCAGCGGCACCGGGACGCTGAACCAGTACATCGAACGCCAGTCGGATAAGCACATGCGCCGCACGGCCAATCGCCCCCTGCCTGCTGGGAGACTGGCTCCGACCGAGGCGTTCTGGTTCGGAATCCTGTTATCGGCGGTTGGGGGCTGGGAGTTGTGGGTGTTCACGAACCCATTGACCAGCAAACTCGCTTTGCTGACGCTTGGCGCCTACCTCCTGTTCTATACCCCACTCAAAATGAAAACGCCGCTCTGCACGCTCGTCGGAGCCTTCCCTGGCGCCATGCCGCCGCTCATCGGCTGGGCAGCGGCGCGCAACGGCCTGGGCCTTGACGCCTGGGTGTTATACATCATTCTCTTCCTCTGGCAATTCCCGCACCTGCTGGCGATCGCCTGGATGTATCGAGAAGACTATGCCCGTGCCGGCCTCCAGATGCTTCCGAGGAACGACTACGAAGGCCGGGCGACGATGCGGCAGATTCTGGGGTATTCCTTCGTCTTATTGCCTGCAAGCTTATTGCCCGTCTTCCTGGGGCAGGTGGGGAGGGCTTATCTGCTGGGAGCTTTGGTGCTCGGATTTGGGCTTTTGCACTATGGCATGCGCCTGGCGGCGAACCGGTCGAATTCGTTTGCCCGGCGCTTGGTGCTTGCCTCAGTTGTTTATTTGCCTTTAGTATTCGCCTTGATGATGGTGGATAAAACCCCGCTTTAGGCGTGGCGTGCCTGTTGCTGGGCGAGCTTTGCTTCCAACTGCTCGATGGTCGAATTCAGCCAGTCGAGGAGAGTCCGTTCCGCCTCTTCGCGATCCTTGGCGTCTTCAAGAGAGGCGATGCTCTTGCCTCTCTCGTCCAAGGGGATGAAGTGGCAAGGGATGTCCTCGTCCCGGTGCTTTTCCGGCACCCATTCCCACAGCAGGCATTCGTTGCAGGGGTGCCGCTTAACCACTTCGTCGAAATTCAGGCACGTCACCGAGTCCCGGAAGAGCTTTGTGGGTTTCCAGGGGGTACGCACAGAGCGGCCGTACCCACCATTTTTCAGGATGTCTCTTTCCAACTTCAATTGGTCTATAATCTCTTTGAGGTCGGCTGGCATGGCCTTCTTATCTCCTTCATGCTCTGGGTGGCAGAGCCCCATTGTTGTCGAGCCCTGCCCACCTGATTTGAAGCAATTTCGTGGCCAAGGACAACATGTTAACACATAGCAACTTAGGGATATCAGGGGCAACTCAAACGATTCAGAGTGGGTCAGATTGCCCACTTTTTCCGCCTAAACTGGCAGCCTGCCAAAGTAAAGGCCGCTGCCTCCGGGGAAACTGAATGCCTGGAAACGAATCTGCAACTCCTTTTAGCTCTGGCGAGGAGCGCCAGTTCATGCTCGAGGAATTGGTGTTATTAGCATTCTGCTTTCTGGTGGCGGTGGCTGGCCTGGCGGTAGTGGCTTTCGAGGTGATTAGCGGCAGGATTCTCTCCATAGACGGTATGTGGCTAAGCCTGATCAGCCTGACCTTGGCGGCCGTGTTCGGCGGCAACCTCACATGGTCGTTTTATACTGGCGAGGCGCAACAAAGGCTGAGCCACTTTCGGAAAGGGTCCGCGCCCGATGACGATCCGGACAAGAATCGGTCGACCCCCATATGATCCCCTACTTTCCCGCCGTCGATGCCACCCTTAATGCTGCCTGTGCCATCTTCCTGATGCTGGGGTTCTTTTTCGTTCGAGAAAAGAACATCCGAGCGCACAAGACCTGCATGCTTTCAGCCTTCGCCACTTCCATGGTTTTCTTGGTGTGCTACCTTACTTATCACTACTTTCATGGGACCACCCATTTCCTCGGAAAGGGCGTGGTTCGAAATTTCTACTTTGTGCTGCTCGTTTCGCACACAATTCTTGCGGTGCTGATCGTACCGTTGGCACTCACCACGCTATACCGCGCCTGGCGCCAGCGCTTCCAGCAGCACAAGCGAATCGCCCGCTGGACCCTGCCCCTTTGGCTTTACGTCTCGGTGACAGGCGTGCTGGTCTACTGGATGCTTTATCACCTCTATCCGATACGGTGATTCGTTTGATTCTTGCCGAGAGCGCGATATAATGGGCGCTGGCAACGATGCTTCCTCCCGACGAGGACCCTCAGAGGAATCTTTCATGATTGAGCCCGTTCCACGACTAGGCGATACCATTGACGACTATTGCCCTCGCTGCCGCCTGCTCCTGAACCACGCTGTGGCAAGCTTGGTAGACGGCAAGGTGGTGAAAGTCATTTGCCAGACTTGCCATACTGAGCACTCGTACCGTAACGCGGAATTGCCTCCGAAGAAGAAACCAACCCCCCGTGCCGCGCTATTTGAGCAGGTTTTGGTGAAGACAACATCCAGCCCTGAAGCCGAGCCCGAAGCGCCTGCCGAGGAACCCGCTCAAGTTGTCGAGCCCGAGCCGCCGAAGAAAAAAAAGGTCGCAACTCCGGCACGCTACATCTCCAGGCATAAGACCAAGTCTCCCCGTGCGTAGGCAAGTCTCATTTAGCAAGTTTCAGGTGTCAGGCAAGCAGTGAGGAGCTCAATCATGAACAGTGAATGGTGAATAGTAAATTGTGAAGTGCGGGCGCGGAGCTTGCTTCGCGCGCCAAGGACCTCTGTCCGCTACGCTTTCTCGATTCACAATTTACTATTCACTATTCAGAATTACCCTCCTTTCCTGACACCTGAAGCCTTAATCCCTCACTTTTCCCGCCGAATGACCCGAGTCTCATTGATGCTCCTCAGCTCGTAATACGTTCCGCTCCACTCAATGCGCCGCGTCACACTCGACACCAGGAAATTTACCAGCATCACCCAGGGAACCAGAAGACTCAGTTGCCAGTAACGCGCTCCGTAGCGACTTAGGATCGAAGCTTCTTCGGGGAACAGTTCCTTCGCTATGGCCTCGTGGATGAATCCTTTACTCATCACCAGCAGTAGAGTCGCAAGCAGGATTCCAGCGACGAGCAGACGCTGCCCGGCCGAGATGCTTGGCAGGGCCAGCAAAATCAGCCCAAAAAGCACGGTGCCGCAGTAGTAGGCATATGCAGCGGCTACCCTCCACCAAGCACCTGGCAAATAGACTCGATTCGTGACCGTCTGGCGCGTGCTCCACCTTAAGAACTCGCCAAACTCCATTTCCCCTCGACAAGCAAGCACGCAGCGCGGTTCAAACCGGATTCTACCGCCGGACGCATGCACCGCGCGGCTCAGAGTGGCGTCATCGCTTACGACATTCGCCCAGCACCGCTCGGCCACCTCCAGCCGCTTGAAGTCGATGGTTCGGATCGCCATGGATCCGCCCCAGGCATAGTTGATCTCGTGGTCGCCCATCAGGGCGACATCCGACGCGTGCCAGGCGGCACGCAGGTGAGAAACAAAGCCGGACCTGAGAAGATGCCATGGGCGGCCTGTGCTCACAGTTAAGGTGGGGTCCTGAAGCGGAGCAACCAAAGAGCGCAGCCAGTCTCTCCTGGGGCGGGCATCACTATCTGCGAAAACCAGGACCTCGGCCTTTGCGTCCACAGCCTTGAGCCCTTCCAGAAGGTTGTGAATCTTCTCTCCGTGTGATTCCGAATAACCTGCGACCACGAGCGCCGTTTGCACCCCGCCATTCTCCCTGTCCTTGGAGTCGCCGTAGCACCGGGGTCCCTCCTGTGGGCCGACCATTTCCATCTCTTTATTCTGCTTGTGATTGGAAACATTTTCGAGGCGCGTTCGAAAGGCTTGGTAAGCAGGGTCATCCACGGACGCGACCGTGAAGATCACCTGATAGCACGGGTAGTCCTGGCACAGAAAGCTTGAGACATTGGCCTCGAACTCCGGTTCTAATCCTTTGCAAGGAATGATAAGAGCCACCGGGGGCGTGAAGTTATTCAAAGGCTGAGACCATTTCAGACGCACATAGCGCCGCCAGTTAAGGGTGCCGAGGAGCACGGCCACACCTTGCGCCAACAGCCCGATTCCCAGTGCCCAGAATATTGTGATTGCCACGTGCATGAGTGAACTCAAAGTTCAAAAACGTCTCGACGGAAGCGGAGTCTACTACATAGGTCCTCCGGAAACCTGGAACCTTTACTTGTCCCGCCGAATGACTCGAGTCTCATTTACGCTCTTCAGCTCGTAATGTGTTCCCCGCCACTCTATGCGCCGCGTCACGCTCGAGAGCAGGAAATTTAACAACATCACCCAGGGAACCAGAAGGCTCAGTTGCCAATAGCACGCCCCGTAGCGACTTAGGGTCGGTGCTTCTTCGGGGAACAGTTCCTTGGCTATGGTCTCGTGCATGAACCCTTTACTTATCACCAGCAGCAAAATCGCAAGCAGAGTTCCCGCCATCAGCAGCCGCTGCCTGGCCGAGATGCTTGGCAGAGCCAGCATAATCAACCCCAAAAGCGCCGTGCCCAAGGAGAAGACACAAGTAGCGGCTCCCGCCCACCAAAGACCTGGCCAATAAATTCGTGTCTTGGTCATCTGGCGGTTGCTCCACCTTAAGAACTCACCAAACTTCACTTCCCGTCGAGAGGCAACCACGCAACGCGGTTCAAACCAGATTCTACCGCCGGCATCATGCACCGCCTGGGTCAGAGCGTCGTCATCGCTTACGGCATTCGCCCAGTACCGCTCGGCCACACCCATCCGCTTGAAGTCGATGCTTCGGACCGCCATGGATTGGCCACAGACATGGTTGTACTCGTGGTCGCCCAGGAGCATGACATTCAACGCGTCCCAAGCGGTGCGCACCTGAGAACCAAAACCTGCCCCGGGAAGATCCCACCCGACGCCCGTGCTCACGGTTACGGTGGGGTCCTGAAACGGAGCAACTAAGGAGCGCAGCCAGTCTCTCTTGGGGCGGACATCACTATCTCCGAAAGCCAGGACCTCGGCTCTTGCGTCCACAGCCTTGAGCCCTTCCAAAAGGTTGTGAATTTTCTCTCCTATTGATTCCGAATAACCAGCGACTACCAGAGCAGTTTGCACGCCGGCGTACGGGGGCGTCGCCTGGGGTCCGATAGTTTCCTCCTCCTTATTCAGCTTGTTCTTGGAAGCAGATTCGAGGCAGGTGCGAAGAGCCTCATAGGCGGGGTCATCCGCGGACGCCACTGTGAAGATCACCTGATAGTGCGGGTAGTCTTGGCCCAGATAGCTTGCGACATTGGCCTCGAACTCCGGTTCTAATCCTTTGCAAGGAATGAGAAGAGCTACTGGCGGCGTGAAGTTATTCAAAAGGCGAGAGCGGCTGCGCCGCACATAGCGCAGAAAGTTAGAGGTGCCGAAGAGCACGGCCACACTTTGCGCCAGCAGGCAGATCGCCAGGACCCAGAAGATTGTGATCGTCACGTGCATCGGTGAACTCGAAATTCAAAAACGTCTCGACGGAAGCCGAGTCTACCACATAGGTCTTCCTGACGCCTAGTCCCTTTATCATTCCCGCCGAATGACCCGAATCTCATTTATGCTCTTCAGCTCGTAATACGTTCCCCGCCACTCAATGCGCCGCGTCAGGCTCGAGTGCAGATAATTTAACAACACCACCCAGGGAACCAGAAGGCTCAGTTGCCAATAGCACGCCCCGTAACGACTTAGGGTCGATGCTTCTTCGGGGAACAGTTCCTTCGCTATGGCCTCGTGGATGAACCCTTTACTCATCACCAGCAGGAGAATCGCAAGCAGAGTTCCCGCCATCAGCAGCCGCTGCCTGGCCGGGATACTTGGCAGCGCCAGCATAATCAATCCCAGAAGCGTGGTGCCTAAGGAAAAAACATAAATAGCGGCTCCCGCCCACCAAAGACCTGGCCAATTGACTCGTTCCTTGGTCATCTGGCGGTTGCTGCACCTTAAGAACTCACCAAATTTCACTTTTCCTGGACAAGCAACAATGCAGCGTGGTTCAAACCGGATTCTGCCGCCGGCCTGATGCACGGCGTGCGTCAGTGTGTCGTCAACGCTTACGGCATTCGCCCAGTACCGCTCGGCCACCCCCATCCGCTTGAAGTCGATGCTCCGTACCGCCATGGATACACCCCAGGCGTGGTTGTACTCGTGGTCGCCCAATTGCGTGACGTTTAACGCGTCCCAAGCGGTCCGCACTTGAGAACCAAAGCCTGAGCCGGGAAGATTCCACGCGGCGCCTGAGCTCACAGTTACGGCGGGGTCCTGAAGTGGAGCGACTAAAGAACGTAGCCATTCTCTGCCGGGGCGGGCATCAATATCTGCGAAAGCGAGGACCTCGGCTTTTGCGTCCACAGCCTTGAGCCCTTGCAGAAGGTTTTGAGCCTTTTCCCCGCGCAGTTCCGAATGACCTGCGACCACGAGCGCCGTTTGCACCATGTCATTCGGCTCGTCGTTGGAGGCGCCGTAGCGCGGGGGTCTCTCCTTTGGGCCGACGATTTCCTCATCTTTATTCTGCTTGTTGTCGGAAACCCTTTCGAGACGGGTTCGAAGGGCGTGGTAGGCAGGGTCATCCACGGACGCCACCGTGAAGATCACCTGATAGTGCGGGTAGTCCTGGCATAGATAGCTTGAGACATTGGCCTCGAACTCCGGTTCTAGTCCTTTGCAAGCGATGATAAGTGCCACTGGCGGTGTGAAGTTATTCAAAGGGCGAGAGCGGCTTCGACGCATGTAGCGCAGAAAGTAAAAGGTGCCGTAGAGCACGGCCCCACTTTGCGCCAACAGCAAGATCGCCAGTACCCAGAAAATTGCAATCGTCACGGGCATCGATGAACTCGGAAATCTAAGACGTCTCGACGGAAGCCGAGTCTACCACATAGGTCTTCCTGACGCCTGGTCCCTTTATCATTCCCGCCGAATGACTCGAGTCTCATTTACGCTCTTCAGCTCGTATTGCGTTCCCCGCCACTCTATGCGCCGCGTCACGCTGGAGAGCAGATAATTCAACAACACCACCCAAGGGACCAGAAGGCTCAGTTGCCAATAGCACGCCCCGTAGCGACTTAGGGTGGATGCTTCCTCGGGGAACAGATCCTTCGCGATGGTCTCGTGGATGAAACCTCTACTTATCACCAGCAGGAGAATCGCAAGCAGAGTTCCTGCTATCAACAGCCGCTGCCTGCCCGAGATGCTTGGCAGGGCCAGCATAATCAACCCCAGAAGCGCGGTGCCTAAGGAAAAGGCACAAGTGGCAGCTCCGGCCCACCAAAGACCTGGCCAATAGATTCGCATGGTGATGAAGTAGCGCTTGCTCCAGCTTAAAAACTCGCCAAACTTCGATTCCCCTCGACAAGCGACTATGCAGCGCGGTTCAAACCAGATTCTGCCGCCGGCCTCGCGCACTGCCTGAGTCACAGCTTTGTCGTCGCTTACGGCGTTCGCCCAGTACCGCTCGGCCACCCCCATCCGCTTGAAGTCGATGGTTCGGGCCGCCATGGATCCGCCCCAGGCAAAGTTGTGCTCGTGGTCGCCAAGCAGGTGGACATCCGACGCGTCCCAGGCGGAACGCAAGTGAGAAACAAAGCCTGACCCGGGAAGGTACCATCTGATGCCCGTACTCACGGTTATGGTGGGGTCCTGAAGCGGAGCAACTAAGGAGCGCAGCCAATCTCTGCCAGGGCGGCCATCAATATCTGCGAAAGCCAGGACCTCGGCTTTTGCGCCCACAGCCTTGAGCCCTTCCAGAAGGTTGTGAATTTTCTCTCCGTGTGACTCCGAATACCCAGCGACCACGAGCGCAGTTTGCACGCCGCCATTTTCCTTCAGGACGCCGCAGTACGGGGGCGTCGCCTGGGGTTCGATAGTTTCCTGCTCCTTATTCAGCTTGTTCTGGGAAGCAGCTTCGAGACAGGTTCGAAGAGCCTGGTAAGCGGGGACATCCACGGACGCCACCGTGAAGATCACCTGATAGTGCGGGTAGTCCTGGCACAGAAAGCTCGAGACATTGGCCTCGAACTCCGGTTCCAATCCTTTGCAAGCGATGATAAGAGCCACTGGCGGTGTGAAGTTATTCAAAGGGCGAGAGCGGCTTCGACGCAAGTAGCGCAGAAAGTAAAGGGTGCCGAGGAGCACAGCCACACATTGCGCCAGCAGGCAGATCGCCAGGACCCAGAAGATTGTAATCGTCGCGTGCATCGGTGAACTTGGAACTCAAAGATGTTCCGGCAAAACCCCATCTTAGCACATGCGTGTAAACTATAATTGGTAGGTATCTGGTCGAGATTTCTGAGGGAAGTCGCAGGATGCCACTGGAAAAACTCACATGACACTCTGGCTACTCGGTGTTGTGATTATTCTTTGGTGCGGTCTTGGCTCGTTTACCTTCTGGAACCTTTATGGCGCTACTACACTACGCGCGAACCAATTCGCTTCCCCTCTTGAGTCCTCTCCGAAGGTGTCGATTATCGTGGCGGCCCGCAATGAGGAAGATGCGCTTCCGGCGGCGCTCGAATCCATGTTGGCGCTTGACTATCCTGACTATGAAATTGTTCTGGTTGACGACGACTCTCGGGATCGGACTGGGGCCATCGCGGACGAGTGGGCCGGCAAGCCCGCGGCGAGAGGCCGGCTCAAGATTCTTCACAACAAGCAACTGCCACCTGATTGGTACGGCAAAGTGCATGCCCTGCATCTGGCGGCAAATGCCGCCGCCGGCGAATGGGTTCTGGCTACGGATGCGGATATGGTTTTTCATCCCTCGGCTCTTCGTGTGGCGATGTCCTATGCGCTCGAACAGGGCGTGCAACTCCTCTCGATTGTCCCGGAATTAGAGTTCAGTTCTTTCTGGGAAACAGTCGTGCTTCCCGCATTCACCTTTCTTGTCTCCACCTTTTATCCCTTTCGCTTGGTAAATGATCCAAAATCTTCCCGTGCCCTCGCGGCCGGCGGCTTCATTCTGATGAAGCGCGAAGACCTCAATGCCTTGGGCGGTTACGCGCAATTGAGGGAAGTGTTAATCGAAGACGTCCGCTTGGCCCAGCTTTTCAAACGCCAAGGGCGCCGCATCCATTTGGCGGCGAGTCGAGGTCTCTTTCATACCCGCATGTACAGCAGTGTCGGGGAGATGTTCGAAGGACTCAGCCGCAGCGCCTTTGAAGCAACCGGGTTTTCGGTCCCGAAGATCCTCGGGATAATACTCCTTGCCAACCTTCTGACGGCTTCTCCGTGGGCCGCGCTGGTCGCTCGGATTCTGCGCGATTTGAGGTCTGGCGGGCCCGCATGGCACGATCCGTCTCTCTTCGTTGCCGTACTGGCTTGCACAGTCGCTTCCCTTGTCTACTTGCCCTTCATACGGCACTTGCGTGTTCCGGTTCTGTACGTCTTCGGGCTGCCGCTGGCGACGTTGTTCTATTCCTGTGTAGCCATTAATTCGGCCCTTGCCGGTATCATTGGGCGAGGTGTTCCGTGGAAAGGCAGGCGCTACCGAGCCCCAGTTAAATAGCTACGCGTGCCCGATGCGATGGCTTTTTCCTATGCGGAGCTTTGGCGCACGAGCCCCCCAAGCCCCCAACCCGTCTCTAACGGCGGGCGAAGATTGTAGGGGCGCATGGCCCGGCAGCCGACGGACGCCCCTCCGCCCCGCCTGGGTGCATCCGAGGCGTGAAGGCTGTAGGGGCGGCGCGCCACGTCGTCCCTACTCAGCGGGAGATGGTTGTACGCAATCGACGGATTGCGGCGGGCATTCGTCCCTTGCATTCTTCTCCACGGCGAGCAACAATAGCTTTGTCGTGCGGGGCCGGCATCAAAATCTGAAATCAGGATATGGAGAGCAAGCCATGGAGACAGCCACATTTGGCGCGGGGTGCTTCTGGGGTGTCGAGGCGGCTTTTCAGCAGGTGCCCGGAGTGGTCTCCACCTGCGTGGGTTATATGGGGGGAACACTTGACAGCCCAACCTACCAGGACGTCTGCACTAATACGACCGGACACGCAGAAGTAGTGCAGGTCATCTATGACCTCTTAAAGACATCCTACGACAACCTCTTGAGGGTCTTTTGGCAGAACCATGATCCGACGACGTTGAACCGCCAAGGCCCCGATGTGGGGACTCAATACCGGTCGGTGATTTTCTATCACACTCCGGAGCAGGAGGCTGCCGCCCATGCATCCAAGCGAGGTCTGGAGCGCGCCGGAGCATTCAAGAGACCCATCGTAACGGAGATCGCCGCTGCCTCTGCCTTCTGGCGGGCAGAGGAATATCACCAGCAATATTTGGAAAAGCGCGGCCTCGCCCAATGCCACATCAAGTAGAGGTAGGGCACTGCCCCGCTGCTTCACGGGTCCCGGTCATTGGAGTGCGGCCCGTCAACTGAGGGGCTGCCGCTTTTCTCCTGCGAGCTTGCTCGCGCTTCACCGGCCTGAATACCGCGCTCCTATGCAGGGCCAGCAAGCTGGCCCAAGCAAAAGCGGCAGCAAGCTGCCGCACTCCAGAGCGCTTCGTCACATTGGAGGAACACATGCCAGCGATTCGTACCATTGAGCCCTATGCGCGCTCCTTGCTCCGCATCGTGACGGGATTCACTTTCTCCCTTCACGGCATGCAAAAACTGCTCGGCTTCTTTGGCGGCATGGGTGGAAAAGGCGGGACGGTTCCATTCGGCTCCCTCCCGTGGTTTGCCGGCGGCCTGGAAATGATTGGCGGGCTGCTGATCATCTTGGGGATCTTCACCTCTCCGGTGGCATTCATTCTGTGCGGAGAAATGGCCGTGGTCTACTTCATGGCGCATTTTCCTCACGGGTTCATCCCCCTTGTCAACCACGGGGAGTTGGCTGTGCTTTACTGCTTCATCTTCCTTTACCTGTGCATTGCCGGGGCCGGGCCCCTCAGCTTGGATTCCCTGGTTCGGAAGAAATCCAGCTAGAAGTCTTCGGACTCACAGGGTGATTGCCGGGAGGAATTGGTAGCTGATCCGCGCGCTGGCTTCCAATCGTGGGATTCGTGTAATTTGCGAGACATAGTCATTCCCGCGAAAGCGGGAATCTATTAACTTTCGGAAATGTGCTGTCGTCGGACTGGATTCCCGCTTTCGCGGGAATGACCGGCGGATCGAGTGGATCCCCCTTCCATATGACACCAGCACGCCAATCAGCCGGAGCGGGACAGAGCGTGGTACAATGGTGATTTGGCGGTTGCTGGAAAATCACGTTCAAGTGTCATCCTCAGCAAAGCATTTACGCGCCGACGTCCCGGAAAGCGTCCCTCATTGTAATGCTGAGTCCTTCGCTGTCATCCTGAGTGCCGCGAAGGACCTCGCTCTGCCCGCTCAGGATAAACTGCGCGAAGTATTTCGCCCTGCTGCTTCTTGACAGAAAATTCCTGGTCGAAATTCTTCGATTCGCTCCGTTGCGCTCAGAATGACAGGATGGGAGACGAGCGCGCGGATGGTATACTGAGCGCGCCTCAAGAATTCCTCCGGCTTCCACCAACCCATCCCAAACCAAGTCTGGTTGAAGCGGCGTTGAACGGGAAAGGAACGCGACCGCTCGAGATCGTGAGAGGAGCTTAGACTTTTGACCCAACAGATCCGCAACATCGCCATCATTGCCCACGTTGACCATGGGAAGACCACACTCGTGGATACCATGCTGCGCCAGAGCGGCATCTTCCGCGCCAACCAGGCCGTGGTGGAGCGCGTCATGGACTCGAACGATCTCGAGCGCGAGCGCGGCATTACAATTCTTGCCAAGAACACCGCGCTCTTTTTCCAAGGCGTCAAAATCAACATTGTAGATACGCCGGGCCACAGCGACTTCGGGGGAGAAGTTGAGCGGGCGCTCAGAATGGTGGATGGGGTGCTCCTTCTGGTGGACGCGAGCGAAGGCCCACTCCCACAGACCCGCTATGTTCTCCAGAAAGCTCTCGCGGCCAAGCTGCCTCCAATTGTCGTGCTGAACAAGATTGACCGGCATGATGCGCGGCCCGCCGAGGTGCTGAACGAGATCTACGACCTCTTTATCGACCTCGACGCCACGGAGGGCCAACTCGAATTCCCGGTCCTTTACACCAACGCCAAGAAAGGTGTCGCCCACCGTCAAATCGGCGACGGCTCGCAAGACCTTTTGCCACTGTTTGAAGCGATTGTGAACTCCATCCCCGCCCCCGGTGGCGATCCGGAGGCTACCCTGCAGCTACAGGTGGCGAACCTCGACTACAGCGATTACCTGGGCCGCATCGCCATCGGCCGGGTGTTCAACGGCACCGTGCACTTTGGGGACGAGGTGGCTATCGCCAAGCTCTCGGGGGAATTGGTCAGGACACGAATCACCAAGCTCTACACCTTTCTTGGCCTGGAACGGGAAGAGGTGCAGGAAGTGCCCGCCGGCGACATCGTCGCCCTCGCCGGAGTCGAGGGCATCCAGATTGGCGAAACCCTCACCGACCCCGAGCGGCCCGCTCCGCTGGAGCGCATCGTAATCGATGAGCCGACGATCGCCATCGTCCTTACGGTGAACACCTCGCCGCTCGCAGGCCGCGAAGGCCAGTACGTGACCTCGGGTCACCTGCGCGAGCGACTGGAAAAAGAGCTGCTCACCAACGTCTCGATCGCCGTGGACTGGCAGGACTCAACGGACACTTTCAGGGTGCTGGGGCGTGGCGAGCTGCAGCTTGCCATCTTGATCGAGACCATGCGCCGCGAGGGCTACGAGCTGATGGCAGGCAAACCGCAGATCGTGGTCCGCAAGGAGAATGGCAAGCTCCTGGAACCCGTGGAACTCCTTGTGGTCGATTGCCCGGAGTCGTATACCGGACTGGTGATTGAAACCCTGGGAAGCCGTCGCGGGCTAATGACCAAGATGGTGAATCACGGGTCCGGCCGCGTTCGCCTGGACTTCCGCATTCCCTCACGCGGGCTCATTGGATTGCGCAGCCAGTTACTCATGGAGACCCGCGGCACGGCGCTGCTCCACTCCCTTTTCGATGGCTGGACGGAATACCAGGGAGAAATGGCCACTCGGCCCACGGGAGTTCTGGTGGCGGATCGTGCCGGCATCACCACCGCCTATGCCCTCAACAACCTCCAGTCGCGCGGCGAGCTCTTTTATGGGCCTAACATGCAAGTCTATGAGGGCATGATCGTGGGTGAGAATTCCCGCGCCGACGATATCGACATCAACGTCACCAAGGAAAAGAAGCAAACCAACATGCGCGCCTCAGTGGCCGATGAAGCCATCCGCCTTATTCCTTTCCGCCCGCTCAGCCTTGATCAAGCTCTCGACTTCATCGCTGACGATGAATACGTCGAGGTCACACCCAAGACCATCCGGCTGCGGAAGAAAATCCTCGCAGCCAACCGTCGCCCCAAACCCTGGGAGAAAAAGCAACTCGCGCCGACGATTTAGATCGAGTCCCCAAGCTCAGCGTGGGAGTTTACAGTGCCTTATTGGTTTTGACGCCTGTGTCTGACTCTGTCGCCTCGTAACCCCGGCAGAAGAGCACAGGAAGGCGGGGGTATTGAGGGTAACCAGGGTCCGTAGAGCTCCGGCAGCACAGATAGAAAAGCGAACCTCGATTGGACCTGATGGTCCGAACGTGCCTGCAACGGGCGCATAACCCCGCTTGGTTCGACTCTTGGAATGGGTCTTCGGTGGTCAACATTCACCCTGAGTTACCGTCCGCCCAAGTAAAGGGCAATGGGGTGGACGGGCGCGAGGACCTTCAGATACTCTGTAAGATAAGGTTAAGTCATGTCCAAGTCAAATGGCATTCTCGCCTGGACTTGCGCTCTTGTCGCCGCCGTCGCCTTGTCTCCAGTCCTCATCATGGCCCGCGATACGCCAAGCTTACCCCGGAGTGAGGACATCATTCACAACTTGGTTGAGCAATTCCAAGACGGGGGATCTTTAGGACAGAAGTCAGGAGATCGGGTGCTCTGGCGGTTGGGTTAACAATGAACGAAACGTGACGGATTCGCTTCCTGTTCACCCGATCTCCCGATCATCAGATCGCCCCATGTTCTGGCTCGCGGACTCTACTTTGATGCTCTTACCATTCCAATCCCGCGAAAGAATGATGGCTGGCACGAACAGGCTTGGTTCGCCGCGAAACACGCTGATTTTCTTTGTCCCGATTCTGGTGGTCCTCATCACATTCCTTTTCTGGTACCAGACGTGGTTTGGAAGGCCATTGAGCGAGCGGGAGATGAGCCAGTATCTATCGGACACCTCAGTGCCTCACAAAACCCAGCACGCGCTAGTACAGCTTTCGGACCGGATGGCGCGTGGCGATGGGACAGCGCGGCGCTGGTATCCCGAGATCATCACCTTGGCGCAGAATAAGGAGACGCAAATGCGCTCAATGGCTGCTTGGGTGATGGGCCAGGACAACCATTCCGAGGAATTTCACCAGACCTTGCGCAGGCTTGTGGACGACCCTGCACCGCTGGTGCGGTGGAATGCAGCGCTGGCGTTGGCGCGTTTCAGCGATGCGGAGGGAGAGCCGCAATTGCGGGCCATGCTGCGACCTTTTGCGCTGACTGCGCCACAGTCCGGGACAGTCAAATTCCGCCTCAAAGAGGAGGACGTGGTGCAAAGCGGGGGCATCGTGGCGCGCCTCAGTTCCGCCGCCGGCGCGAACCCCGTGGACGTTGTCTCACCTATGGCCGGCGAAGTTGCGCGGCTGGCCGCAAAGGACGGTGGGCAAATCGGCGCCGGCGATACGGTTGCCGTCATCCGGCCCGGCGATACGCAAGTGTTTGAAGCCTTGCGGGCCCTGGTGTTGATTGGGCGCCTGGAAACTTTGCCCGAGGTGGAGCGTTTCGCCGCCGGGGCTCCGGGAATGTCCGACCGGGTCCGCGCGCAGGCATTCCTGACCGCCCAGGCAATCCGCCAGAGGGTTACTGAGATGAAGAGGATGAAGTAAAGAGGCTAGATCTTGAACTTCGTCCCCAGATAAGTTTCCACTTCTTCGGTGGGGACCATCTCGATGGCGTCCCACGGGCAGCCATCCAGAAAACATCCGTCGGGGCCTTTGCTGGTGCACTTTTTGCAGCCAATACAGAGTTGAGGATCAACCTCGATACGTCCGAAGGGAGGGTTCTCCTCGTCCCTCACCCAGTACATACAATCCTCAACGGGGCAGTAAGGAACGCAGGCCGGCGAACCGGCGCAACCGGTGCAACACTCGGTGATAACAGCTATTTCCTTGGGTCTCTTCTTGCGCGGGGTGTCAATGCCTTCGGATTTCGGATCGAGCTTGACAACTTCGCCCACCGGAATGTAAAGCTGCGCCAAAGCGTTTCTCCTTCATCCCGACTCTCTACATATTGTCCCAGATTTCTCGTGACCGAGTCAACGATCCATTGACTTGCCATCCTCCTTTTGAAGGTCTCCAGCGGCTTTTGCTATGGCTGAGCAGGGGGCTGCACTGGCAGGGGAGCTTGGGCGGCCGGTTGTGGACCAGCCCCTTTTCGCGGTGTTTTTGTTTGCTTGTAAAGGGCCTCCACCTCTTCGGAAATCAACTCCGGGGCGTGCCATTTATAATGTTCCACCAGGGGGCCTACTTCACGCTTCACTTCGCTTATGGATTTCCCTTCCTGGATACGCGTCTCAACTTCTTTTGCGAACCCTTCGAGAAATTGCCGGAACTCTGCAAGCTCCTTCTTCCCGCCGGGGGTGCCATGACCGGGGACGTAAACTTCCACGTCCCATTTCTCGACCTGTCGCAGGGTGTCAATCCAATCATGGACGTTCCTTGACTCGATTCGGGGGAAGTAGCTGTTCTGAAATAGCTCGCCGAGGAACAAGACCTTTGCTGCGGGCAGATGAACAACCGCGTCATCTCCAGACCCATTCCTGAGCAGGCTGAGCAGCTTAATCTCCTGCCCGCCCATCCGCAGCGACATTGGGCCGCTGAAAGTTTGGGTGGGAACTGTGATGTGGAAGCCGCGCATGCGGACTTGTAGTTTCCATTTGTCTTCTGCGTCGGCCAGACGGTGTGCCATTAGTTGCCGGTACTGGAGGATCTCCTGCTGCGTTTTCGCCGATGAAATCAGGGTGGCTTGCTCGTCCGTGAAGACTTCGTTTCCTAGCATCTGCTCGCCGCTGGAATTGGTGTCGATAACGTCCCTCACCGGCTGCTCGGAGTGATGCCGGATTTCATAGAGCAATTCGCGGCCGTGAAAGGGGCTATTGGTTGTATTCACCACCACCACCCCCTCCGAGGTGACGATAAATCCCGCCGTTCCCGCGCGGTCGAACTGCGGGTCTCCGTCCAGGTCCAGAAAATCATCCGAAACCCATACGAAAACATTCGGCTTCACTTCCTGGACTTTGTAGAGCCAACCGGCAGCCGGACAGTAAGCAGAAGGCAGCAGGCAGAAGGCAGCAAGCAGAAGGCAAGTGGAGAAAAGTGTCGGGAGCCAGGCGCTGCGTGCAAATCGCCAGACGGCAGGGTGCGAACCTCCGACTCTCGATTCTTCGACTCTTGGCGTTCGACTCTCCTCAAATGTCCACATACACCTGTGCGCGCCACCCAGGCGCTGTTTCCCTCACAGCAAGCTGATGATAAGTTACCGCCTTCACCAGCAATTTGACTTCATGCCGCCTCCGGTCGAACTTTTCACCTCGCGCCCTGGCCGCCAGTGAGTGATCCGTGAGATCCTCAAACTCGAAGTCGCGCAACAGCCAACCCTCCGCATCGAACCGATACAGAATTTCACTCAACCAGTTTACCAGCAGGTTGGGCATATCGGAAGCTTCCGCGCGCAACGACAGTGTTTCCTGGGGCGCTATCGATTCCAGATCCACCATCAAGTGCATCAAGGCACGGGCCGCATTCGCAAATACTTCCTGGCGCGTGGCCCCAAACGCCTCGAAGCCGATGTCGGCCGTGTGCTCAAGGACGCGAAAGGGCTGCATCTGTGTTTCACCGTTCCGCCGTCAACTTTCCGCCCCTCCCTCGGAGCGGCCTTACTCCAGATCAAAGCTGAAACCCGGCGGGAAATAGGTTCACATCATACTCAACCTTTGCCCTCTTGGGTAGTCCGTCATAAACCTTTGTCGAGAACCCGCTAGACATTTTTCGAACCCTTGAGTAGGATGGGCGGGAAATAGTCAGGCCCTATGTCTTCCCATAACTCGGATGTCGAGGTTGCGGTTGTGGTCGGGTTCGGCGCCGGCCTATTCTGGTTCATCAAGGGCTTTCGCGTCTACCGGGAGTACCGGGTGCTGGCCGACACTCCCGAGATCCCGATCCGCAGCGTGGCTATGGGCTTGGTGGAGATTCATGGCAAGGCCAAGGGCCCGCAGGCTGTTCTGAGCCCCGTCACCAAGACTCCATGCTTTTTCTATAAGGTTGATATCGAGAGGTGGATAAGGGATAAGAATGGCGGGCACTGGTCCCATGCGGCGACCGACGCCGAAGGCGTCAGGTTCTACCTCGAGGACGCGACGGGTAAGGTCCTGGTGGATGCTCATGGGGCCGAGTACGATTTGATTCAAACCGCGAAGCGCGAAACGGGGCGGGGCGCCGGGGCTTCGTTGGGACGCCTATTCAGCGGAACTCGGGACCCGAGCCTGGCAACCGGCTCCCCGGTTTCCGAATCCGACCTGCTCAGTTACGTGCAATCAGCGGTTTCCACTGCTCACACCACTTTCTCTCTTGACGGGCGGAGTCTTCTCTCAGGCCTGGGACGAGGCTCTCTGGATCTGGGGATGGGTTCAGAAGGCCGTTATCGCTTGAGCGAGTATTGCATCCTTCCCGAATATTGGTACGACGTCACCGGGACTTGCGTTGAAAACCCGGTCCCCCAAGACGAACACGACCGAAACATGATCGTGAAGGGCCAGAACGAGCCCACGTTTTTGATTTCTTGGCGAAGTGAAAAGGAAATCGAGAGCACTCTGCGAAACCGTGCCGCCCTTCATATCTTCGGCGGCGCAGCGCTCTCGGTGGCGTGTCTGGCCATCCTGCTCTTGAGGCTGGGCTGGCTTTAGAGCAGTGACGAGTGACCCGCCGCGGCGGGACCACTCGTCACTTTGTAGGAGACGGTGCAGAGTTTGACTGCAAGCTGAAGGGGAAATCCGCAATTAATTTGAGAGGAGCGATAGGATGGGAGTTGCAATCCTGATTGGATTGGTTGTGGTCTTGGTGGTGGTGGGCGTTTTTGCTTATTTCATCACCATCTACAACAGCCTGGTGCGTCTGCGGAATGACATTGACAAGGCCTGGGCCAACATTGACGTCCTGCTCAAGCAACGTCACGACGAACTGCCCAAGCTGA
>Ga0224555_1001860_pt1 | contig 26852 bp, 16 predicted proteins | sample 714S23034metaG_FD_180687 | JGI IMG/M metagenome (GOLD analysis project Ga0224555, IMG submission 180687) | Peat soil microbial communities from Stordalen Mire, Sweden - 717 S2 30-34 | ecosystem: Environmental > Terrestrial > Soil > Wetlands > Peat | place: Sweden: Norrbotten County, Stordalen...
CAAGAGGCCAATCAGACGAGCAGCAAGCCGCATTTTTCGACAAGAAACTGATTCGAAATCAAGAAATCATCTGCGGTCGAGTCGTCGCTGCAAAATCACACACCTGCGCAGAGGTTCCCTAGAGCTGCCAGTAATCGAAGAGCGCCATGCGCGGATAGTAAAGACCGCCGCAAAGGCGGATTTCAGCGCCGCGCAGGTTGCGGAGGACCGCTGCATAGGCTTCGATCTGGGGCGCGAATTGGCGGCGCAACTCGGGCAGCGCGGAGACGGCATCAAGGCCGTCTTCGTGCGCAGTCTTGTAATCGATGATCCACCACGTATCTTCGTTTGGTGATACGCCGGCGGTTTGCGGCATGGGTCCCGAGCGAAAGACTCGATCAACCTGCACCGTGCGCAAGCTGCCCGCCACGACTCCGGTCCAGCGGAGTTCGCTGGCCGCGTCCGCGTGTGGCGCGAGAATCCACTGCGCGACAGGATCGCCGGCGGCCTGAAGCACGATTTGCAGCGCTTGCGCGGCGATGCGGCTGGCCGTGGCTGGCTCAACGCCGCCGGCGCGGATGAAGGCGGCGATGCGGGGCTGCTGCTGGGTGAGTGCCGCGAGAGCGGTTTCGCGAGTTTGCGAAGCGAGAAGCTGGGCGAATTGCTGAAGAAGCGCGTGGACAGCGTTGCCGAGCGCGCGTGAAAGCAGCCCGCCCTCGTGGCGCTCGTAGAGGCGGCCGGCACCGACGAGCGGTCCGTCGCCGTCGGTGAGCGTGGGCTCTGTGGACTCGCGGCGGAAGCCGGGCGGCAACCGGCGCAAGCCCGTTGGCTTAGGAGCGGAAGCAGGCATTTCGAGCAAGTTGTTGTCGGCGGCGGCGGCGAGAGACTCGATGGTCGAGGGCAGTGCGGTTGAAGCGGTGCGAGCGATCCACTCGTCGAAGCTGCGGCGAATTTCCGATTCCCACGCGGGCCATGCCTTCAGAAGCAGACTTTCGCGCGGCTCGGCGAGGGCGAATGAACCGTCCTTCGCGGTTTTCCAGGATGGGCGCGCGAAGAGATGAAGTTCCTCGCGGGCGCGAGTGGCGGCGACGTAAAGAAGACGGCGCGCCTCCTGGGATTCGCGGTCGCGGCGTACGCGATCGACCCACTGCTTGATTTTGCCGCTGTCGGCGCCTTTCCGCTGGAACGGCGCGACAAGAAATTTCGTGATCTCGCTGGCCGTTTCCGCGTCGGCGGGCTCGGCAACGGGCGGCAGTCCGCGCTCCAGCCAGGAAAGCAATTCGCGTTTGCTTCCTCCGGTGCCTTTCTGCAGATCGGGCACAATCACGATCTCGAACTCCAGGCCCTTGGCCTTATGGATGGTCATCAACTGCACGCCGCAGTCGCTGTCCGCTTCGGGATCGGGAAGGGCGGTCAGTTTGTCGAGCGCCGCATCGAGAGCGGACCCGAGGAGATCGGGCTCGCCTTCGGGGAGACCGTCGAGACTGCGCCACAGCAGATCGAGATTCACGCGCGCCGCGGCGTCGACACATTGTGCGCCCCCCAGCCGCAGCCAGACTTGCTCAAGCCGGGTGCCCAACGCGGCAGTGGGTTGCCGCGCCCGCAGGCGATCGGAGAAATCGATGGCGCGCAACACCCGGTCGACGGCCTCGCGGCCTTCGACGCTGAGAAGTTGCGATCGCTCGGAAAGAAGCTCGGGAACTGGACGCGCAAGCAACTCGGGCGAGTCGGCGCTGACAAGCGTATGCAGATCGGCGAGCGACAGGCCGCACCACGGCGCGCGCAACACGCCGAGCCACGATACGCGATCATGCGGGTTGAGGAGCGCGCGGGCGAGGGCGAGAGCATCGATAATTTCAGGGCGATCCCGCAGCTTCTCAAGTTCCACTGCGCGAAATGGAATGAGAGCCTGGCGGAGCGCTGCTGCAATGGGCTCGAGCGATTTGCGAGCGCGGCCGAGCACGGCGATGCGATATTTTTCTTTTGCAGCGCGGGCCTTGTCGATGCGAGTCATGTGGCTGCGAATCAACGCGACGATTTGTTCAATCTGTCTTTTCTGTGCAGCTTCACGTTCCGCCGCGAGCTCCTTTTTCCCGTCGGGACCGAGGCTGCGTGAATTCCCGCGCGGCGTTTCCGGGATGAACTCGAGATGGAGTTGCAGAAGAGGCGCATTTTTGGCGACGAGGTGCGGACCAGGCTGCGAGGTGTCGTCGCGAGCCGGCGCGGCCTGCGCATAGGTCACGCCGCTGCCGTCGTCAATGGCGAAGATCTGAGTGAATGCATTGTTGATGCTTTCGACCAGCGGCGGCGCGGTGCGGAAGTTGGCGCTGAGCTGAACTGAGTCGAAGCGCAGCGGCAGGTCGCCGGGGATTTCGAGGCCTAGCTGCTCGACGCGCGGGAACAGCTCGGCGTCAGCGTCGCGGAAGAAATAGATGGACTGCATGGGGTCGCCGACGACAAAGCAGGTGCGGCCTTCGCGCTCAGGCCAGGCCGCGATCAGATGCGCGAGCAGCTGATGCTGGCGGCGGCTCGTGTCCTGGAATTCGTCGACCAACAAGTGGCGAATTCCATCGGCGACGGCCTGCGCGCCATCGGTTGGAAGCCCGTCGTCGCCTCGGAGTACGTTGAGCGCGATCTGAGCGACCTCAATGTAATCGGCGGTCGCGGCTTCCGCGAAGACGACCTTCAACTCGGCGGCGGCGTGGCGCAGTAGCGTGAAGCAGGCGCGCACGATTTGCCATTCCTCTTCGGTGTAGCGAGATGAAGAGGGGTCGGATGCGGCGACGAGCGCAAAGGGCCGCTCGAGGCGTGTGCGAAGGACGTCCCATTCGGGATCGCGGTCGAGCACGAAGTCGTGCATCCATTGGTCGCGCTTCTCAAGCATTCCGACGAGCTGGTCCTCCAGATCCCGCCAGCTGTTGTCACGCCAGAGGAGCAGGGATTCGATGGCTTCGCGCAGCGACGGATCGCCGCGGGCAATTTGGTCGAGTGTTCGGCGTGCGGCACGGCGGTAAAGCTCGGTGGGCTGCTCGCTGATGTCGAGACCGCCGCCGAGGCCGGAGAGGAGCGGTTGTTGCAATGCAAGGTCGCGGCAAAAGGAATCGATGGTCTGGATGCGCAACTGCGCGGGGAGATCGAGGAGGTCCCAGTGGAGGGCTTGAGAACGCGCGAGCGCGCGGTGCGCGAGAGCCTGCGTGGAGAATGGGTCGGCGCCAGGTTCGTCTGCGCCGGACTCCGTGGCGCTCTCAAGCTCAGAGAGAATGCGGCTTCGCATCTCGGCGGCGGCGGGTTTGGTGAAGGTGATAGCAACGATCTGGCCGGGGTCGTCGACTTCGCCGAGCAGGCGCAAAAAGCGGCGCGTGAGCAGATCGGTTTTACCCGAGCCGGCGGGCGCGCGCACGAGAATGCAGCGAGCTGGGTCAAGCGCGCGCTCGCGCTGCGCCCGGTCGGGAGGAGGAGTCCTGTGCGGCGCGTCAGGCATCGCCGGCCTCCTCGACCTTGTCGTCACCGGATTGCGGCGGATTTTCCTGGATGCGGCAAAGCGGTTGCAGACCACAGCACTCGCAGGTTTCGGGGTACTCGCGCGGGTCCACTTCAGCGCGGCCGGAAAGAAAGTCCTTTGCGAGTTGCGAAATGTATTGCTCCCACGCGGAAAGCTGCTCAGAATCAAGCGGCTGTTTCACGAGATTTGTGTTTCCTCTGAGATCTGCGCGCAAAGTCGTTTTGGCGTTGCGGATTCTTCCTGCAAATTTCGTCTCGCCGGGGCGGACTTTGGCGAAGACGAGGCCGCCGATTACGCTCGGATCGCATTCGAGAGCGAAATTGGCGTAGAGAGGAAGCTGCACGTCGTCGGGACGGGGTAGATCCCAGGAGCCTGGATCAGGATCGCCGGACTTGTAGTCAATCACCAGGAGGGAATTGTCGATCAGGCGGTCGATGCGATCGAGCCGCAGGTGAAGATTGAGGCCGGAGATTGAAGCGCTCGTGTCAGCCTCGGTTTTGGCGACCGTGAATGGAACGCGCAGGGATTCGCAACGAAGCCATTCGACGACAAGCGAGACGAGGCGCATCTGCTCGAGATCCAGATATCTTGGCGGCATTGAATCGCGTGCGCGCGAGGGAAGTTTTGTTGCGAAGACCTGGCGCACATGGTCAGAGACGAACGAGTCAAGGTTCTGAAGAGCGAGAAGCTCTTTGTGCGAACGAATTCCACGCGGCGGGCCCGCCCAAACGGAGTGCAACACTTCATGAAGAATCAGGCCACGCTCGAGTGCGGTGAGGCCGGCTTCGGCAGCCTCCCACGTCTGCGCCGCGAGGCGAGCCGTGGCGAAAGCCTTGAACGGACACTGCGATTGCGAAGTGAGAACGCCGGATCCGCCCGTGACCGCGCCGGCAGGGAAGGGAATCCGGCTTGCGTCATCAAAGAAAACTGTCGTCGCCGGCGAAGGCGGAGGTGCAATCAGGTCGATGGAAAGAAGCTGCGGCGGACCGGCAATCTGCGCGACGAGCCGTGAAGGGCGCGCGGCAACTCCGGTGCTGTCGGGACCGTCACTCTGACGGGCATAGCTGAAATGAACTTCAGGCGCGGAGCCGAGCAGGCGGCGCGTGATCGATTCGGCCAATTCCCAATCGAGACGAGGCGACGCGTGAGGCAAACCGGTCTCGCGCTGCACTGCAATAGGCAGAAGCGGATGCGTCGCGCCGCGAGCCGGCCACGCTTCTTCGCAGGCGCCGAGGAACCACACGGCATCGGCGGCAAGGCCCGCGGATTCGGCGGGACCGGCAATCAGAATTGGCGCATCCTGCGATTCGGGCGCGAAGAGCGTTTCATTGAGGGCGCGATCGAGGGCTGCGAGGAATTCCTTCCACTCAATGCGCCGGCCATCGAAGCCGAGCGACGCGCATTCGTCGACGGTTTGAAGCCAGCGGCGGTGAGCCTGAAATTCGCTGCTTGTAAGCGGGCGATCGCCGGGCCATCCGGCGAATTCGAGCAACTGCGGCGCCAACTCAGCCCATGCGATTGGAGATTGCGGGCGGCGCACGAATTCCTGAAGTCTGCGCTGGACCTGCGTGATGCGCGCGACCCAGGCGGCGGGCAACTCGGCGCCAGGCTTCTGGCGAAGAAAATCCGCAAGCCCCCATTTTGTGCGCTGCAGGCTTCGGCGGCGCACTGCGCGCATGAACGCCGTGAGTGCGAGCGACTCACCGGGCGACGAGGCAATTTGGCCAGTCGAGAAAAGCCAGTCGAGTTCGTGCTCCTCAATCGGCTCGGTGAGCCAGTGCAGGAGCAGTCCGGCCCCGCGCGCAAGCGCGACTTGGCCGAGTGGAACGCCCAGAGAGAATTCAAAAACGCTTGAGGCAGCGGACGCGCTTCCAGAGTCCGAAACAAAGCGGAGAAAAGTGCGCTCGATTTCGCCGCGGCGTTTGGGCACATCCTGCGTGACAACGAGCAGGTGCGCGAACGGATTGGCTGCGAGCCGATGTTTGCACCAAAGCGCGCACGCGGCGAGTTCGGTGGCGGGATCGGCGGCCTGATGAAACTCGATCCGCTCCGCAGCGTCGCCCAGCGAAACCTGCGTGCAATTGCCCCATGCAGTGAATAATTCCTGCTGCGTGGGCAAAATGCGATCGAAACTGGCGAGCAGCAGCGGAGCGCGCTCAGTTGAATCCTGTTTCAGCGCTTCAAGCAGCTCGAGCGGCAGGCGCGCGGGACTCATTGTATTGCCCGCGCGGCAGATCTCGTCGAAGTCCGCGAGCCAGTCGCTGAAAGCTGCGGCGTCCCGGTCCCAGGCGATGCGGGTCTTCCTGTTAAGGAACCGAGGAGCATAAGCGCAAACCAGATTGTGCGCTTCCATGGCCAGGGCAGCGAGTCGGTCGCGCGCGCCAGCCAGACGTGCGGCCTCTGGTGCGGCGGCGGCCACAATCCCCGCCCAAAGCGATTGCTCCTGCAGCGAATTCAGAACGGTGCGGCCGTCGGAATTGCGCTCATCCCAGGCGTTGCGGACGAAGGATTGCCAGTCCTGAATGTTGGGAGCTTGCCACGCGGTGAGACCCTCGGCGCGACGCCCGCGGTTAAAGGCTGCCGCGATCGCTCGAGCAGCGCGCTCGCTTGCAGTGACCACGAGTCCGCCGGTGCGCAGCCGGGCATCGATTTCGGATGAAAGTTGAGAGTTCACAGTTGGTGGTTCGCAGCCTTACGCCTAAGAATACCGCTGAGGGGGCTCAGCACTTGCCGATCGCTATAATCAGAGAACGACCTGCCGAAAAACCGATCGCAATGATAGAGAATCTGCCTCTTCATGTGGTCAGTCCACTGGATGTACACTGGTTTGTGATGCGCATCGCTTTTGCAGGCTGTCTTCTTGCCGTTGCCGCTTTGGCGGGGTGCCACTCCAACTCAACCTCAGGGTCGCATGGCACGGCAGATTCGTCGCCAACGGTGTATCACCTGCGCGGGAAAGTGGTTTCGACCGACACTGCACATGGGATCGTGGTCGTGGATCATGAGGCCATTCCGGGCTTCATGGATGCGATGACCATGCCTTACCAGCTCAAAGACCCAACCATCGCCAGTGAGCTGCACCCCGGCGACACGATCACGGCGGACGTTTTGGTGTCGAAGAGTTCCGAAGAGACCGTGGTGCTGGATCATATTGTTGTGATCGCGCAGGCCAAGCCGGATTACAAGCCCACAGTGTTCTATCACGTGCCCGCGCCCGGTGACGCGGTTCCGGATTTCAAATTGCGCAACCAGGATGGACGCTCGATTCACCTGAGCCAGTTTCGCGGAAAGACGCTGCTGCTGACTTTCATTTACACGCGCTGCCCGCTGCCCAATTTCTGCCCGCTGATTACGCACAACTTTGCAGTGATCAATCAGCAGTTAGCCGCGAGCCACGAGCTTTACGGAAAAACACATCTTCTGTGCATCAGCTTTGATCCGGAGCACGACACACCTGCGCGGCTGCGCGCTTATGGCGCCGAGTACATCGGGACCGACACGAAGGGAGCGTTTGCGCATTGGGATTTTGCCGTTCCGACTAAGCCGGAGTTGCTCGAGATGGCGAAGTATTTCGATGTGGGCATTACGCCCGGCCCCGACGAGACGATTACGCACACGCTTTCGACAACGTTGATTGGTCCGCACGGCAAGGTGGCGCAGTTTTATCCCGGCAATGAGTGGACGCCGGATCAGGTGGTTGCGGACGTGAAGAAGCTGGAGGGGTGAAAGACAGCTTTCAGCCTTCAGCCATCAGCTTTTAGCTCGTTCGTGCGGCTGCTTTCCGCCCAGTATGATCACAGAACGTGGCGCGTGAAGAGGGGAGCAATCAATAGGGGCCGGAATTTGCAACGGAACAAACGAATCTCAGGTTTGCATCAATTTGGTACGAAGGCGAGGAGAGAACGATGAGTTACGGGCTGAATATTCGCAAGGATGGTGAACTGGATTTTCTGGCTCTGGGAGCGTTGGTGCACCGGCTCGATCCGGGAATCATTCCCTTTCGCAAGGCGACCGAATGCAAGATTCATGTGAGCGGCGGCGAGTTCAACGTGGCCGCCAACCTGGCTGACTGCTTCGGGATGAAGACGGCGGTCGCGTCGGCGATGGTGGATTATCCCATCGGCGACCTGATCGCGGAGCGTGTGCGCGCGATGGGCGTTAGGCCGATCTACAAACATTTTGAGCACAACGGCGCGACGGGCCCGAATATGGCGACCGTCTACAGCGATCGCGGCGCAGGAGTGCGGCCGCCGGTCGTCTTCTACAACCGCGCCAATGAAGCTGGAGCGATGCTGAAGCCGGGCGACTTCGATTGGAAAGCGATCTGCGCGAAAGGCGTGCGCTGGGCTCACTCGGGCGGAATCTTTGCGGCGCTATCGTCCACCACCGCTCCGCTGGTAGCGGAGATGATGAAGACGGCCAAGGAGGCGGGCGCCGTCACTTCGTTCGATCTCAACTTCCGCGAGAAGCTGTGGAAGATTTCCGGCGGCGCGGACAAAGCCGTGGAGACAATCGCGACGATTGTAAAGAATGTAGACGTGCTGATCGGGAACGAAGAGGATTTGCAGAAGGGACTCGGCATTCCTGGCCCAGACGTTCATGCGAAGTCGAAGCTCGATCCCAGCATCTTTTTCGGAATGATCGACAACGTGGTCAAGAAGCATCCACATGTGAAGATCGTGGCGACCACGCTGCGCGAGGTGCACTCTACCAACCGGCATAGCTGGGGCGCGGTGGCGTGGATCGACGGCAAGACCTACGTGGCGCCGACGGCCGAGCTCGACGTGGTGGATCGCGTGGGCGGCGGCGACGGATTCGCCGCGGGATTCATCTACGGCCTGCTGACCGGCGAGAAGCCCGAAGACGCCCTGAGGCTGGGCTGGGCGCACGGCGCGCTGCTCACCACATTCATCGGCGACACGACCATGGCGACAGTCGATCAGGTGCGCGCATTCGCCAAGGGCGGATCGGCGCGCATCCAGCGGTGAAGACAGCGGACAGTGAGCAGTGAACAGTGGTCAGGGGCCAGCGGTCAGGCGTCCGTCACCGGTAGATCATCATCGAAATTCGGTTGAACCCGTCCCGAACTTTCTTCTGCTCACTGTCCACTGCTCACTGCTATTCTTGCCATGCACATGGCTGGAGGTCTGGCATGGCAAGAGTCACTTTTGTATTTGGAATCCTCCTGATCGCTCTGGGGCTGATTGGTTATTGGGGCACGGGGAGCATTCACTCGACAGCGCTGATTCCCACATGGTTTGGCCTGGCGCTCGTCGCGGGCGGTCTTCTCGCCATCAGTCCGAGCGAGAGCCGGCGCAAGCTCTTCATGCACATCAACGTGACGGTTGGGCTGGTTGGCCTGATTGGCTCCGTGGTTGAAGCGTTGCGAGGCTATGGCCACGCGCGTTCGCTTGGGGTTGAGCCCGACCACATTGCGCTCGCGGCCAAGCTGACCATGGCCGTCCTGCTGCTGATTTACGTGAGTCTTTGTGTCCGCTCGTTCATCCAAGCACGCAGGTCACGTCAGGAATAGTCCATGGGAACAATGCGCGGCGGGATGGGAATGGGAATGCGCGCTGAGCGCTCGCCGCATGGCCGAAGTATGCGCGCCGGCGTTGACCCGCCTAAAAAGAAGACCGATTTCCGCAAGGCGATGCCGGAGATCTGGAGGCTGGTGCGGCCGCGGAAATGGCTGCTGCTCCTCGGCTTGGTTTTGGTGGCCATCAATCGCGTCGCGGGCCTGACGCTGCCATACGTCGCTAGACCGTTTGTCAACCTGGTGCTGAGGAGGCACGAGAGCGACAAGCTGATGCCGCTAGTGGCGGCGGTGATTATTGCGACGATTATCCAGTCGATCACGTCGTTTTTGAACACGCAGCTCTTGTCGAAGGCGGCGCAGCGCATGATCGCGGACCTGCGCCAGGAAGTGCAGCGGCACGTCGGCCGCCTGTCCGTCAGCTTCTATGACGCCAACCGCAGCGGCCTGCTGGTATCGCGGATCATGAGCGACGTGGAAGGCGTGCGCAACCTGATCGGGACGGGCCTGGTGGAGTTTGTTGGCGGCCTGCTGACCGCCGTGTTGGCGTTCGTCTTTCTGCTGCACCGCAGCGCGAAAATGACGCTCATCGTGTTCTCGGTGGTCGGCGTCTTCGTTTTTATTTTGCAATACGCCTTCAAGACGATCCGTCCTATCTTTCGCGAGCGCGGCAAGATCACCGGCGAGGTGACGGGCAGGCTGACGGAGTCGCTGGGCGGCGTGCGCGTGGTGAAGGGCTACCACGCCGAGGAACGAGAGGCGGGCGTTTTCAAGGTGGGCGTGTTGCGCCTGCTTGACAACGTGATGAAGACGCTGACGATGACCAGCGTGATGTCAATGACAGCGACAACGGTGCTGGGGATCGTGGGCGCCATGGTGATGCTTATGGGCGGCCATCTGGCTTTGCACAATCAGATGGACGACGGCACCTACATTCAGTACACGATGTTTCTGGCGTTCATGATTGCGCCGGTGATTCAGGTGGTGAATATCGGGACGCAACTGACCGAAGCGGTGGCGGGGATCGATCGCACCATGGAGATCCTCTCAGAGAAAGATGAGTTCGCGGATTCGGGGCGCGTCGTCAAGCTGGGCGAGATTAGAGGCGCTGTGCGCTTCGAGCATGTAGATTTCGCGTACACGCCGGAGAAGCCGGTGCTGCACGACGTGAGCTTCCGCGCCGACCCCGGATCGGTGACCGCGCTGGTGGGCTCGTCAGGCTCGGGCAAGTCGACGATCATCAGCCTGCTGTGCGCGTTTCACACGCCGGTAAAAGGCCAGGTGCTAATCGACGATATCGATCTGGCGACCGTTGACCTGAACACTTACCGCTCGCAACTGGGCGTGGTTCTACAGGAGTCGTTTCTCTTCGACGGCACCATCCGGGAGAACATCATGTTCTCGCGGCCCGACGCGACCGAGGAGCAGTTTCAATTCGCGTGCCGCACGGCGTGCGTCGACGAGTTCGCAGAGCGCTTCCCGGAAGCTTACGACACGATCGTGGGCGAGCGCGGCGTGAAGCTCTCCGGCGGGCAGCGCCAGCGGCTCTCCATCGCACGCGCTCTGCTGGCCGAGCCGCGCATCCTCATTCTCGACGAAGCAACCAGCTCGCTCGATTCCGAATCGGAGGCGATGATCCAGGGTGGGCTTGCCGAACTGATGCACGGGCGCACCACTTTTGTCATCGCCCATCGCCTATCGACCATCCGTCGAGCCGACCAGATTCTCGTCGTCGAGCAGGGCCGCGTAGTCGAGCGCGGCAACCACAGCGAGCTGTTCGCGCTGCGCGGTCGCTACTTCGATCTCTACACGCGCCAGCACGGCCTTGAAGCGAATCTGTTTCTTGCGCCGGGCGAGGGCGGCGAGGTGGAAGAGGCTGACGAGTAGGCTTCCGCCCCGTAACGCGGATCAGAATTTTGCAAACTCGACCTTCACGTCGACGAGGTCCTCGATCGGCTTGCCCTTTTTGGTAGCGGGCAGGAAACGATCATGCCAGGCGGCTGCGATGGCCTTCTTGTCGAGACCGAATCCGAGGCCTCGCCGCATTTGCACGGCCTTCGGCAATCCGTCGGCTCCTACGGTCACCGTTACTGTTGCCACCTGCACAATCGGATTGCGGACAAAGGGATCGGCGAAGTCGGCGTCGACAGTGTGGATAAGAACCGGCGGCGTGTAGCTAACGGGACGATGGTGCTTGTCTTCAAAGAAGGACTCGCCAGGCGGCGGCAGGTCTCGCTCCGCGATTATGACTTCAGGCACCGCCTCAGCCCGGTTTGCACGGAAGACCACACGCACATCAATCCAGACTGGCACGGGCTTGCCCGCAAGCTTTCCCGGCTCGAATACCGACTGCTGCACGGCTTCAATAGCCGCCTGGTCGAACACGTCGCCATGAGAATGAAGAAGCTGAATATGGCTGGGAACTCCGTCGGCTCCGATGACCATGGCGAGCACAGTCATCCCCTGGCGGTCTTTCCCGCGGTCGTAGCCGGGATAGGCCGCAGGCATCACGCTGACGAGCCGGGGCGCCGAGACCTCGGAGCCGGCGTAATAAATCCCGGACTCGTCGGGCGATTGGTGAACGGTCCAAACCGACTGGGCGGCTGGCTGGCCATACAGACTGGCTGAAGCGAAAGAGATGAAGACGAGAACTCCGAGCTTGCCCTTATCCATTCCATGTCCTGACTTGGCGGGGATGGTAGCCCTGTTCTCTCCATTCTTCGCGGGCAGGCTGTTTTCGGTCAATGCCAGTCGGGGGTGCGGTGGGTACTGCGCGAACTCCCGCGCAGGCGACGAGGGCCCGGGAAGGCGGAAAACGCGGCGTACAGACGAGAGTTTCACCTATTGACGCGCGTCCCATCATATGAGAATCTAAAGATGGACCCAAGACTTGGAACAGAGGATCAATATGCGAGACGCACTTCCCCAAGGCACCTACAAAGTTCAAGCTCTCGACCGCGCTTTTGCGGTGCTCGATCTGCTTGGCGAAAGCGAGACGCCGCTCGGCCTGGCGCAGGTGGCGGCCTCGCTGCAGTTGCACAAGAGCACGGCGCATCGCTTCCTGATGGTTCTGGAGCGGCACCGCATGGTGGAGCGCACCGCGAATGGCAAGTTCCGGCTGGGGCTGCGCTTGTTCGACTTCGGCAATCGCGCGATTGAACAATATGATCTGCGCGACCGCGCGCAGCCGCATCTGCGCCGCCTGGTTGCGGAGACCGAGGAGACGGCGCACCTGGCGCTGCTGGAGGCGGCGCGCGTCATTTACATCGACAAAATTGAGCCTACGCGTTCGGTGCGCATGATTACGCGCATCGGCGCCAGCAATCCCGTGCATTGCACTTCGGTGGGCAAGGCGATTCTCGCGTTCCTGCCGCCAGAGCGCGCTGCAGACATTATTCGCCGCATCCGTTTCGAGCGGATGACGAACCGCACCATCGCCACGGCCGAGGCACTGCGCACCGAGCTCGACAAGACGCGCCGCCGCGGTTACGCGGTCGATGACGAGGAGCTTGAAGAAGGCCTGCGCTGCATCGCCGTTCCGGTTCTGGACGCGCAGCGGTTGCCGGTGGCGGCGGTCAGCGTCTCCGGGCCATCGTTCCGCGTTACTGCGCAGAAGCTGCCGGCCATCGCCAACCATCTGTTGCAGTGCGTGCGCGGCATTTCAGTGGATATGGGATACGTGCCTTCAGGGCGCGTAGCGCGGGCCGTAGCCAATGCATGAATTGTGGCGCGAAGCGGGCCTGAGGCTTGTGGCCGTGATCGCCGCATCTTCGCGGCCCGAAGATCGGGCCGTAATCGCGCGTGATTCGGGCCATTGATCGGGACGACAATCGGCTTGGGGACCGCAGTTTTTCACGGCTGTTCGCGCGCTGCGAGTTACGAGGTTGGCCCACACGGCTTTCTGATACACTCATGAATGTTGCCGCCACATGAGCGCGCCGTTTTTGAGCGCTGAAAAACGCGGCAGATGCGGTACAAAAGCCCTCCCAGGGCGCGGAAATGCGAGACTCCCAGGGCCGCTTTTCCGGTTGTACAGATTTTCCTTGGGGACGTAGCTCAGTTGGTTAGAGCGCTGCCCTGTCACGGCAGAGGTCGCGGGTTCGAGCCCCGTCGTCCCCGCCATACATTCCAAAGAGGTCAATTGGGATTCATTGGTTTTCCGGTGAACGCGCTTCTTCTCCACGCGGGCTAGCCGCGGATTAGGAAAGTCAGGCCGGCAACAACCAGCACCGCCTCAATGATCACAACAAAGACTTTTTCCGGAATGCGATCCACGATCCGTTTGCCCAGGAATGAGCCAAAGATCATGATCGGCCCGAGGGCAAGACCAATCATCACATCCGATCGCGTCAGAATCGATGTTTGTCGATATGCAACGAGCTTCGTGACGTGCATAACTACGGTGGAGAGAGCTTCCGTGCCGATGTACGCTCCTTTGACCAGACCGTACGCGAGAAAGAACGGCGCCATCACCGGCCCCACACTGCCCAGAAGAGCCGATAGGAAACTGGCGCCAGCGCCGATTCCCGCGAACGCTGCAACGGGAAATGGGCGTGCTCGCTTTGGTCGAAGGTGACGCCAGACCACGACGAGCAGAAGAAATGCGCCGAGCAGCCGAGTGAGAGCGGAAAGCGGAGCGGTCGCAAACAAGTATCCGCCGACAAGCGCCATGGGAACGCCGCCCAATGCGAACCACGCGACGACGCGCCAGTCCAGATCGCGTCGGTTGAACCAGACCCGGCTGCCATTGCCGATCAATTGAGCGACGGTCAAAATCGGCACGGCTTGGCGGACCCCGACCACCAGGATCAATACCGGTAACAAGACTGCCGCTCCGCCAAACCCGGTGACGCCGGCCAGCGTCGATGCCGCCAGTGCAGCCAGCGCGAGCATCAACCATTGCAGTATTGCCGCCATAGATGTGTATGGTATCTTCCCGCTGCTAGAGCGGAACCAGAGTAACCGTGTTCTGTTGAGCCTTGCGTCGGGTCGCCGCTCCCTGATGGTCGCGTCAACTTGAATTCAGTGCTCTCGGGATACACCAACTCTGGTTCCGCTGTAAGCTTGGACCCCCAACCGCCCCGACCTCCAAAATCCCAATCCACCGAAGCAAACTACAGATGTCGCGGGCACGTTCCATTTGCTCGCGGCAACCCCGATTGCAATTCGATAAGTAATTGCGGCTGGCGAGACAGGAGGGCAAGGTTTACAGGGCTGAGGTCGCGGGTTCGAGCCCCGTCGTCCCCGCCATCAGTCAGGAAATTCCACGATTGGTGGCTGTGTCCGGATCATTCAGCAGTTTTATTCATTCGGCCTTTGTTGCGTCGCAGTCATCGGGTCGAGCCAACTGTCGTGCTACTGAAACGCCTGGCTCAGGCTCATGGGATCAAGGCCTGCAAGAAATTTCTGTGCTTCAGCGGTGAGAGCGCTTTGCGCAACGGTCTTTGGCGCGCCCGAATGGGGCTGATCGATTTGGAGCCGGTCGGGTTGAAGGTGGTCGATGCGAATCATGATGGGAACCGGATGCGCCGCGCCGCCGGCGAGTTCGCTTACTTGCGGCCGGAGAATGACGAAGCTGAACCGGCCCTTTGAGGCGACCTGCTGCGACTGCGAACAACTTCCCGGAGTGCAGGCGACGCTGACGACGATGCTGTCAGTGATTCCGTCGTTGTAAAAGCCGGTGCTGAGGTCGACCGACGTGCCCCGCGCCGTGACGAAGGGAAGGGAAGTGACGAGATCGGGCGTGAGACCGCGCGCCAGCCAGCATGAGTTGGCATCGTGATAGGAAACAAACGGCGCGACCCAGACGGCGAGGATGATTTCGTCGGATTCTGGCGCGGAGTAGGCGCCGCTTTCGACCAGCGTTTGCCCGCCGGATTGTTCGTACCATGTGCGTGTGAGCGTGTAGCTGCCGATTTGCTTTGGGAAGCGGGCGAGGACCGCGGTCGACGATAAAGTCGAGGCGGGACCGCTTTGCCGCGACCGCAGCGCCGAGGAAGGCAGCGCAAGAACCGCGACAAGCACGAGGGCAAATGCGGCGCAGCGAATGAAAAGACTCTTCGTCGGCGGCGCCGGGTTTTCGTTGCGATGCCCCGGCCTTTCGATGCGTGGCCGAAGTTTCTCGACGCCGGGCTTCGACCCTTCGCTGAGTGGCGATGGCCCTGCGCCGACGGGCGCGAAATCTTCCGGAGCCGACTTCCCTTCTTTCAAGCTCGCGAGCCGGATAAAGATCAGGATCGCAACAAGAAACAAGCAGCTTCCGATGGCGTAGTCCGCCTGCTTGGCCACGTTTTCAAGCGCGGGATGGCCAAGCGCAATGCGGTAATAGACCACGAGAACGCAGAGGCGGATGAAGTTGAAGAGGTAACCCAGCAGGACGCCGCCAATGACGTAGGCCGCCCAGCGGCGCAAAGAAGCGCGCTTGAGATAGCCGAGGACGAGAGCGAGGTATCCAAGAGTGACCGCGCCGCGAATGCCATCGCAGCCGGGCGCGATGAACATGCCGAAGTCCGGCGCGAACATGAGCCGCAGTTGCGGGGTGGTGGGTGCAAAGTGGATGAGCGTGGCGAAATCGCGCGCGACGCGGGCGGAGATGTTTTGGAGAGGAATGTCGATCATGCTGCTGGTGAGCACAGGCACCGGTTGCGAGAGCAGCAGCAGCCCAAGGGGAAACCATGCCTTGCGCCAGACGCGCGGACCGGCGAACAGGAGAACAATTCCGCTGCCATAGAGATAGACGGGCAGGGTGAGCGGGATGAGCGAGACGAGCGCGCCGCCTGCGGTGACGAAGAGCTCGGCGCTCGCGCGCAGAATGCTGACGAAGAATGCTGCGCCGATCACCAGCAGGCCCCACCAGCTCCCGCGCAGCTGCCAGCCGTTTTGCTTCCAGACGCGAAGGGTGAGGACGATGCTGACAGGCGGGATGAGCATGCCGATCGAGCGCAGGGGATCGGTGGTCCAGCATCGCCACAGCAGAGCAAGCTCGCGCTCGATGCCGAGGCAGCCTGCCGCCGCAAGAATGGCGATAGAGCACCACAGCGCGATTGATGGAGAAGTAGGCCGGCGGGAATCCGCATCCGAATCGAGCGCGGCCTGATCCGCTTGCGGTGTCGCGAGTGCCAACTCTTCGGCCATGGAAACTGCGAGCCCCTCGTTGGATATCATCGCATCCCGCGGGGCTCGCGTATATTGGGCGCACGTATATGTCGGTACACCTTACGGCGTTTGCGGTGGGCCGGCCAGAGGAGTTTTCACCGGTGCCGCGACTCCGATAAACTGCGTCAGCGTGTTCTTTCCGGCGTTCGTTACCCAAAGATTTCCGCTGGCATCGATGGCGAGACCATAAGGATCGAGAAGGGAAGCGTCGGTTCCGAATCCGCTTGCAGGCGACAGAAACGTACCCGGTGCAGCGCCCGGCGCGCCACCAAGCTCCGAGAGCGAGTTGCCCTGGAAGTTGGCCACCCACACCGTTCCGGCACCGTCGACGGCGATTCCCTGGGGTCGCAGCACGCCGCCGCCCGTTGCGGCATCGAGCTTGAGCGTTCCGCAGGTGTTCACCTCGCTGACGCTGTTGCCGTAGTAATTCGCGATCCAGACGTTGCCGCTCTGGTCCGTGGCAACGCCCGATGCTCCATTGCAATCGCAATTGAAGTTGGTCACCTTTGAGCCGTCCGCGGAGATTTCGGTGACGGGAAGCAGGCCACCCTGGTTGGCGACCCAGGCGTTGTGACTGGCGTCGACGGCAACAGCGACGGGGAACGCGAGCGATGTGCCGCCCCAACCGGCGGAGCTCGAAATCGCCGAGCCGGAGCTCGACAACAGCGTCACTTTCGAGTCGCCGTAGTCGGCAAGCCATATATTGCCGTTCGTGTCGGCGGCCACACCGAGGGGAAAGTTGATTCCTCCGCTGGTGATTCCGGTGGCGAGGGCCTGGCCGGAAGAATTCAGCTCGGCAACATCGCCTGAACCGCTGTTCAGGGTGGTTTGCTCATTGGCGATCCAGACGTTTCCCTGGACATCGAGCGCCATGCCATATGACTCGTTGATTCCGGAACCCGTGATCCCGGCGGGGAAGATTGCACCGACAGGGGAAAACTCCGACACCGCATTGAAATAGCTTGAGACCCAGACATTGCCGGACGCCGCCACCGCGACCGATGCGGGCGAACTCATTCCGCCGCCCGAGATGGTGTTGTGCAACATCCAGTCAGAAGGCGCGGCGGTGAGAGCCGGCGAGAACACCGCGCTGCCCGCGGCGAGCGTATAAACTGCGGCCACGTTGTTAGCTGGCGCGCGCGCGATGTCGAGCGCAGCATCGAGCGTGTCAGTGGGCAGGGTGCTGCCAGAGGCCGCATTGAATAGCGGCGAGCAGGCGCTTCCGCCGGCAGACGCGGTACACGAGGCCAGCGCGTTGGCCAGCGTGTTCAGCTTTGCGGTGGGCACGGCGAGCGTGGAGGGAATGCCGGCTCCGGGCGACGCGCCAGTGGCCGGATTAGCGAGACTGTTGGCCGTGAGGAACGCGTTGTCGAGGCCCGTTGTGTTGGTGCAACTGGCGCCCACATTGCCGCCGGCGGCCATGAACGAAGCCAGCGCCCATACCGATGCCGCGGTGGTGACTTCATTGATGACCAAGGAACTGCCCGAGGTGATGCTGCCGCAAGGACCGAGGGCGGTCATAAGCCAGAGAGCGGAGTTGGGCGAAGAGGCGGAGGTTGGCTGGCCGCCTTTCGAGAGCAAATAGACAGGAGTTTGCGCCGAAGGGCAGAGGTATCCGAAGGGAATCGTGAAGCTTCCGTCGGATGCGGTGGTCGGCGGGTTAATGAGAAGCGCCGTTGGAGCGGAACCGTTGCCCGCATTCCCCGCGGCATAGAGCTGAACCGTGGCCCCGCTCACAGGCATTGTTGCGGCCGTGACCTTACCGGCGAAAGCGACGCCGGGGACAGGAACTCTGGATGGGCAGGAAGCGGGCGTACTGGAGCTGATGCTTGGGGTGCAGCCGCCGCCGCCACCACCACCACCACCACCACCACCGCCTCCGCCACCCGTGGAGACACTGCCGCCGCATCCGCAGATTGCGGCCAAGGAAGCAGAGATCGAAAGCGAAAGAAGAGTGCGGGGAAGCTTCACCGTCGTATTCCCCATTCCGTGCAAAAGCGGGATTGCTGGTTGAGGGCTAGCGCTTGCGGCTGCGCGATGCGCGCACACTCGCCACCAGAGCGCCCGCGCCACCCACGAGTGCCAGCACGATGGTTGGATCTTCCGGCGAATCGTCGCATCCGGTTTGCGCGCGGAGCGGAAGCACAACGGCGGCCAACATCAAGGCCAGGAGAAAAGCGTAGCGGCGAATCATTCGAATCTCCTTGACTCAATCCACGAGTCGGCAGCGCAAATCCGGGGTTGCCGCGGCAAAAGCTCCACGGCAATCAGTTCCAGAATACACGTAAAAATGCAACAGGTGGCTATGCCTCGAAAGGGTCACCAGAGCGGTAACCTGTCTAGTTTTCCACAGTCGGCCGATCCGGCCCGATTCGCCTGCGTTACTTCACTGGCTGGCGGTCGAAACTGTTCCGAATCGCAAAAAAGGCGTCCTTGGGGCGGTAATCGTGATCAAAGGGTAGCGACCGCTGGGGGCGATTGGGCTGCTTACGGTGGTGCGTTGGCCCGTTGTTGAGCCAGGTGAACCGGTCGCTCAGGTCCCAGGTGAGCACGAGCTTCACAGCCGGGTTGGCAAGAGCGACGCGGAGATAGTCAGTGTAAGTTTGCGCAATGATGGCGTCGCGCTTGGCGGGATCGTCCGTGGCGATGTCGTCCTCGTTCACATCCATTTCCGTCAAATACACCTCGAGGCCCATCTGGCGGATGGCCTCAATATAGTCAGCCAGGCCTTTGCCGAAGGTGGTGGGCTGGGCAGCTTTCACGTGGCTCTGGATGCCCACCGCGTCGAGCGGAACGCCGCGTTTTTGCATGCCGCGCAGCAGTTCGAGGATCAGGCGACGCCGCTCCGCGTTGTCGTCGTTGTCGTATTCTACTCCGTAGTCGTTGTAAGTGAGCTTCGCGTGCGGGTCAGCGGCTCGCGCGGTCCTGAAGGCCAGATCGATGTAATCGGGTCCGATTTGCTCGTACCAGAAAGACTTGCGCAGACCGCCTGGCTCGCCATCCTTGGGAAGAATCGCCTCGTTGACGACGTCCCACGATTGCAGTTGGCCGGCGAAGTGCTTGCAGACAGTGGTGATGTGATCGACAAAAAACTGCCGCGTGTGGGGGCGATTCTCCGGGGTCTGAATCCAGCCTGGAACGGACTCGTGCCAGCAGAGCGTGTGGCCGCGCATCAGCATGTGGTTGCGCTGCGCGAATTGGAGCAGGAAGTCGGCGCGGGAAAAGTCGTAGCGATCGGGCGCGGGGCGCAGCGCGATCCACTTGAGCTCACCCGTGGGCACAACAATTCCGCATTGCTCGCCGATCAACTCAGCGAAGTCGGGATCGGTCTGCACATTATGAATGATGACTGCGGAGCCGAAGACCAGGCCGTGGCGGCGCGCATGGGCTCGCAATGAGCGCGAACCCGCAACGTCGTGGAATGAGGCGGGCAGAACGGGCGGAATGGCGGCTGGAATTGCGGATGGATGCGCGCAGCCTTCGATGAGCAGTGCCGCCGGCCCGGCTGCGGCGACTGCGGCAACGCTTGCTGCCTCTGCGATGAACTCTCGCCGTGTTTTCATTTTGGATCTTTGTTCCCTTCGGCAGTTCCGTGAAATCGTTTGCGAAATTACCAGGGGTTCGGGCCCAATGGCTCGTAGTGGACCCAGTCAATGTCGACGGCCCCCGGCTCGGCGGCTTGCGTTGTGTAGGCGAAGAGAGCAGGCCGCGACCCTTTCCACCAGCTGAATCGAATCTCCGCGTCCGCGCCAAGCTCGTGGAAGGTCTTGCCATCGTCGAGGCTATACGAATAGCGAGCCTGGTCGCCGTCGACGCGCACGCGAAGCTCGATCGCGGACTGCGAAAAATCCGGTCCCGCAGTGTGATCCTGAAGGTGAAAGAAATTCAGCCGCCGCTCCTGCCCGTCTTGCTCAATCTCAAGGCCGCTGGCGGATTTCTCAAACATGGCCAACCCGGTGTGCACGCCGGGCTTGATGCCCGCCAAATCCATGCGGACGGTGAATTCGAAGGCGTTGTCCTGCATGCACTGCGTAAGAGTGTTGCGCGCATCAAGCAAGCTGTCGGCTTCCATGGGAATCAAGCGAAGATAGCCGGGTCTTGCGCTCAGTGACCAGTGTGCATCGTCCGGATTGTGGTTCCACTCCCACTGCGGGCCGAGCTTCGCCGCGTTGAAGTCATCGGAAGTCTGGGGCCGCTGCCGCGATTCCACGCGAGGATTCCCCGGAATCGGACCGGAGGGCGTGGGCTGACCGGTCGACGCGCCGTCAGGATCGGCGCCGATCACCGGCCAGTCGTCATTCCAATGCACCGGCTCAAGGTGAACGATCCGGCCGTGCGCACCGTCGGCCTGGAAATGCACGAACCATCCTTCGCCGTCCGGCGTTTCCACATAGCCGCCCTGATGCGGGCCGTTGATGTTAGTCGAGCCTTGCGCGAGCACCACGCGATGCTCATACGGGCCGTAGATTTGCCGCGAGCGCAACACCGCCTGCGAACCGTTGCCCACGCCTCCGAACGGGGCAAAGATGTAATAGTAGCCGTCGCGCTTATACAGCTTGGGCCCTTCGAGAACAGGCAGGTTCGCGGGATCCTGAACGATGATCTTTCCTTCGTCGAGCACATGCCTGCCGTCCGGCGACATGCGGTGCAGGATGAGCGGGCCGGCGCCGGTCATGGAGTGAATCAGGTAGGCTGTGCCGTCGTCGTCCCAGAAGGGACAAGGGTCCTCAAGGCCCGCACCCGCAATCACGACTGAAGGCTCGCTCCATGGCCCGGTGATTTTTTCCGCCGTGCTCATGTAAATCCCCTCGCTGGGAGTGGGGAAGTAGACATAGAAACGGCCATCGTGCTTCCTGATCGAAGGCGCCCACACCCCTTTGCCGTAACGGTTGCCGCCGACCATGCTGTAGCGCGGGTCCATGTCAAGGCGGTCGACAACGTGACCGATGATCGTCCAATGAACGAGGTCGCTGGACTGCAGAATGGGAATGCCGGGCACGAAGTGAAATGTGGAGGCGACGAGGTAGTAATTCAGGCCATCGCGGATGACGTCGGGGTCAGAGTAATCGGCGAAAAGAATAGGATTGCGGTACATCGCCTGCGCCGCGGGACGCGGAGCCTGCGCTTGCGCTGCGGCGAATGCTCCCGCCAGACAGAGGCCAAGCAAGAATTTTCGCGACGGAATTTGTGTGAGGCTTCCTGCTATTTGAGTCATCGAGTGGCCTTTACGCTTCCGCTCAGGTTGCTTTTAGAGATAGAAACGGCCTCCCGCTGCCGCTGCACTCGGCACTCGACCATCCATCGATTGCTGTAAAAAGTGAATTGGGGAGTGCGACATTCGGCCGCACTCCCCACTCAGTTCAAAAGTCCAACTTCAACGACAATTGCGCGATGCGCGGATCGTTCTGCGGCGCCGTGCCTGCCCAATTCTGCGGGCTGGTGCTGGTGATTTTGCCGAAGGAACCTGGGTTAATGCTGCATGCGTTACCCGCGCCCGAGGTGCCGCAGGTCGTGTTGGGATCGCCCAGGTTGGTATGGTTGAACAGGTTGAAGTAGTCGGCGCGGAACGTCAAGCCGACCCGTTCGCCGAACGGGAACTTGCGAGCGATGCTGCCGTCCCAATCAACGTAATGCGGCCCGACAAAGGAGCCCTTCGCGACATTTCCGAAGCCGCCGGCAGCGGGGTTCGAGAAGGCGGCCGGGTTCAACCACGATTTGCAATTTGCAGCGCCCACGGCGCAGGTGGTGCTGCCATAAGCTCCGCTGCCGGAGTATACCGCGCGATCGCGGCTCTGTTGTGAGCCATCAATGTTGCCGTTATTCGCGAAGATGGTCAGCGGATCGCCGCTCCGGTACTGGATCAGGCCGGTTGTCGACCAGCCGTTGACGATGTACCTGGCGACGCTCGGAGCATCGTTGAGGACCTTCGGGATCGTGTAGACATACGAGGTCGCAACAACGTTGCGATGATCGAAGTCCGCCGGTCCGTAGTCCAGTGCCTTGAAGTTCGGGACGGTGATCGGGTAAACCCAGGAGTTGTTGTTGCCGATCGACGTGGCTGCCTGGTTCCAGGGCATGTCGTTCATCGCCCTCGACCAGGTGTAATTGAACAGCAACGTGAGGCCATAGCGGACGCGTTGCTCAGCCGAGACCTGCAGCGAGTTGTAATTGGTGTTGCCGCCGGTGTTGGCCGCGGTGATGGTGCCCGAGTAGCAACTGTTAGTGGTCGCGCAGCCCGCTTGATTAAAGACACGCGTTCCGCCTGTTCCTTTCACTGCGCCCACGACGGGGTTCAGCTCCATATCTTCCCACTCGTGGCTGCTGTGCTCGGCCACATAGGCCATACGCAAGGAGAGGCTGCTCGAGATCTGCTGCTCAACGGCCAGGTTCCAGTCGTAGGTCACCGGATCGTGGAAGCCCTTGTACGGATCGTAGGTCAGCCAGCTCTGCGGCCCGATGGGGGTTGTTGACAGAGGCGGCTGAGGAGCCGGGAAGGGATTGGTGACCCCGGCGGTGACGTAGGGATTGGCCCAGCTCATTTCGTAGCCGGTGGGGCTGGATTGCAGACCCACGGATGTAATGAACGGCTCCAGGTTGGAATAGATATTGAACAAGGTGCTGTTGATGCGGCTGTCAAAGAAGACACCGCCGCCGCCGCGAATGGCGGTCTTGCCGTTCCCGAACACGTCGTAGGCAAAGCCGACTCTCGGCATGAAGTGGTTGTAGGCGGAGTTGACGCCGTTGGGGTTGAACCCGGGATCGCCGGCGAACTGCATACCCGCGGGAGCATTCGGATATTTGCTGGAGTGCGTGTTTGACGCCCACAGCGTCGGAGAGAAGCTGCCCATGCGCCCTTGCAGTTCGTGCCAGGGCTTGAAGGGCTCGTAGCGAATGCCGTAGTCGACCGTCAGATTGCGCGTCGCCTTCCAGCTGTCCTGCACATACGCGCCAATGAACTTGCCGCGGGGATTGAAGAACTGCCCGGACGCCTGGTTCATTTGATAGAGAGACCCGAACAGGAAGTCGGCCATGGTGTCGCCGTTGGCGGCGTTGGCGTTGGAGGCGAAGTTGAACTGGCCCGGCTGCTCGAAGAGGTTGTTCACGTCGACTTTCGACACCTCGCCGTGAAAACCTGCGTCGATGTTGTGTTTTCCCATCAGGAAGTGGATGTCGTCGGTCAGCGTGTAGTTATCCCGGCGGAAGAAGGCCTGGGGGTTGACGCTGATCTCGAAAAACCCGCCTTCGACATAGATCTGGTTGATCTGCTTGAACGCCGGCTGCCAGATATTGACGCCGAGATCGGCCACATCGATGCCGTTCGGCGTGATCGGGCCGCGGGAGTCGTTGTCAAGCTGATTGCTGATGATGAAGTTGTTGACGATGTGACTGTTGAAGGTGTGCGTCTCGGAGATCAGCGATTGGTAGTAGTGGTTCGCGGCTCCGTCTTCGATGGAGAGCAGGTTCGTAAGGTTTTCCTGGCCCTGGAAGATGTACGCATCCGAGAAGTACCGGAACGTCAATTTGTCCTTCGGCGTCAGCTCAGTGTCTACTTTGGCCGTGATCTCGGCAAAGCCGTAATCGTTCGGCACCTGGTAGAAAACGGAACCAGTCGAGGTTAACGCCGGAACAAACTTCAAAAAGTTGGCCGTGACCGAACTGAGAGCAGCCGGTTTCCATGTGTGCGAGCCAATCTGAACCGCACTCGAGTTGAGACACGACGTATCGGGCAACATATTGACGCCCGTCGGATCGAGCGGATTGGTGGCGCAATCGGCAAAGACCAGGTTGTTTGTCCCCGGTGCAGCGCCGGACGAGTTCGCGCCCGCCTGGGCAATGGTTGGCAGAATGGAGGTCGTATTGGCCGCGACCTCGCGGTCGATTGTCCTCTGATATCCGACGAAGAAGAATGTCTTGTCGCTGTGGAAGAGGTGCGGAATCTCCAGCGGTCCGCCCACGGTGCCGCCAAACTGATTGCGTTTGAGCAAGTCCGGGGGGTTGGTTCCTGTCTTGACATTGTAGGTGAAGTAGTTAGACGCGTTCAGGTCGGAATTGCGGACATATTCAAACAGATCGCCGTGATAGCGGTTGGTGCCGCTCTTGGTGATGATGTTCACCACGCCGCCCGCGTTCTGGCCGTATTGAGCGTTGTAGTTGTTGGTTTCGATGCTGAACTCCTGGATTGCATCGGGCATGGGGAAGGGCATGTTGACGTTGGTGTACTCGTCGACGTTGTTGCCGCCGTCGAGCATGTAGTTGGTCTGCCCCGTCAATGTGCCGTTGGCGGTGATCGCAATCGCCGTGGGGAAGGTCTTGGTATTCCCCTGGTCGGCCTGTGCGGGCGGCGCTAAGGTAACGCCGGCCACTTCCTCTGTGAGGGCGGCTGCATTGCGCCCGTTCAGGGGCAACTCATTCACCGACGACGTTCCTATCACCTGTTGCAATGTGCCCGTCGTGACATCCACCTGGGCGGTGTCAGCGCTTACGGTCACGGTTTCAGTGGTCGTGCCGGGTTTTAGGGTAATGTTCACCGTCACCGCGTTGTCGGCGCGCAGCAAAACGCTCTTTTCCGTGTACGACTCGAAGCCCGGCGCCTTGGCGGTAATGGTGTAACTCGTCGGGGCCAGGATTGGGAATACGAAGTTGCCCTGGCTGCCCGAGGTCGTCTCCGACGAGATTCCCGTTGCAGACTGGATGGCTGTTATCTGGGCTCCGGCAACCACCGCACCGCTCGGGTCTGTCACTGTGCCGTTGATGCTGCCAAATCCTTGGGCGGACAGCCGGCCGGGAATGCAGATGCACAACGCGAAAACGGCGACAAAACAGCCGATCAACTTGGGAAAAGTCTTCATATAGCCTCCTGAAACTTTGTTACTGACACTCCAAACAATCGCTTCACGCCCGGATTAGGCGACACCGAGCTCACGATAATACGAGCAGCGAAGTTTGTATTGAAACAGATTGACAGTTGATGAGACAGATACCGTCCCTGACGGTCAGGAATTGAAAATATCTCTTTTGTTTTCTTTATTTTATTCTGTCAAATTAAACGCCGTCGCATCCTGTGGAAAAGCGGCGGCTATTCTGCCGATACGGCCAGGACCCTCGGGGGGCCCGGGGTACCGTCCGTCACCGTCGTTCCCAGGACAATCTGCAGGTTTTGCTCCGCGCCGTTCAGCCGGGCTTCTTTGGCGATCGCCTGCATCAAATTCGGGTCGGTGAGGAACTCGCCGGCGGTTTCGGTGCCGTAGGTATATAGCCCGCCGATCACCACCACAACGTGCCCCGTCTCCGAGTCTCGGATGCGGGAGATCAGAGCAAAATCCTCCAACCGGGGGCTGTTGGCTCCGGTCACCGTTTCGCGGGGCTGATTCGTGCCCCAACTCCAACTACGCGACGAGGGGTCCTTCGCGTCGCGAATGTAGATCAGGTGCCGGTCCACATCGAGGGCCAGGCTGAAGCGCAACTGGCGGGTCAACCGCAGGCTCCACTCGTTGTTGAAGGCCCCGATCAGAACCACGGCGCCGCTCCTGAGATCGGAGAACGAGCTCTCGCTGCCTCTGCGGATAAGGACCTGCTTGTTTCTGGCTTCGAGCGCACCAACCACTTTTGCGATGGTTACGGTGTCGGAGAAAGGAACGGTTTGCGACGAGTCGGAACTCGGCACAGGAGTCTCGGCGCTTTCACTACCGTCCATGGCGGGCATAGTCGGCGGCCCGTTGGGATGGTCTCCCACTGCCACGAGCACTGGGCCGGGCGTGTCCAGAACCGGCTTCCAGAAAAGGTCTTCTGGATTGGCTCGATGCAGACCTGCGTATCCGGCAAAGATTGCGGCCGCGACGACAACTGCCGCGGAAGCGCCAACGTACCATCGATCCCACCACGGCGCCGGCTTATTAAACCCGGTAACAGGAACCGAGCCGATCTTAAAATGCGCGATGTGAGTCTCAAGCCCGGTGTCGGGTGCTCCCGTTTCGATTTCGCTTTCGAGCGCGGCGTGCCGAGCCTGACCGGGGAGCGTGAACCTGGGAATATACGACCCCGGAATCAGACCCATCCGCAGTTCGGAGCGATGTTTTTCGTCGACGTAATAAGTTGCCAGCCGCTTGCGGAGCTCCGTGGCCGCGGTGCGCACAATGTGATCGAGGTTGGTGTCGTACGATGGGTCTCTGCCGAAAACTTCGACCCCGATGGTGCGTTCCTTGATCTGATCTGCGGATCCGCTCAGCGTCATTTCCACTACGTACTTGAGGAAAGCGACGGAGCGCTTGCTGGAGCGAAAGACCTCATCCCGAATCAGCAGGTCAAGCTGCGCGCGGATCATCTCGGCGGTCATCTCCGGCGTCGTCCCGTACTCCACTTCGGCGTCGATCATCGCACTTCCAGTGACAGCGATTCTAGCACGATGTATGGAGGAAGTTGTGCCTTTTGAATGAGCTGGCTTCGTCGTCGGGAGGGCCGATTCATGCCGCCAAATGCTGCCTGATCGGCTTCGCAATGCAAAGCAGATTCACTCCCTTATGTAACGTTGTGTCGCGAATCAGGGCAGACATTCTGGCATTGCTGTCCAAAATAGCTGGTAGCTCTTCACGCCTGACTGACACGCAAAGCGGGCTGATCCCCGTTACTCTGGAGTGGGTTCCCTGACAGGACCACATTCAGAGGGGAGAGGATCAGCCATGA
>Ga0224555_1001862_pt1 | contig 26836 bp, 22 predicted proteins | sample 714S23034metaG_FD_180687 | JGI IMG/M metagenome (GOLD analysis project Ga0224555, IMG submission 180687) | Peat soil microbial communities from Stordalen Mire, Sweden - 717 S2 30-34 | ecosystem: Environmental > Terrestrial > Soil > Wetlands > Peat | place: Sweden: Norrbotten County, Stordalen...
CAGCAATTCTAAGTGGGAGGCGGATTGCAGGAGATGAGTGTATTCATGAGGCTGCACCAGGAGGGGAAGACGAGGTAAGCGGAGATGGTTCGGATGTGCTGGAAGAAGCTGGAGCGCGAACCTTTTGCCTCGCGGGCTTGTTGCCAGAGGGTTTCCAGGCAATCGTTTGCGGTATGGAAGGCGAAGGCCAAGAGATTCATGGCCGCGAAGATCCTGGCCAGGTATTTCTTCCCGTGTCCAAAGTTGTGCGCGAGGTTATAGCCGTTGTTTTTCAGCACGTTGAAGCTCTCATTCTCGATCTTCCAACGGGCTCGTGCGCAAGCCGCAACCTCGACCACGTTGTCAGCCGTCAGCGGCAAACTGGTCACGAAGGCACCATCATAGGTCGTTTTCCCCTTGGCATCGATGATGCTGACCCCGAGCCAGTTAACGGCCAGTGCATCCTTGCCATCCCGCAGCGGAACGCCCTCGATCCAGCGGTAGCGATAGGTCAGACTATGCTTGCCGGGCCTGCGCTCGGTGACGATCTGTTCGTCCAGCGGCGCGCCTTCGATAAACTCGTACAACGTTTTGTGGCCGTCCTTCTTGCACACGAACAAAAAGTCCGCGCCGGTTGCGAGCACCGCTTCGGCCAGCGGCTGGCAACTGAACAGCGCATCGCCCAGATAGATCGGGCGCAATCCAGCCACGCGTTCGGCGTGCGCGATCAGCCAGCGTTTGGCGGCGTTTCGTTCGCAATCCTGCTTCTCGGCTCCATCCTGCGGAGAGATGAACTCCGGCATCAGCGGCAGAACCATGTTATGGCCGGGCGCGACGATCATGGCCGCCAGCATGGCATGATAATGCTCCGTCTTGCCGTTCGATCGCTTCCGCGTAAGGCACTGCGGGCAGTTCAGTTTCTGCGAACAAAAATACTCGGTCCCATCGAGTGCTACCAGCGTCCGTCCCGCCAGCCTCTGAAAGGCCTTCAGGCCGTCCCGCTGCTGCAGTTGCTCCAGAACCTGGTCGAAGCACGGCTGTAATGCCTCCGGGGAAACCGTGTCCAGCAAGGTGCGGATGTGGTTGTCGGTGGGAATCTTCTCCATACCGAATAAAGTCTGGCAGTTCGAGGTGCCGTGACCTTCGAGCAGTCGTTTCTGGTGAGACAAAAACGACTCGCTCTGCATGAAAAACAAAGAAAACGCCGAAAGCCCAATATCCGCCATGGTGTAGCTCCCGTCTGCACAGCGCCGGGAATCGGAAAACCCTGAACAGGCATCTCGCAAACCTTGCAGAAGAACCTCGAATATCTCCATACCTCAAGAAAACACGGCGCTACACCATGGCAAATATCCACCTTGGTTCCCACTTAGAATTGCTGCGTAGGCATGAGGAGCCTTGACAGGATTCTCGCTCCATGATTAATATTGAAAGCGCTTCAGTTATCGCTTACGTTATTTCTTGGAGCAGGTGAACCTATGAAATCTGAGCCTCAAGCGGCCGATAGTCGTGTGGCTGCCGCAAACTTGGTTCCCTCTCTGACCTTGGCCTCTGGAGCCAAGATACCCGCAATCGGTTTGGGGACCTTCGGTTCTGATCATGCTTCTCATGAGAAAGTAGCCGACGCGGTCAACTATGCCGCATCGATAGGCTACAGACATTTTGACTGTGCATCGATCTACGGCAACGAAGAACGCATTGGGCGAGTTTTCAAAGATCTCTTCCAAAACGGTCTTCGTCGTGACCAAGTCTGGATCACCTCGAAGCTCTGGAACGATAAGCATGGGGAGAACGATGTAATCCCATCGTGCGAGAAATCGCTGAAGGATCTGCAACTCGACTATCTCGATCTTTACCTGGTTCATTGGCCGTTTCCCAATCACCATCCGCCTGGATGCGATGTCACGGCACGCAATCCACACGCTGTGCCGTACGTCCACGAAGGCTACATGCGCACGTGGCGGAAGATGGAAGAACTCGTCGATCGCGGCTTGGTACGTCACATTGGCTCGTCGAATATGACGATTCCGAAGTTGAAACTTCTACTTCGCGATGCACGGATCAAGCCAGTCGCCAACGAAATGGAACTTCATCCGCACTTCCAACAGCCAGAGTTCTTCCATTATCTTGTGGAAAGCGGAATTCAGCCGATCGGCTATTCACCGCTTGGTTCGCCTGCACGGCCGGAGCGCGATCGAACCCCGGAAGACACATCCCCAACTGAGGATCCAGCAATTTGCGGGATTGCGCAGCGGCTGGGAGTCCATCCCGCCGTCGTCTGCATCAAGTGGGCCGTTCAGCGAGGGCAAGTGCCGATTCCATTTTCCGCAAATCCCAAAAACATTCTGAGCAACTTGTTGGCGGTGACCGGTGAGCCTCTCAGTCAGCAGGACATGCAAACGATTGAGAAGCTGGATCGCAATTGCCGCTTGATCAAGGGGCAGGTATTTCTCTGGAAAGACGATCAGTCATGGGAAGACCTGTGGGACATCAAGGGTGTCATTACTCCCGCATAGCTTCGCGCGGCCGAAAAGGCGGGCTGGCTCCTGAAAGCATCGTCTTCTCGGATTTTCGAATTTCGCCAAATTCGGAGTGGGTCGCATCGAAGGGATGCTGTGGGAATGCGATGCAAGAGGAGATGGGCCTAGATGTCAAAGACCATGAAGGCGGCGTTTCTTCCGGGGAACAGCACCGTTGAGATCAGAACTGTTCCTGTACCGGAACCGAGACACGGTGAAGTCCTAATCGGAGTCAAAGCTTCAACCATCTGCGGCTCGGATATCCGCGCCATTTATCACGAACATCTCGGCAAGGGGCCGGAGGGGTATCAGGGAGTGATTGCAGGCCACGAACCGTGTGGCCAGATCGTCGAAGTTGGTCCTGGTTGCCGCCGATTCAAAGCAGGCGACCGTGTGATCGTCTACCATATCTCCGGTTGCGGGGTCTGCTACGACTGCCGTCGCGGCTACATGATCTCCTGCACGTCCGCGAAGTATCGCCGTGCCTACGGCTGGCAGCGCGACGGCGGAATGGCCGAATACCTGCTCGCCGAAGAGAAAGATCTGATCCTTCTACCTGAACAACTCACTTATCTTGACGGTGCGCAGGTGGCCTGCGGGTTTGGCACTGTCTATGAAGCTCTCCAGAAGATTGGCATCAGTGGAAACGATTCGGTGCTCATTACCGGCTTGGGACCAGTGGGACTGGCGGCCGGTGCACTCTGCCGCAAACTGGGTGCAGAGAAGATAATCGGCATCGACATCTCCGCCGAACGCCGCGATCTCGCTCTCCAATTGGGATTGTGCGATTCCGTGCTCACCGCTGGTGCGGACAACGTCAATCAGGTGCGCGAACTGACCGGGGGAAACGGTGTGGAGCGCGCAGTGGATTGCTCGGCCAACGCCGAGGCTCGCGCGACAGCGATCCGAGCGACTCGCAAGTGGGGAAGAATGGTGATGGTCGGCGAAGGGGGAACGGTGACGTTCAATCCTTCTGCCGATATCATTCATGATCAAAAGACGATCTACGGCTCATGGGTTACGTCGACATGGCTGATGGAGGAATTGGTGGAACGCCTGGTGCGATGGAATCTGCACCCGGAGGATATCGTCACGCACCGATTCGCATTGGAGGATGCAGATCAGGCATACCAGCTGATGGCTTCGGGGCGCTGTGGCAAGGTTGCAGTTTGCCCGGTTCAGGATTAAAGGATGCACATCTCTCCCATCCCCGATAGCCCGCCGCCATCTGGCCCGAACAGCCTTCTCCCCCGTCAGGGCAAGCCCGCTTTCTTTCTCGTTACGGGGCTGTTCTTTCTTTGGGCGATTCCGAATAATTTGAATGACGTTCTGATTCGCCAATTCATGAAATCGTTCGAGATCTCGCGGCTGCAAGCTGGTCTTGTTCAGTCTGCTTTCTACCTCGGCTACTTCGTGTTCTCGATCCCCGCCGCCCTGATGATGCGCCGTTTCGGGTACAAGGCAGGTCTCGTTACAGGCTTAATCCTGTATGCGAGTGGCACGTTCCTATTTTTTCCAGCTGCTTCAGCGCAAAGCTATCCTCTCTTCCTGATGGCACTCTTCGTGATTGCTAGCGGTCTCGGATTCTTGGAGACGGGAGCGAATCCGCTTATCGCGCAACTCGGAGAGCCAGAAAGTTCGGTAAGGAGACTTAACTTTTCACAGGCGTTCAATCCGATCGGATCGATCTGCGGCGCCATGATAGGTACGTTGTTCATCTTTTCCGGCGTCGAACCTCATGCCCGCGATATCGCGCAGATGAAAGTCGAGGGCATCTACAAAGCATACCTGCAGCATGAAACGTCGCGGGTGCTCGCGCCTTATATGGTCCTTGGCATCCTTGTCCTCATCTGGGCGGTCCTTATCCTCAGGACACGTTTTCCAGCGGTAGCTGGTGGGCAGTCTTCGGCTGAAACAGCGAAAGCTGGCGGCTATATTCGGCTTTTGCGGTATCCGAGTTTTCTATTCGCCGTGATGGCACAATTCTGCTACGTCGGCGCACAGGTCGGTACCTGGAGTTACTTCATTCAGTACGCCCAGGATTACACGCACGTCCCTGAAAAGACTGCCGGGTATTTGCTGACTACAACATTAGGTGCATTTGCCGTAGGGAGATTTGCCTCGAGCCACTGGATGAAGCGAATACGTCCAGCGAAAATGCTCGGGTTGTTTGCACTGATCAATATCCTGCTGCTCAGCGTCGGGATGATTTTCGTTGGATGGGTCGGCTTGATCGCAATTCTCATGACGAGTTTTTTCATGTCTCTCATGTTCCCGACTATCTTTGCGCTTGGAATTAAGGATCTCGGCCCGCATACCAAAGAGGGGGCGTCCCTCATCGTGATGTCGATTATCGGCGGCGCAGTTTTCACGCCTCTAATGGGCGTCGCATTCCAACTCACCAAAAGCATGGCCGTCAGTATGTGCGTTCCATTACTGTGCTACGCGGTCGTAGCCGGGTACGCTTTTTGGGGATCGCAGTTTACCCCATCTGGAAAACTAGCCGAAGCATGACCGAGAGAGGTTCCGTGTGATTGATCTAAATATTGAGAAAGTTGTTTCGTGGGAGGCAACTCTTAAGCAGCGCCTCCCCGTATGGGGCCACCGCAACTGGATCGTGGTCGCCGATGCAGCGTATCCAGCGCAGTCAAACCCGGGGATTGAGACCATCGCGACTGGAACCGGACACCTCGAATTGCTGAAGACGACGTTGGAGGCAATTGACGCGAGCAAGCACGTCAAGGCAAACATATACCTCGATGCGGAGTTCAAGCTTGTATCCGAAAAAGATGCGCCGGGTGTGACAATCTATCGTCAAAAACTTGTTCGTCTCATTGGTGGCCGCGATGCGGAGACGATGAGCCACGATGAAATCATCGCGAAACTCGATGCAAGCGGGAAACTGTTCCGCGTCCTGATTCTCAAATCAACCCTGGCGATCCCTTACACCTCTGTGTTCATGGAACTGGACTGCGGGTATTGGACTCGTGAAGCTGAAACGCGTTTGAGGGTCTCGCTGGCTAAACGCAAACCTGAACCACGATGACTCGGCAAAGCCCCATCTTCGGAGCTTGAGGAATCCAGAACGATAATCTGCCTGAGAGAAGATAACTCCGTCTTCGAATCCAGTGAAACAGGAGGTAAGTTCAAATGATATGTTCTCCCGTGAATAGTTGGTCAACTCAACGTCCTGCGATACTCGCGATTTCCTTGATCGCCCTGACTCTGCTGGTAAGCTCTTCAACGCGGGTCATGGCGCAGTGTGCCGGCGAGGGCGGCAACAGCTTAGGGTTCGACATGGCGCCGGAGACTAGTCAGGGCGTGGTAGAGGACGCCGTCAGGCAGATCAAGATACCCATGGCTTCCGGACCCGTGAAGCCCACCTGGGATTCGCTGAGAGAAGACTACAAGGTTCCGGAGTGGTTCAGGGGTGCGAAGTTCGGTATCTTCATTCACTTTGGAATATTTTCGGTGCCTGCGCATGGGAACGAGTGGTATGAGAAGTCCCTTTACGCGGGTGGAAACGACACCATTTTGAAGGTACTTATGGGCAACGATGGGGCACTCGGCGCCAACAGCGGTCCGAACAGCACTCTCGCATGGCACACAGACCACTTTGGGCCGCCCGGCCAGTTTGGCTACAAGGATTTCATCCCGATGTTCAAAGCAGAGCACTTCGACGCCGACGCCTGGGCTGTGTTGTTCAAGAAGGCGGGCGCTCGATATGTTGTCCCCGGGGCGCAACACCACGAAAATTTTGCCATGTGGGATAGCAAGGTGACGCCTTTTAATTCAATGCAGATGGGTCCAAAGCGCGATGTTATAGGCGAGCTCGCGGTAGCTGTGCGCAAGCAGGGGATGAAGCTAGGCGTAGCGAATCATGGAATCGAAAACTTCCAGTTCATCAACCCGCCCCTCGAGTTAGCCGAGAAGATGAAGCAAGAGAAATCCGATCTTTATGACCCCAAATGGGCGGACTTCTACAATTACGCAGATCGTAGCGATGCAGCTATGAAGCGCTTCCTGGTCAACTGGTATGAACGCAATGCGGAGCTAATCGATAAGTATCAGCCAGACTTGATTTACTTCGACAACGGGGTGGACCAACGGCACATCGATCCTTTGAAGCTGCAGATTGCCGCGTATTACTACAATCGGGCAAAGAGCTGGGGCAAAGAGGTTTCATTTACCACCAAGAAGGCGGCCTTTGCTCCCTCAGGCACAAATACAAAAACTATTGCCTCGATCCTGGACTTTGAAGGTGCTCCACCGGATGGCATTCGCTCCGGTTCGTGGGTGGTGGACCGCCCAATCGGCACGAGAAGTTGGGGATATGTCGACGGACTGAAGGCTAACTCCCCAGAAACCGTGATTGGCTGGCTGGTCGATACCGTGAGCAAGAACGGGACCCTGCTGCTCAATGTATCGCCTAAATCCGATGGTACGATTCCGCAGGATCAGCAGGATACGCTTCTCGCTGTCGGCAAATGGCTCGCGATCAACGGCGAGGCGATCTACGATACGCACGCGTGGACGAAGTTCGAGGAGAAGGGTCAGGACCACATTTACTTCACGGTGAAGGGCCAGGATCTCTACGCTATCGTGAAAGGCAAGGGCACTGGGACGGAGGTCGCAATCGGTTCATTGCCTCAAGGCGGGCCGGCGGGCTTTGTGCGTTCCGTTGCTTTGCTTGGCGGTGGCGCTCTTCGCTACAAGCAGAATGGCGCCGGGCTCATTGTTACGTTTCCTGATTCGAAGGAGCGCAAGGAGACCTTCGTCCTGAAAATTTCGGGATTGAAGACAAATTCGGATACAAATACGGACTCTGGCAATCCGTCATGCTCAGGTGGGCACGCGCAGTAGGCCCAGGGCTCGGCTGGGATACATCTGCCTGCTTCTTCATGTTCACCTTAGGCCTACTTGAATGCCGAGGAAGAGCCCGAAACTGCGCCGGTCGTGCTCGAAGGCAGAGTCAGAGTTACCGGCGCTGCCCGAAGGAGTTCGTTGGGGCGACCACACGTCGGCTCTCGGCAATCTTTGCCAATTCAATTGAGCGGAGGACATGGGTACGCGTGCCCGGCATTCGAACTGGGCGCCGGTGACCTTGCCCCCAGAATGCGTATCTCTTAACCGGCCGGGTTTTGAGGATATTAAACCCATCCTCGTCGTCGTCGTGGCGGTGGGAATGTGGGAATCGGCTTTATCGATTTCCAAGGTTTGTGGGAAGGGCGGAAAACAGCACTAGTCGAGTAGGGCAGAGGAATCTCACCTCCACCCTCTCACAGCACCGTGCTTGAACCTCTCGATTCACACGGCTCTTCACAGCCTTGCATTCGCTCGCTTGCGCGAGCAAATCTTCTCAGAAGGTAGAGGCTCTTCCTGGTTACCCAGTTGGCCAAGGCCTCCCTTGAGCTGCGTCATCCCCTTCGCTCCACGCTCATTACAAGCGCTTCAACACTACTATTGGATGATCCGACATCGTCAGGCGCATCGATATTTCCCCTTCGTGGTTCCCACTTATAGGTTTTCTCTTAGCATCACCCGAAGACTTCCCATGTTCCATATCTGAGCCCAGATTAGATTCACGCCACCTTTACACCGGACACCGCATGGTCAATAAACAGGCACTCTCCATGCTGATCCTGGGGAAAAACGACGTCCCCAGTTTTGATGCCATCTACCCGTTTCGATGCGTCATCAGTGGTTTACTTGCGTTCGTCTCTCTAATCCATACTTGACGGTTTCGATACCGCTTTTTAACCGTATCGTTCACGACCTCACTGTCACCGGTTCAGCCGCATACGGCAGTTTGAAATCAACCCCTGTAGGCCGACTTCGGAGGACCTACCTCCATCTCAGATACAACATTGCGTTCAAACTCGAACGCATTCATGGCACACTCGTTTTCCGGGCTTTCCATAAACCGTCATTTCCACGGCCTGCCTCGGTCACCGCGAACTCTCAGGCGGCGATCTTCACCGTTGCATCCGTCCAGTCTCGCTCGAACTGCATCGGGCTGACGTAGTTCAGCGTCGAGTGCATTCGTGTTCGGTTATACCAGAGCAGCCAAGAGATGGTTTCATCCTTGGCCTCTCGGATGGTTTCAAAACGCTGGCCGTACAGTCGTTCCACCTTCAGCGAACCAAACAACGTCTCCGAGCAGGCGTTGTCCCAGCAGTTGCCCTTGCGGCTCATCGATGGCGTGATGCCATGCTCGTTGAGTACGGCACTGAAGTCGTCGCTGGCATATTGACTGCCGCGATCACTATGAAAGATCAGCCCTGCCTGCTTGCCGGGATTGCGCTTGAACCACGCCATCTCCAGAGCATCGATCACCAGATTGCGCTGCATATCCGGCCGCATCGACCAGCCCACCACTTTACGGCTGAACAGGTCGATGACGACTGCCAGAAACAACCAGCCCTCGTCGGTCGCGATATACGTGAAATCTCCAACCCACGCCTGGTTGGGCGCGGCCACAATGAACTTGCGATCAAGCACGTTGGGCGCAATCGGAAGACCGTGCTTGCTGTCGGTGGTAGCAACGCGGAATCTCCGCTTGCCGCGGGCCTGAATGCCGTGTTTCTGCATCAGCCGTTGTACCCGCTGCTTGCCCACGCGAATGCCCTGTGCCCGCAGTTGCCGCCAGATGCGCGGCCATCCATACGCCCCCCGATTCTCCGCATAGACGGCGCTGATGTGAACCAACAGTGCTTCGTCGCTGAGGTGGCGGCGCTGGGCAATATCTACGCGACGTGCCAAGTGTTCATGGTAGCCAGAGACGCTCACCAGCAGCACCCGGCACTGCACACAGATCGGCCAGACAAGCTTGTTGCGTTGAATAAAGGCGTACTTCATTTCTGGCACTTCGCAAAGTACGCCGTGGCTTTTCCCAGGATGTCGCGCTCCATCGTCACACGCGCCAACTCCGCACGAAGACGGCTGTTCTCCATCTGCTCGGCAGTTACCTGTGGCTTGCTGCTGGCGCCTTTCAAGGTTCCAGCTCGATGCTCTCTGACCCAGTTGCCCAACGTCTGCTCAACCACTCCCAGGCTGCGGGCTGCCGCCGCCTGGCTCTGGCCCGACTCAACAAGCCGCGCCGCCTCTTGCTTGAACTCAAGCGTGTAACGTCCCCGCTTCGACTTCGTCATCTTCGCTACCCTTTCGCATTAGAACAGCTTGCTAAGGGATACGTTTTGCGCGGGCAAGCTCATTATTGATTTGTCAGGAGTAGCGGAGTAGCTCGGCTATGAACGCATCTAGGTACATTTACCAACAATTGCGCTTGCCCAGACCGTGAGGAGACTGACCGGCGGCGCGGAGCAAACCGTGAACCTCCGCCTCGGTGAGTCCGGCGGGACGAACCTCGCGAGCCACGTGGGCCAATTTCAATTCGGCCGCCACGTTGGACAGCAGCTTGCCGTGCTGATGCGCCCAACGACAGAAACGCCGCAGAGCTTCCAGCTTGCGATTAACGCTGGCTGGTTTCAGGCGGCGTCCTTCGCTCAGATATTGGCGGAAGTCGATCAGGTCCGCAGATGTGAGGGACTCTATGCGGCGAGGGGCGAACCAGTGGAAGAAGGCCCGGATATCACTGCGGTAGGCGCGAATCGTGGTCAATGCCAAATCATCAATGGCCAGCGTTTGGCAGAACTCTTCGATGCAGGGATATTCCACCCCGGAGTCGTCGGCACAACCCTGTATTTCACGCAAGGTTATCCCCCACGTTAACACCCCTGTTTACAGCGTGTAATACGGCCAGCACCGGACCAAAATAACATGGAAATCGGCTTACACGCCAGGTTTCACGCTAGATTACACGGTTTTGACTGATTCTCCCCCCAAATTTACTCCAAGGAGGCCAAAAGCCCGGTCCTTAGAGTAAATCCACGCAGCGTTGCGGCTGGCGGGCCAAGCAGGACGGTCAGCGTGACCAGCACGGCAACCGCCAGCAGTTTGACTGGTCCAGCCCCAAATATCGTGAACTAGCCCGCGCCATGGCCGAGCAGGAGGCCAAGCGCTTCGGCCACGACCCCAACGTCATCGGCTGGCAGATCGACAACGAGTACGCCAACGAATCCTACGGCCCCGCCACGCAGGCCCAGTTTCAAGACTGGCTACACGCCCGTTACACCACCCTCGACAACCTCAACGCCCGCTGGACCACCGCCTACTGGAGCGAGACCTACACCGACTGGTCGCAGATCCCCATCGAAACCAGCGGCGGCAATCCCGGCCTCCTCGTCAGTTGGAAACGCTTCGTCTCCTACACCTGGCGCAGCTACCAGAAGAACCAGCTCGACGTGATTCGCGCCAATGCCGACCCACGTCAGTTCATCACCACCAACACGATGGGCTTCTTCGACGGCTTCGATCACTACACCGTCACCCAGGACCTCAACATGGCCTCATGGGACGACTACGTCGGCACCGGCCAGCTCAACCCCGTCTCCAACGGTGCCGCCCACGACCTCACCCGCGGCTTCCTGCGCAAAAACTTCTGGGTCATGGAGACCCAGCCCGGCTTCGTCAACTGGTCTCCCGACAACAACTCTCTCGACAAGGGCGGCGTCCGCGCCATGGCCTGGCACGACGTCGGCCACGGTGCCGACGCCGTCTCCTACTGGCAGTGGCGCAGCGCCCTCAACGGCCAGGAGGAGTACCACGGGACGCTAGTCGGCGCGGATGGCACCCCCGTCCCGCTCTACTCTGAAGTCGCCCAGCTCGGCGCTGACTTCGCCAAGGCCAGCCCCGCGCTCGCCGGCACCACCGTCCACTCCGACGTCGCCATCCTCCACTCCTACGACGCCTTCTGGGCCATCAACTGGCAGCGCCACAACAAGGCCTTCGACCCCATGGCCAACCTCATCACCTACTACGGAGCCCTCCGCGCCCAGACCCACTCCATCGACATCGTCAGCCCTTCCGTCTCGCTCGCGCAGTACAAGCTAGTCGTCGCCCCGGCCCTCAATCTCCTCACCGACCAGCAGGCTCAGAACCTCATCGACTACGTCCACAACGGCGGCCACCTCGTCTTCACCCAGCGTTCCGCCATGAAGAACGACGACAACGGCCTCTTCACCGAGCGTCAGCCAGGCCCCCTCGCCGCCCTCCTCGGAGGCCGCGTCGAGCAGTATTACGCACTCGACTCCACCATCCCCATCTGCGGAACCTGGGGCTCCAGCCCCACCAACGTCTGGGCCGAACTCCTCTCCACCTCCAGCCCCGACACCCAGGTCCTCATGCGCTACGGCAAGACCTCCCTTGGCTGGCTCGACGACCAACCCGCGGCCATCACCCGCCAGGTCGGCAAAGGCCGCATCACTTACATCGGCGCCGCCCTCGAAGGCCCCACCCTCGACGCCGCCGCCAAGTGGATGCTCGCCGACGCCAACGTCCATCCCGAGTTCGGCGCCCTGCCTCCGGGCGTAGACCTCTACATCCGCTCCGACGCCCGCCACGAAGTCTGGATCCTGATCAACTTCGGCGAAGCTCCCCAAACCGTAGCTCTCCCCTCGGCCTTCGAAAACGTCCTCGCCGGCGGCAACACCCACTCCGCCTCGCTCAATCGCTTCGACGTAGTAATCCTCCAACGCCCCATCCAATAACCACCAATCCCCAGGGAGACACCTAGCTCACCGCCACATTAGCTCTTGCTTTTGCTCTCTCAAGCATCACGGGGATCTACGCCCAAACCGCCGAATATGCAGAGCACAGCATATTCGGCGGTTTGGGCTTATTAACCGGCCAAACTGCTTGATTATAAATCGCTTATGGAGCAAACAGATTTGGGCCGGTTAATTATGTACACCCCCTGAAGAGGCAAGCCGTTCACTTAATCTGTTGAAATCTCAGTTCCCGTAGGAGAAATTGCCTATGGGGACTGCTCATTTGATAGATCGCCCTGCAGGAGATATCTTCCGCAGGAAATCAGGACGAAGAAGGCGCCAGGATCGGCGAACGCCGCAAGCCGCAGCCGCAGGGCCAGCCCGGCTTTCTGCGCCTGGACACGGTGCATCAGGGCGACCAGCCGGAGGGCGGGGAGAAGGGCGTTTATCACATCAACGCCGTCGATGAAGTCACACAGTGGGAGGTGGCCGGCGCCACGCCTCGCATCTCGGAGGCCTATCTGGAGCCGCTGCTGGAGCAGATGATGCGCCAGTTTCCGTTTCGTATCCTGGGCTTTTACACCGACAACGGCAGCGAGTTCATCAACCGCGTGGTCGCCCAGTTGCTGGAAAAACTGCGCATCGAACAGACCAAGAGCCGGCCTCGGCAGAGCGGCGACAACGGCCTGGTGGAAACCAAGAACGGCGCCATTATCCGCAAACACATCGGCTACGGCTACATCGACGCCAAGCACGCCGACCAGATCAACAGCTTCTATCAGGAGCACATGAATCCGTATCTGAACTACCATCGCCCCTGTGCCCAGGCGGATGTGAAAATCGACGACAAGGGCCGCAAACGGGTAAGTTATACGCGCTATCAAACTCCGCTGGAAACTCTATCGTTGTTGGACAAACCCGCACAGTACCTGCGCGACGGACTGAGCATAAACGCGCTGAAGAGGGTCGCGGCAGCCATCAACGACACCGATGCGGCGCGACGGATGCAACAGGCCAAAGCGAAACTCTTTGAGCGAATGCGGCTGGACCGCATAGGACCGCGAGAGCCGAGCAAATGGCGGTTCATGGAAAGCCCGGAAAACGATGGTGCCGTTTTCCGCCCTTCCCACAAACCTTGTATCTTGCCCTTCGGCTCAAGGTGCTGTGGTCAGGCGTGCTCAGTGGCACACCCAGCAGGCCGAAGATAGAGGCCATCAGCCCCTCGGTTTGACACAACGCCAGGTGAAACGCAGGCGCGTCATCATGCCCGTCTCGATTGCAAGCTCGGAATAGACGGATTGCCCGCCAGGGGTCGTCCGACGTGCTGCCCGCCAACCATCAAGTACTTCTGGAGTGACCCATAACGTCAGACCGCCTCGACGCCGAAGACCTGCATCGTACTCTGCCCAGTTCTTCACCCGAAACTTCATCTTGGGGATGTGGTGCTGGCGCGGAGCGTTGTGCTTGTTCAGCATGGAAGGGGCAGCCTTTCAGTAATCTGTCCCAGAGTACCCGATCTTCACCTTATCCGTGCAACAACGCCTATCGGAACGGCGCATACCGCCGCATGCCACAACAATGATCTTTCGTCCTGCGTTGGTGCGCCGGATCGCCAAATGCTCCGGTGTGCGCTGGCCCACTGGTCCACCAGCAGAACTGCCGCGGTCTTCAATAGATTTCGCCGTGTTGTGTGCATGGTATGCCTCGTGACCTTTGCCAGATGACACAATTAGAGGGTTCTTTTCAAGCGGTCGAGTTCCCTGCTCAACTCGTCGACTTCGCGCCTTACTCTCGAGTATCTGTCCTTCAGCACGCTCAATTGAAGCATCTTCTGTTGCCGGTCTTTCCAGAGGGTTCGTGAATTGCTGTTTTGCTCTTCACTTACGGCTGCCAGGAAAGGCTTGTTCATATCATGCGACTTGGCGCGACCGATATTCTTGCGCCCCAATTCAGCAGCGTGCATGTTTGTCCGATAATCCAACTGTGAAATGGCCCTCAAGACTCTGGCTCTTGTCTCGGCGGACACATTTTCAGCACCATTCACCACACGAGATACAGTCGCCATGGAGACCCCCGCAAGCTTGGCAACATCTTTCGCATTGCTCGCCATGGAGTTCCCTCCCGTATTTGTGTCGATCTTCATCTAGTCGTATTCCGATGAAAGATTTTCTACTTGTCAGTTCTGCATCCGGTTCGGAATCAGCCGGTGTTTTCTTCCTGCTGCAAATGCGGTGGAACACTCGCCTGCCGCCGTGGTCTAGGCGGTCTTCCGTCTGAACCCGGAGCACCCAAGACACGCTCCTGTAAGCAAATGTGGACGGGTTCTATGTGTTGATGAGGGCACGCGAGAAACAGCATATTCCTCCGCATTCAGCGCACAATTCCGGACCTATGAGAAGTGCAGGCGATAGACCCGATTCGCGTGAAGCATCAACCGGACGCTTCCGTCGCCATTGTCCCGGAGTGATATCGGTTCGCCATTGGCGGTGGCGGCAATCCTCTGCCTGCCTGGGGCAATCAGGCGCACCTCGCCATCGCGCCCCGGACGCAGAACAGCCTCGGCCGCCTTTCCGTTCGACCACTTCAGATCCACACCAACCGCGCCGCGCGCGCGCAGTCCCTTCACCTCGCCGTCGCGCCATACCGCAGGCAAGGCCGGCAGGAATTCGATCACCCCCGCGTGGCTTTGCATCAGCATCTCGGCAATTGCGGCGGTGGCGCCGAAGTTGCCGTCGATCTGGAAGATCGAGGAGTTGCCCATGGGATGCGAGTCGAAGAGGTTCTGGTTGGTGCTGTGCTTCATCAACATGCACAATGACTCCCACGCCTTGTCTCCGTCGGCCAGCCTGGCCCAGAAGGCAATCGCCCAGGCGCGGCTCCAACCCGTGTATGCGCCGCCCGCAGCGAGTCTGCGCTCCAGGGAGACGCGTGCGGCCCGCGCCAGCACCGGCGTGCCGCGTGGTGTCAGCTCTCCGCCAGGATAGAGCGGATACATGTGGGACATGTGCCGCTGTCCTGGCTCGCTCTCGTCGAAGTCGACCGACCACTCCTGGAGTTGTCCATGCTTGCCAATCTTGTAGGGCAGCAACCGCGCCCGCGCGGCCGCGAGCTGCGCGGCAAACTCCGCATCCACGCCCAGTTCCTTCGATGCCTCGACGCAGTTGGCAAACAACTCGCGGATCAGCGCAATGTCCATCGTGCAACCCGCGCTTGTCTCCGCGCGCTTGCCATCCGGCGCCAGAAAGTTGTTCTCGGTGGAGAACGAGGGACAGGTGGTCAGATGTCCGCGACCATCCTCAATGAGCCATGCGAGACAGAACTCCGCCGCGCCTCTCATCTGCGGATAGGCGCGTGTGCGCAGGAACTCGCGATCGGCGGTGAAGCGGTAGTGCTCGTAGAGATGCGCGCAGAGCCAAGGCCCGCTCATCTGCCAGTTGGCCCACGTCGGCGAGCCTACCCCAAGGCCGACTGGATTGGCCGCGCGCCAGATGTCGATGTTATGGTGCGAGACCCATCCCGGCAGGTTGTAGGTCTCCTGAGCTGCTCGCTTGCCGGTCTTGTTCAGTTCCTCGACAAAGCGAATCAATGGCTCGGCGCAGTCGCTCAGATTGCAGCTTTCCACCGGCCAATAGTTCATCTGGATATTGATGTTCGATGTCCAGTTACTACCCCAGGGAGGCATGACCTGATCGTTCCAAATGCCTTGCAAATTGGCCGGCTGCGCACCCGGTCTGGAACTGGCGATCAGCAGGTAGCGCCCGTACTGGAAGTAGAGGGCCAGCAGCGAAGGATCGGGCGAAGCTTCAAACTGCTTGAGTCTCTCGCCGGTTGGCAACTGCGCACCTGCGCCGCCGCCCAGATCGAGCGAAACCCGATCGAAAAGCGCGCGGTAGTCATTGGTGTGGCGGCGCAGCAGGTCTCTGTAGCTGCGTTTCACAGCGCCATCCAGATCCTGGATGGCGCGACTCTTCACGGCTTGCAAATCCGTGTCTGGAATCTTGTCGAAGCCGCGAAAACCCGTCGCGGCAGTGAGCACGATCGTGCAGGCAGTCGCGTCCTTGACCAGCAGGCGATTGCCATCAGCATGCACCGTGCCTCCGTCGGCGACGGCGTCGAGCGCGACCACAAAGTGCATGCCCTCGCCCGGCTTGTCCGAGTAGAGCACAGGCGTCTCGTTTCCCGGATGTCCGGCTCCGGCCACATGGCTGGCTGCCTTTCCAGTCAGGAACAGGCGATTGCCCTCTGCCTCCGTTGAGCGGCACAGTGCGCCGTCCATCCACACCGTTGCGTTCAGCGCCCCCGGCTTGCTCGCCGTAAAACGCAGTACGATCACCTGGTCGGGAGCCGAAGCCAATGCCGTGCGCTCAAACACGACGCCATTCACGCTGTAGCGCGTCGTGGCCAGGGCCTGGCTCAGGTCCAGTTCGCGGTGGTAGTCCTCAATTTTCCCTTGGTGCGCAAAGTCCACATGCAGCACGCCTGCCGGCTGGTAGGCCTCCGAGAATCGCCCTTGCATGTGATGGCAGAGCTGGTCGGCGCGATGATAATCGGAATCCTTGAGAACAGCCTCGCGAATCTGCGCCAGGAATCGCGGCGCATCCGGGTTGTTGCCGTCCTGCGGCCAGCCGGACCATAGCGTATCCTCGTTCAGCGTGAGCGTCTCCTTCGACGGATCGGTAGGGACGGACTGCTCAGCGCAATCCAGCCCTGTTCCTTTCCGCGGTGCGGGAGCAACAGCGCCGCCGCCAAAGACCATCGCACCCAACCGCCCATTCCCAATGGGCAGCGCATCCACCCACTGGCTGGCTGGCTCCTTGAACCAGAGCTTCAAATCGGCCTTGCGATCCGGCGACAGCTCCGGCCACGCCAGCTGCTCTCCGGCGACAAAAGCTCCTGCCAGGGTCGATGCGGCTTGAATGAATTGTCTGCGACTGACTGCACACATGCTGTGGTCCTCCCAGGTAACAGGTTGTAACGCGATGGTGGGCACCGGAGCCGGTTCAGGCTGCCGGGGTCACGCCCTTCTTCAAGATCAGGTTTCCGTACTTGCGCAGTTCCCCCGTGAGCACAACCGCGAAGGCGGAGCGCGCCCGCTCGTAGAACGCAAAACGATCAATGCGCTCCAGAGGCGCACCGGAGGGCACATGCCTGCGCAGAGTCGCCATGTAATCTTCCTCAATCTCCGGATCGAGCGTATCGCCCGGCATAGCCGACATCATGATCAGCGGCGTTGCGTAGGAGTCGAGCTCAAAGAGCGGCAGAATCCCGTCGATCAGTTGTGTGACCGTCAGGCCATCGGCGCGCAGCACCTGCGGCCCCAGCGAGTGGGCTGGAAAATGCGCATCCGCTAGCACAATCTCATCTCCGTGACCCATTTGGGCCAGGATGCGCAGAAGATCAGGTCCGACAAACTTTGAAATACCTTTGAGCACGTTGGCTTCCTCTTTCATCCATCCGATTCAGTTTCGAATACGGCAAGCGCCGTATTCGGCTACGCGAAGTGCAGGGTTGTTTCTGCCGGCCGTTTCCGATCTCGTCGATGATACTCGCCGACATACGGCTTTCAGGCAGCGTCGAAGCTCCGGGATGCGGGCTTCGCACGGCATCCCCAAAAGGCGTAGAACATGACGAAGAGATAGCCCGCCAGCGGAACCAGATACGCAACGGCGATTGAACCGGAGACCTGGCTGACAATGCCCATGAGCGGCGTCAGCACCGCGCCGCCGATGATGGCCATCACCAGCAGCGATGCGCCGATCTTGGTATTTTCTCCAAGCCCGTTCAGGCCCAGTGCAAAGATGGTCGGGAACATCACCGACATGAAGAACGACGACAGGAAGATGGCCCACAGGCCCACCCATCCCGGATGCAGCACGCCAACGGCAACCAGGCCCATGTTGATCACGCTGTAGATGCCCATGAGCCTTGACGGCCTGATCCAGCGCATCACAAAGGACGAGGCGATTCTTCCCGCGCCGAAGCTGGCCAGCGTGCCGGTCAGAAAATAGCCGGCCACCTTCTCTGGCGCGTGAACGCTGTCCTGCACATACTGGATGAAATAGCTCCATGTGCCCACCTGCGCGCCGACATACATGAACTGCGTCATAATCGCGAGCAGGAAATGCGGATAGTGGAGCAGATCCCGGAAACCGCCCTGTCCGGGCATTCCCAGCATCCCCGTGCGGCTCTCGACAGCAACCGGAGGAAAGGCGACGCGGCTGACCACGATGGCCATCAGAAAGGCAATGCCGCCAATGATCAGATATGGCATGACGACGCGCAGGGTCTCGGCCCGCAGATAGTTCTTGTAGGTTCCGGCCACCTGCATGGCCGCAATCTGGCTCTTCGAGAGCTCGATTCCGGAAAAGATGAACCATGTTCCGACCAAAGCGCCACTGATGGCGCCCAGCGGATTGAACGCCTGGGCGATGTTCAGCCGGCGTGCTGCGTTCTCCGGATCGCCCAGTTGCGCGATGAATGGATTGGCCGCTGTTTCAAGGAATGACAGACCGCAGGCAATGACGAAGAGTGCAAAGAGAAAGAACCAGTATCTTCCCGCCAGCGCCGCCGGCCAGAACAGGATGCATCCGGCTCCCAACAGCAACAGTCCGGAGACAATCCCCGATTTGTATCCGAAGCGCCGCATCATCAACGCGGCCGGCGTTGCGAGCAGAAAGTAGCCCATGTAGAACGCGGACTGGACGAGGCCGGCTTGGAACCGCGAGATCTCAAACGACTTCATGAACTGACGGATCAATACATCGTTGAGGTTATTTGGCATGGCCCACAGAAAGAAGAGCGACGTGACGAGGATGAAGGGGATCATGGCTCCTGCTTGAATCAGAGAAGCAGAGGAGCGGAATTTGTTCTGTTGTGTTGAGGTGATCAGCGTCATTGGGGTTCCATCTCGAGTAAGGTAACAAGTTCTGTGGGAGGGCCCGGCCGGCGCAGTCGCACGCGAAGCGGAACTGCGCCGGCAGTGAATTGGCGGTTTTGCGTCCATCCGCGGCCCGGAGCCGTGTTAGACACCGCAAAGGTGCACACGCAGTCCCATCGCGTGGAACATCGCTGCCTTGGCGGTCAGCGCACTATCGGCCTCTTCTGCCGTTGCGGCGTAGGCCACATTGATGTGATTGGCCGGGTGGCGCGCCATGAACTGGTTCTGCGCGACGCCGTGCAGCACCGCGTGCATCAGCGGCCACTGTCCGGTCACCTGATTCCAACGGCGCTGGGTCTCCTCTTCAGGCAGCAGAATCGCCGTGCCCCGGCCGAGGTCGGCCTGGAGAGCGCCGTCCTCGATGAAGACGCGGCTCCAGACGATCTCTCCCGGTTTGGAAACACCCTTGAGGGTGCCTCCACCCAGCCGGAAGTACATGGCCGGTTGCCGCTCACTGACCGCGCCGGCGTATCCGCCCACCAGATGGGAGGCGGGAACTGCGCCGGAGATCTGGAAGAGCCACACAAATTCGTCGATCTTGCCCTTGCTGCTGTCCCCTTTGTAGCGCTCGCCCCAGCGCACATCGTGCAGCGTGGTGGCGGGATCCAGGCCCATCGCAGACCACACGCGATTGGTCACGATCGCATCCACACCCGCGCACTCGTCCACCTCATTGAAGTGGGGCAGCGCCTTTCCTGCGTAGAGTTCCTGGCCCTGAACGGAGTAGACCGGCGGGCGGTCTACGTTGTTGAGCAGGCCCTCCGCCAGGTCGGAGGCCGAAACAAGATCCTTCAAGCCCTGCTGGTACTGGATGCCGACGGCGTCGCAACCGAACTCGGCGGCGATGCGCATGGCGGCGATATACATCTTGCACTGGTCTAGAATCTGCGCATCGGTGAGTTCCGTCTCCTCGTCCGTGCCGGTAAGGAAGCGCATGCCCTTCTCGTCCAGCCACTGGCGCACCTTGCGCGCCTCATCGTACGTGACCGTCCGCATGGCAGCGTAAAGCGCCGACTGGCTCAGCCGCTCCTTGAAGATGCCCGCGGAGTTCAGCAGATTGTCTTCGACGATCGCGTTGTACATGCCCATGCATCCTTCGTCGAAGATGCCCATCAACGCCTTGCGATGCCGCAGTTCGACCGCCAGCGCCTCGCCCAGCGCGCGTTCGCCGACTGCCGCCGCGGCGGGATCGAAGGGGCGCACATGCGAAAGATCGTGCGTCACTTTCTTCTCGCGGATCCACTGCCGCAGGCCGTTCAGAAAGTACTCGTCGGTGAAGTCCTTGCTCCACAGGGTGCTGAAGTTCACGCCTGCCTTGCGCAGGCAGCCGTTCAGGTTCAGCATGCCGACCAGACCCGGCCACTGACCGCTCCAGTTGGCCACAACCAGAATCGGGCCGCGATGCGAGAACAGGCCAGCCAGCAAGTGGCTCGAATATTGCCACACCGATTCGGCTACCACAAGCGGTGCATCTGGATGCACGGACTCGAAGACCTTCATTCCCATGCGCTGGCTGTGGATGAATCCGTGGCCAAGTTTCTCGTTGTAAGGGTGAGCCCTGCGCACTCGCACGCCCTCGGATGCGAAGGCCTCGGTCAGCATGCGCTCCAGTTCGGCCTGTGCCGGCCAGCAAACCTCGTTGGCAGACTGGCGAAGGTCGCCGTTGGCAACCAGCAGCACCTCATCGGCAGCCACCGGGGCCGCGAATTGAATTTCAGGTATCCGATAATGACTCATATCTCTCCTCTTACTACCATTCACCCCGCGTTGGGGGTTTGCTTTGCATCGAGAAATTGCAGCGGCAGGATTCGCATGGCACACATCCAGGTCCGCCCAGCAACCATCTTCACGCGTTCATGACCACGCTGCTTGTTCCTTCGGTCCGTTCGCGGACAAACAGGAACAACTGCATCGCTGCTACCGCGAAAGAACCGGGACAACCGCCTGGGTTGTCCACGGCTGTTCCAGTTCCAACCTGATAATGGTGTCCACCAGGTCAACCGCTCCCGCTGGGATCGTAATCTTGAGTTCCTGCCGGGACTGATTGAACTGAAGCGGGCCGCCATGCAGCAGCGATGCCCGCGTCACCCGGACCGGTAAATTTGGCAGGCGCAGCACGGAGTCGCCCGGCGCCTCCAAAAGATGAACGTACACAGTGCTGCCGTTATGCGTTGAGACTCCGTAGGCAGCCGGCAGCCAGGGACCGCCGCGGGTGCCATAGATGCTCTCCCCATTGGCAGCCAGCCAGCGGCCAATCTCGCGAACCCTATCCGCCTGCGGCGGATCGATCTGCCCGTCAGGCCTTGGGCCGACATTGAGCAGCAGGTTGCCGTCGCGGCCGGCCGCGCCCACAAGCAGATGGATCAGTTGCTTGAACGGCTTGACCTTTGCTCCCGGCTGGTAGCCCCATGCGCCTTCGGTAATCGTGGTGCACAACTCCCACGGGTACCGGTTCTCGAAATCGCCCAGTGCACCGTCCCCTTCGCGCGAGCGGAAATCGGCCGGAGCATTGGTGCGGTCGTTGATCACCAAGGCGGGCTGTAGCTGGCGCAGATGCGCGACCGTCTCGTTATCCTTCCAGTCGAAGCTGCCCGTGTACGGCTTATCCTTGGCGCGGGCCTGCCAGCCTTTACTGCCCCACTCCAGGCCGCCAAACCCCAGCCACTCATTGCCGCCGCCGTCGAACCAGAGCACATCCAGCTTGCCGTAGTGGCTGGCCAACTCACCGATCTGCCGCGCGTACTGGGCGCGCAGTTGCTCTGCATTGTCGCGATAGATGCCCGGGAAATAGAAGCCAGGGAAGCGCCAGTCCAGCGGAGAGTAATAGAGGCCAACCCGCAGTCCGGCCTTGCGTACGGCCTCCACATATTCGGCAACAATGTCACGATGCGCCGCCGACTTGACCGCCGTAAAGCTGCTCTCCGGATCGTCGAACAGCGCAAAGCCGTCATGATGTCGCGCGGTCAGCACCATGTACCGCATCCCGCCCTCTTTGGCCAGCGCGGCCCATGCATCGGGATCAAAGTGGCCGGGATTGAACTCGCCGGCCAGCTTGGCGTACTCGCTGACGGGAATCTGCTCATTCCACTGCACCCACTACTCGCCCCTGCCCGGAATCGCGTAGACGCCCCAGTGCAGGAACATTCCAACGCGCGCCTCGCGCCACCAGGCGATTCTCTGAGCCGCGCCCGCATCCTCTGCCAGCGGGGCCCACTGAGCGTGCGCCACAGCACAAGCGAGAAAGAGGAAACAGAGCAGCAGTACTGCGCTCAGCCTCAAACCCACTGCAGGCTTCTGGACGTGCAGCCCGTTGCCGGAGCTGCCCCAAACACACTCCCTGTTCCCCACGCAGCCGAAGTTGCTCTCATTTGCCTGCATTTACCCTACCCATTGCTTCCTCAGCCCCGTCCGGACTGTCGTTTGCCCGCTGCGAGTTAAAGCACGCCCGCCATCGCGCACACTCCTCTCGCCTCCGGCCGCAGGCCACGGAATCACCCACGGGCGGCTCCATCCTGAGTATTACAATAGCGATACAGTTAGCGGAAACTCTTCCGCGAAAATATATCACCCGCACACAAAGGCCGGCAACAAGAATCCTGCGGCGCTCAAGAATTTGAGGTTTTGGACGGGGTCGATTCGATTCGCAAGGGAACGGCATCCAAACCAGGCTGCCGCCTGCCGCTATCGTTGGCTGGAAGCTCGAACAACCAAATGGGGATGAACAAACTCGATTTTTGGTCGGACCTGTACCTTCTTATGTGCTATTTTCAGAGCCAGTTCCGCTGCCAGCCTGCCGATGGTCTCGTTGGCTTGATCCACGGACGAAAGAGGAATTCGCAGAAAATCCGAGTAAGAGAGGTTGCCGCAGCCAACCACCGCCAGATCCTGCGGAATGCGAAGACCCGCTTCGAGAATGGCGCGCATCGCGCCGAGAGCCGAGGGATCGTTGAAGCAGAAAATGCCATCCGGGCGCGGTTGGGTGGCCAGCATGCGCTTGGCTGCCTCATAGCCTCCACGTTCTCCCCGGTGATCGCCGGAAACCCCCATCGACACAATATGCCCCGGCAGTGGAGTCATATTGTAGGAGGCCAGAGTCCGGCGGTATCCCTCCAGGCGACCTATTGCGGTACTCACCTCGGGGCCGCGGATATGAGCGACATAGCGGCAGCCCTGCTCGATCAGATGCTCGGTGGCCAGTACTCCTACAACCTCGTCGTCCACACCGATGTAGTTCGCTTCCAGGCCGGGCAACCGGCGGTCCAGTAGAATGTAGGGTGTCTTCTGCTGCTCAATCTGCTGAAAGCTGTCCAGCTTCCGCTGCGCGGATGCGATGAGAACGGCATCGACACGGCGCGCCAGCATCTGCCGAATTTCCAGCGCCTCCATCTCCGGATCCTCGTCTGAAGATGCGATCAGCAGACTATAGCCGTGCTTGCGGATCTCCGCCGTAATCGCGTTAGCGATTTCCGCGAAGAACGGGTGCAGAAGGTCGGGAACCACCAGACCAAGTGTCCAGGTTTGTCCTGTCACCAGAGCGCGCGCCGTCAGATTCGGCTGGTAGTTCAGCTCCTGCGTCCGCTTCAAGACGCGCTTGCGAGTTTCGTCTCCGATGTCGGGATGGTTGCGCAGAACCTTCGACACGGTAACAACGGAAAGCCCCAAATCCTGAGCAATATCTTTCAGACGCGTTGCCATAGTTATGAGTGTATCTCATGCTCACGTCAGAGATCATACCTCTAGCGGGGGCCGGGCGCCCGGAAATCTGGCTCGGTCCACCCCGGTTCGCCACGACCGAAGGCGAGGTCGGAGTTGTCCCGGCGACGGCCTTGGCTCAAGCGTTTGAGGATATTATTCAGTCAGTCAGTCTTGACACCATGCGGAAACCCGATTACCATCGACATCGCTATAGGTATCGTTACCGTTGCCGAATTGGAGGCCATCCTCATGCATCCTTCGTGTGACGCGGCTATCCCGTCTACCTGTGCCGTCGATACCCCCGCCATCCCCTTCCGCACGCTCGCCTCGGGCGCACATGCGGCACGAATGAAGTATGTGAAAACGAACCACTTGATGGGGATCTACAGGCTGATTAACATCGCGCTGGTTGCCACGGGCATTTTGTATCCGGGATGGCTCGGCCTGTGGGCAATTTTTTGCACGAGTTTCTTCATGTCGGTGATGTATCCCACCATCTTTGCTTTGGGCAAGAAAACCAAGATCGGCACCACCGGTCATGGGGCTTCTGTCCCAGTCCATGCATAGCATTGCAGATGCCTATGTGGTCCCGCTTGTCGGCTATCTCTTTGTCGCGTTTTATGCGTTTATTGGTCGCAGAATCGTACCAAGTAGAATTGCCACCCCGTCTACCCCCAATCCGGCGTTAAGTGATCACCTGCCATGGATTCGGCACATGAAGGCGGCTTCGGGGTTGGAAATTGGCGATGAGCGGACGTTTTGGGGAAGCGGCGACTCGTCAGGTGGGCCGCGCTCGGTGCTATAGATGGGTATGCGGACAATGCGCCCACAGATTCTGCTAGGAAGGCAGAAATCCTTTACTTTAACGTATTACTATTGTATTCACTATGCGAAACCACCTGTTTTCTCTTGCCCATCTCCTCGCGCTTTCCGCACTGGTTGCCGGTGCGGTTACAGTTCAAGCCCAAACCTCACCTACTGCTACCCAAGACCCCACCGCAATTGACCATATATGGCAGCAGGCAAGTTCAAAGTACGATGGTCAGCGTAACTCCCTGCTCGCCGACGTGGATCGTATCAGCCATTCCGGCCCGTTCCGTCCCGACTTCCAGTCACTTCAATCCTACGAGGTGCCAGACTGGTATAAGGACGCGAAATTCGGTATCTTCATCCACTGGGGTGTCTACTCCGTCCCTGCATTCGGCAGCGAGTGGTATCCGCGCATGATGTACGTTCAGGGCTCAGACGAGTACAAACACCACATAGCCACTTACGGTACGCAGGACAAATTCGGATACAAGGACTTTATTCCACAATTCAAAGCAGCGAACTTCGATCCCGCCGCCTGGGCGCATCTCTTTAAGTTGTCCGGCGCCCGCTACGTAGTTCCTGTCTTCGAACATCATGACGGATTCGCAATGTACGACAGCGGGCTCTCCGACTGGACCGCCGTCAAAATGGGTCCGAAGCGCGACCTCGTTGGCGAACTCGCCAAGGCCGTTCGCGCTGAAGGTTTGCATTTGGGCGCGTCATCTCACCGTGTCGAGCATAACTTCTTCTACGGGGAGGGACGTACATTCCCGTCCGACGTCAACGATCCAACCAATGCAGCGCTCTACGGTCCCGCGCACACTTGGATCGAAAACAAGCGCGGCACGCCACTCTCCAATGACTTTACCTATGTCTCCGACGCTTGGGCCAACGACTGGCTTGCCCGTTCAGCCGAGATCGTGGAAAAGTATCACCCCGACATCATGTATTTCGACTGGTGGATCGGACAGCCGCGCATCCGCGAAGACCTCACAAAATTTGCTGCGTTCTACTACAATGCTTCTCTTAAAGACCATGGCTATGTCGGCGTTCTCAATTACAAGGACTACGCCATGCAGGACCACTCAGCCGTCCTTGACCTTGAACGTGGCCAGCTTTCCGAAACCCGCCCGCTCTACTGGCAAACCGATACGTCAATTAGCGACAAGTCCTGGGGATATATCGAGCATGACACCTTCAAGAGCCCTGAATTCGTAGTTCATCAGCTCGTTGACATCGTAAGCAAGAACGGCAACCTGCTCATGAATATCGGGCCGCGCTCAGATGGAACGATTCCCCGCGAAGTGCAAAACGTGCTGCTCGCCGTGGGTGACTGGCTGAAGACGAACGGCGAAGCAATTTATGGTACGCGCGCATGGGTCAGCTTCGGCGAAGGCCCCACCCAGGTTGCAGGCGGCAGCTTCCACGACACAGACACGCAATCGTACACTCCTGAAGACTTCCGGTTCACGAGCAAAGCAGGCGTTCTCTATGCGATTGAAATGGCATGGCCAGCCAATGGTAAAGCCGTCATCCATACCCTCTCGACTGACAGAATCAAGGTAGGCGCGGTCGTCTTGCTCGCCACCGGGGAAGCTATTCCATTTGAACAAAAGGCCGACGGCCTCCATTTGCAGTTGCCCTCGGATCCTCACGGAAAATTAGCGTACGCCTACAAGATCACGTTGCAATAAAACGGCATTCTCACGCATATGACCTATGAAAGGGACAAAGCTCTATCATCCTTTTCGTTTTGACAATCAAGAACGCGGATGAATGAAAGCCCGGCTGGCGAGTTGACTCTACCCAACTGTTCGGCCAGTCGGGAGCCCGCGGAACTGCCCAACACAACTGTGATCCGCTCCAACGCCTCGCTCAACCGGCAGGTGCGCCGGCCATAGCGCTCGACAGTCTTCGGTAGACGTTCAGTAATATGCCACTTCAGCAGAATCTGTGGGGTCGAAACGGAAGATTTCAATTGAAGATTCGGCGGGATGTCTCCAGCTAATCATCTAATGGATCAACGGCTTACGTGAATGAATCAACAGGCATCAGATCCACGTGAAATGACTGCATCGTCCGGTCACCAGTTCCGAAGCCCAACGTCCAAAGGTTAGCCGCCGCGTCCGGGGTGGTGGAAAAAGTTGAAATCCCGCTGCTTTTGCGGGATTTCCAAGCGAGGGTACGCCGTGCATGAATGACAGCTTGGAGGTGGAAGTCCTCTACCCAACCTGATGGAGGTGAAGGGTTAGCGAAGCGCAAGGGCGTCGTCGCGAGGCGGGGTCCGA
>Ga0224555_1001864_pt1 | contig 26832 bp, 16 predicted proteins | sample 714S23034metaG_FD_180687 | JGI IMG/M metagenome (GOLD analysis project Ga0224555, IMG submission 180687) | Peat soil microbial communities from Stordalen Mire, Sweden - 717 S2 30-34 | ecosystem: Environmental > Terrestrial > Soil > Wetlands > Peat | place: Sweden: Norrbotten County, Stordalen...
GTCCGCGGTTGCACAGAACTCCGTTTGAAGAGGTACTCTTTCATGCGTTCAGTTTCCGCTCTCTCCCTTGTCCTTGCCTTCGGCGCTTGCGCCTTCGGCCAACCTTCTTCCAATCTGGCCATCAAAGTCAGCCACTCCGGCAACTTCCTGCAAGGCCAGACCAACGCCTTTTACCTGATCCGGGTGTCGAATCCCGGCCACTCCCAGTCACGCGGGTCGGTGCTGGTCACCGACAACGCGCAATCCGCGCTGAAGATCACGTTGCTCAGCGGCGAGGGCTGGTTCTGTTCCAGTGCCTCGTGCTGGCGCGATGACGCCCTGCCGGCGGGGCAGGCTTATCCGGCCATCATGGCGCTGGGCACGGTGGGCGCCACTGCGCCGTCCCGCTTCACCTACACGGCGACGGTCACCCGCGACTCGAACTGGAACGGCACCGCCGAAGATGTTACTGCGATTGACGCGCACGGCTATCCGATCGCCTGGGGATACAACTACGACGGGGAGTCGTCGGTGCCCGCGGGTTTGACGAATGGGGTGGCTGTCGCCGCCGGCGAGGAGCATAGTCTGGCTTTGAAGAGCGACGGAACCGTCGCCGCCTGGGGCTATAACGGTCTCGGCGAAACCAACGTGCCCGCGGGTTTGAAGAATGTGGTGGCCATCGCCGCCGGCTATTACCACAGTCTGGCTTTGAAGAGCGACGGAACCGTCGTCGCCTGGGGCTATAACTATGAAGGCGAAACCAACGTGCCCGCGGGCTTGACGAATGTGGTGGCCATCGCCGCCGGCGGGTACCATAGTCTGGCGCTGAAGAGCGACGGAACCGTCGTCGCCTGGGGCTATAACTATGACGGCGAAACCAACGTGCCCGCGGGCTTAACGAACGGGGTAGCCGTCGCCGCCGGCGCGCAGCATAGTCTGGCTTTGAGGAGCGACGGAACCGTAGTCGCCTGGGGCTATAACTATGACGGCGAAACCAGCGTGCCCGCGGGCTTGACAAGTGTGGTGGCCATCGCCGCCGGCGGGTACCATAGTCTGGCTTTGAAGAGTGGCGGAACTGTCGTCGCCTGGGGCTCCGATTGGGACGGCGAAACCAACGTGCCCGCGGGCTTGACGAATGTGATGGCCGTCGCCGCCGGCGATTACCATAGTCTGGCTTTGAAGAGCGACGGAACCGTCGTCGCCTGGGGCGCCGATTGGTATGGCCAAACCCACTTGCCTGCAGGTTTGGCGAATGTCTTCGCCATCGCCGGCGGCTATGGTAATAGCCTGGTGCTGGCCTCATCGGCCTCCAACCTGATCGCAACCACAATCACGACCACGGGTTGCGAGAGTTTCGAGGTTGGTGGGACGACGTACTATTGCGGCGTCCTCTTCGATTGGACCAAAGGCAGTTCGCACACGATTGCGACCACAACGCCGCAGTATCAATCGTGGGGATTGGGGGGGCAAACGGTGCAGGCGGCCACGTACACCTTCACCAGCTGGAGCGACGGCGGGGCGCTATCGCACACCATTCAGGCCAATACGCCGGGCAAGACTTACACGGCCAACTTCACGGCACAATACCTGCTGCTGACTGCCGTCAGCCCCGCGGGTGGCGGGAGTATCAGCCCGCCAACGGGCTGGCATAACCCCAATGCCGTGGTCACCGTCACCGCGATCCCGGCTACGGGCTACACGTTCACCGGTTGGTCGGGGGCTTGTGCGGGGACCGGCGCCTGCCAAGTGACCATGTGGAATCCGCAAATCGTGACGGCGAATTTCGCGCCGGCGCCTTAACGCGAACGGCCGTCCCGCCGCCCGGGGAGCGAGCCAACCCGGGCGCGTGGCGGCCTTTTCCAGATCGGGAAGCCGGGGTTGCCGAAATCCCGGCTTCCGCACCACCTCAGAAGGGAACAAGCCCGGGGCGCTATCCACAATTCCCAATCGTTGCCGATCCAGCCAATGAACCGGCGCCGGATTTCGGCTTCGGGTGGTGCGACCCGGCGTGGACGCGAGGGCTCAGAACGCGTCATCCAGGCAGTCGATCGGCAGTAAGCTTTCGGTCACCGATCGCCCCCCAACCGAGGTTTTCATCGTGCCGCGCGCGGTGTTCTGGCGTCGTCGACGCGGGGTTGGCGCGGCGTTGGCGTGGGGTTGACGTGGGGTTGACGTGGGGTTGACGCGTATCGGCGTATTCCGCGTTTTCTAAACGACTTAGCCGAATTTCGCGCGAAATTGCGCATAAATTTGCCCGCCCGTTCCGCGCGGTGCCGTGTAAGTGCGGTCTTCTAAAGGACTTAGAAGAACTGGACCGGGCTCCATCGCGTATCTATGGTTTTCTAAAGGACTTAGCCACATTACGAGGTGCATTTTGGCGGGCGCATCGCGCAGTTCCCAGCAAATACCGTGCGCCACCGTGTAATCCGCGTTTTCTAAAGGACTTATTGAAAATCACCGCATATGTCAGCGGCATGCAAATCACGCTGTTTGGACGTTGTATTTCCGGCTTGGAGGAGTCGGGCGAAGCCTGGATTGCCCCGCCCGATGATCCCCTGTCAAGCCGCCTTGGCCGCTGCCTCGGTAGCGAGCAGCCGCTGCGCCTGGATATCGCCGCCGGCCGCTTCCTGGGCGGTTTGGGCAGGAGTCTCGGTGGCCTCCTGGAGCGCGGCCAACTGAGCCTGCGCGGCAGCGCTGAGCTGGACGGTATCGGCCGCAGCCGCGGAGGGCTGAGGTTTCGACGGCGCGGATTGAGCCGCTGGCTTCGATTGTTGAGTCGATGCAGTGGGTTGAACGGGTTGCGCTTGAGCGGCGCTAGTCACAGGATTGAGCATACTGACCTCCACGAGATTCATTTCGGCCGGGCCGGCGTCATTTTCCAGAAATTATTCGATAGAAGGTTCGAGCAGGAAGCCCATCGTGGCACTCGCGAACACGCAACGTTTTCCTATGCGCACTTGGAATCAATGACTTGCCGGCATTGACAGGAGCGGCATCGCCGGGCCTCTTCAACGCGCGGCGGAGTGGATCTGCAGCAGGGGCTCGGCGGAGGCGGAGTCGAAGGGGCGCGGGTCGGCGAGGGTTTGGGGGGCCCGCCAGGAGTCGAACAGCGAAACGTAGTGCACGCAGGAGATGGTGCAGTGCGGGGCGCAGGCCTTCTCGGTGAAGTACTCGCGGCGCAGGTCGGCGGGGCCGTAGTCGGCCAGCGGCCGGGCCGGGTAGCCGCGCTGCTGGGAGCAGTAATGCACCAGCCCGTCTTCACAGATATAGAGGTAGCGCGAACCGGCACGGCAGCGCCAGCGGTTGGGGCGGCCGTGGACCATCGATTCCTGGAAGACGCTGAGCTGGGCGTAGTTACGCTTCTCCAGGGCCTTCACAGCGAGGTAGATTTCGCGCTCGCGGGGGAGCAGCGGTTTCAACTGGCCGGCGTGGTCATGGATGATGCCGATGGTGGAGGAGAAGCCGAGCTCGATGGAGCGGCGGGCGATAACGAGGGCGTCGCCGGGATGCTTGATGCCGCCGCCGACGACGGAGTTGATATTGACGTGGAACAGGGCGTGAGCGGCCAGCAGCTTGAGCTTGCGGTCGAGGACCTTGAGGCTCTTCTTCGACACTTCGTCGGGATTGACGTTGTCGATGGAGATCTGCATATGGTCGAGACCGGCGCGGTTGAGGCGCTCGATGCGGTCGGCGGTGAGCAGGTAGCCGTTGGTGATGAGACCGGCGACTGCGCCGTGGCGGCGGATGCGGCGAATGAGTTGGTCGAGCTCGGGGTGCAGCAGGGGCTCGCCGCCGCTGATGGTGATAATCGAGGTACCGAGACGGCCGAGGTCGTCGATGCGCTGGAGCATGACTTCGGTGTCAACCGGGCGGGAGGCGTCGTCGTATTCGTTACAGTAGGCGCAAGCGAGATTGCAGCGGCGGATGGGGATGATGTGCGCCATGATGGGGTGGCCGGTGTGAGCGGCGCCCCAGGCGAGCATTCCGATCTCGCGCAGCCGGCGCTGCAGCGCCGCCCAGTCCCGCCGCGCGCGGAAACCATGGTCAGACATGAAGGTTATCTTTATTAAACCATAGGGATTCGGCCGGTTTCCAGGTTCGCGGCCTGGGTGGGCAAAAGCAGGCGTCGAGCGGGGCGTTTGCGCGGGCGTGCGGCGAGGCCACGGGGCGAATGGCCCACTGGGAGGGGTGCCTCGAAGGGCGCATGATACACTGGCAGAGTAAGCCGCAAGAACAGACCCGCCGGAAGGCGTCCGAAGGTCTGTTTTCACCCCAGGAGAGGTGGCCGAGTGGTTGAAGGCGCACGCTTGGAAAGCGTGTTTACGGGAAACTGTAACGTGGGTTCGAATCCCACCCTCTCCGCCAGAATAGACACGTTAACCGGACCGGGACCTAGCCCATGCAGCCTCGCCCGTGCTTGCGGCTGTCACCTCGGCCTCTCTTGCGCGGCCTCGCCTCCTGGCTGGATCCTCGCATCAGACAAACCATCGCGTGGCGTAACGTCCAGCGTCAGCACTTCAAACGGAGCGAAATGAAATGAGTGCGGCTGCTGCGCGCGCAGCGGAATGGCAGCCCGCCCGGCGTCGCTTTTCCACGGGCTCCGCGCCACGTACTCCTGCGCTGCGCCGGACGGCAACTCGAATGCATCCTGCAGCCGGATGCGGATCGTCTGCTCGCGGTCGCTCGGATTGCGCAGCACCAGGATCCCTTTGGCAGGCGTCCAGGAAGCCCATCCGTAGACCTCCAGCCACGCCGGATCTCCCCCGATCCAGTGCGTGTCCTTCAGCACTCCGGCGTTGGCGCGCGACCACTTGGCCGCCTCCGCCAGGTCGTCCCAGTTGGCCGCCGTCAGCAACTGCGGCGTAATGTACATCTCTTGCAACTGCGTGCCAGTGCCGAAGAATGACCGGACCTCATTCCGGAAGTCGTTCCCCGGGTCCGTGTTGAGCTGACTGTGCTCCTTCTCGTAGATCAAGCCGGTCAGCATCAGCGAATTGAGCGGATACAGCGGCCCGCCCTGCACGATGTGCCGGTAGGTATCGGCGTCGCGATAGGTGATCCAGCGTTCACGGTAGGTTCCCACGCCCGCCGTCGAATCGTCCTCCCCGCCACGCCAGATCGAGTCCGCGTAAAGCAACCAGAAGGGCGAAGGCCACGTGCCCGTCGTTAGGTTGATGAAGAGGTCCGGCCTGGCCGCCCGCAGCTCGCTGATCAAGTGGATCGCCGCGGCGAAATCGCTGTCGAACTGGCTTCCCGGAAACACCTTGTCCACGTTGCCCGTGCCATCGAACTTGAACTGGTTCACTCCGAACTTGTGAATCATCTCAAGGCAGACGTCGCGAAATGCGGCGTAATACTTCGGGCCCGACAGGGCATATCCGCCCGCGACAATCTCGTATCCTGCCGTGCGCCCAAATTCAATTCGCTCCTGCTTCGGTTTCGCGTAGCCGCCCCACGGCGACATCCATACGCCCAGACCGGCGCCGTATCGCTCCACCGCATCCTTCAACGCCGCGAACCCCTGCGGAAAGCCGTCGTTAAACTTCCACAGCGACTTGTGATTGTCCCAGCCATCGTCGAACAGATAGGAATCTAGCTTGACTCCGCGCTTCTGTGTCAGTTCGATTCCGAACGCGTTCACTCGGTCCAACGCGTCCCGCTCGTTGTAGGGCGTAAAGTACCCGAGGTCTTCCCACGAGTTGTAGTGCAGAAACGTACGGTACGGGTGGGCACGTTCCATTTCGAGGTACGCAAGAAAGTCGCGCCGCATCTGGCCTGGCCGCGCGACACCGATGACGCTGGAGTATGTGATCTGCTGGCCGGCTCGCAAAGCAAGATCGCGCTCCATCCAGGCCGTCACCCGTCCGTCCGTCACTTTGCTTTGGGCCAACGGGTGCTCAACCCCCAGAAAGACATTTCCGGCTACGACCGGCGAACCTTGCACCGACCCGCTCACGCGAGCCCCGGAGAGCTTCAGGTCGATCAGCTTCACTTCGCTGATGGGGACGTCGCGCGCATTCGCGCTGATCTTGAGCGCCTGTCTCAGATAGGAAGTGCCGTCCAACAGGACCATCGACCAGATGACCCGCAAATTGCCGTCGCTGCTCTCGAGCGGGAACTCGAACGCCTCGCCGCGCAGTGTATCGGCCAGCCGCGATGTCCCGGCGCGCGGAATCAGCTCACGCCGGACCGGCTCGCCCGCGAGCTTCAGGTTGCCCGCATTGTAGATCGTTCCATCCTTCAGCAGAATGGCGAACGGCTCCGGCGAGTGAATCTGCGTCCCAGGCACGCGCGCCCAAACGGCCAGACCGTTCAGTTTGCCCGCGGTAGCGGACCAATTCGCACCGATTCTCCCGTTCTCAAGACGAAACTCCGATCCATGGCGCGTCGCCACAGTGCGCCCGCCCTCCCGGCTGCCGGACGGCGCCGCAGCCGCGACGGCCGTACTCCCCAGCACCAGCGCTATGAGCGCGCTGCAAGCCATGGTCCGAACGGACTGCTCCATCCACGTTGCTCTTGCTTTGTTCATCTCTCTCCACTCGTTCTTCGTCTCACTTCACTCTGACGATGGCATGATACTCCCTGCCCCGCCGGTCCCCATGTTATCGAGCCGATCGATTGCCGTGTCATTGCCAGGGACTCCATCCCTCCTGGTCCAAGTGACTCGCGCACTCAAATCCGTGTCACGCCGGGTACGATCTCACGAGGCGAAGCGTATCCGCGGGCGGAGCTGCCCGAATGCGCGGCGGCGGCGATCCACGCCGAGTTTTGGAACAACTGGTGACGGTTCATAGGTGTGGCTCAACCAGGATATCGCAGCGCACGCGCAGCATCGCCTGTGACTTCGCCCGTGCTACTCGGCCCTCCAAGTTTGTTTATCGCCGACAAGTTACAGGCATTTGGAGGTGATCGAATTTAACCCCCCATATGGTCAACTGCAACTCGCGCTGGAGTTAGCCACCCTACCTATCTCCTGGCGACACAGAGTTTCTGTGTTGTATCTCCACGCAGAGTACTTCCCTTCGACTCCAAGGCGAGGTTTACTTTGACTGGGGGACGACGATGCAGATCTTGAGACGGCAGCAGCCCGTGGTACTAATCGGCGTGGACCAAAAAGCCGGAACAGTCACCATTTTTCGCGGGAGTTCGTTTTCAATCCAAAGGAGAGCCTTCGAGCGAAAAGTGGTGACTGTCCCACTTTTTGGTCCAAGCTCAACCTTCGAGGTTGCGCGCAATGCGAGGGTGCGCCGATCAGAGACGGTGAAGGTGACTATCAGGCCGACCGGCCGAGTCATGCGTGGTCATCTTGACGCGCAAGAACTCGCGCTGCTCACCGAGCGGGTTGAGTTTAACAGGGATGTGCTAACCGCCAGTTTTTCTGTGTAATTATGATAACTACCCCATGCAAAGGCGTAGTTTTCTTTCTTTTGCCGCTGTGCCCGGCGTTCTGGCACCTGGCGTTTCTGGTGCAAGTGTGGCTCACCAGATACACGAAGTGTGCCCCGCGATCTGGCGGTTCACGCTCGGCACGCCCGAGGGGATCACGCCGGTTTCCACCCGCCAGCATGCGCCTGCCACGGACGCCATCGCCAAGCTGGCCGCGGTGGCTGCGTGCCCGGTGAGCCCGGAGGGCAGCGCTTCGCAACGCGGCTACCATGTGCGATTGCCGCTGGAGGCGGGCGAGATCGTCTACGGGCTGGGGCTGCAATTGCAGTCGTTCATGCAGCGAGGTTTGAAGAAGAAACTGAGAGTGAACGCCGATCCGCGCGTCGATTCCGGCGACTCCCACGCGCCGGTGCCGTTTTACGTCACCACGCGCGGGTATGGCGTGCTGATCGACTCAGCACGCTACATCACCATCTATTGCGGCAGCACACGGCGTGTCGGCGAGCCCGCATCCAGCGCCGGTTCCGCCAATCCTTCCGCGCCGGCGGGCGACCTTCTGCCAGCCGCGTATCGCGACCGGGGCATGGGCGAGAAAGGCGAAGTGCTGGTGGAAATCCCTGAGGCCGGCGGGGTCGATGTATACGTCTTCGGCGGTCCGTCCCTGCGCGAGGCCGTGCAGCGCTACAACCTTTTCTCCGGCGGCGGAGTGGTGCCGCCGCGCTGGGGTCTGGGCATTTGGTATCGCTGCGACGGGCGTTTCGACCAGCAGGAAGTTTTGAAGATGGGCCGGGACCTGCGCTCGCACCGCATGCCGTGTGACGTGCTGGGGCTCGAGCCCGGCTGGCAGACTCACGCCTACTCCTGCAGTTTCGTGTGGAGCGACAAGTTTCCGAACCCTGGCGAGATGGTTCGAAAGTTGGGTGAGCAGCAATACAAAGTGAACCTGTGGGAACACGCCTTCACGCATCCCTCCTCTCCGCTCTATCCTCAGCTCAAAAGTCATAGCGGCGATTTCGCCGTCTGGGGCGGCCTCACGCCAGATTTTCTTCAGCCCGAGGCGCGCCAGGCCTTCGCCGATTTCCATGACCACGAGCACGTGGCCCTGGGCGTCTGCGGCTACAAGCTCGACGAATGCGACAACTCGGATTTTACGGGCAGTTGGTCGTTTCCCGAGTTGAGCAAATTCCCTTCGGGCGCCGACGGGGAACAGATGCACAGCCTATTCGGGCTGCGCTACGCCGACGCGATCGATAGCGTTTACGAGCGCCGTGGGGTGCGCACGTATGGGCTGATCCGGTCGGCTCACGCGCTGGCCGCGCCGTACCCCTACGTGCTTTATAGCGATCTCTACGATCACGCCGAGTTCGTCAAGGGCGTCGCCAAGATCGGCTTCTGCGGTTTGCTGTGGACGCCCGAGGTCCGCGACGCCAAGACGAGCCACGAACTGATCCGGCGTCTGCAAAGCGTCGTTCTGTCGCCGATGGCGCTGATCAACGCTTGGTATATCCCGAATCCGCCATGGATGCAGGTCAACGCCGAGGCTAACAACGCCGGCCAGTTCGATCCAGGCTGGGAGCAGATCGAGGCGCAGTGCCGCGAAGTGATGGAATTGCGGATGAAGCTGGTGCCCTATCTGCAATCGGCTTTTGTAAGATACCAGCGCGAAGGGGTTCCACCCTTCCGCGCGCTGGTGATGGATTATCCGGACGATGCACGGACCTGGGACGTGGACGACCAGTACATGATCGGCGAGAGCCTGCTGGCGGCGCCGGTGGTGGGCGATGCGCTGGAGCGCGAAGTGTATCTGCCGGCCGGCCAGTGGCACGATTTCTGGACCGGGGAGAGTTACGCCGGCAAGCAGAGGGTGAAAGTTGCGGCGCCGCTCGACCGAATCCCGGTTTTTGTGAAAAACGGCACGCTGCTGCCGCTGGCGCAGCCTACTCTGCACACCGCGGACCCGGCGAGCTACCGGCTCAGCGCTCACATCTTCGGATCGGCACCGGCAACGGCGGTGGTGTTTGAAGACGATGGCAAGAGACCTGCGAGACTGACCGAAGTGCGCCTGGAGTGGAACGCCGGGAGCAAATCCGGCTCGGTCCATCGCGCGGGACCAGCACAACAGCCGCAGTACGACGTGGTCGAGTGGAAGCAGAGAGCGACGTAGCTGCGGCGGGCACGCCCACGGGACGACTTGCAGCGTTAGCGTCAAAGTGGAGGAGACTACTCTGAGGGCCGCTAGTGCGAGCAGGAGACTGCCTCATCGGCCTGGATGTGGCGTCAATGTCCGGTGGACGCACCGCCCTGTTCACGCCCACGAGTGCGTCAAAGGCCCGTCGTTAGCGGGTTTTGGCCAATCGTGGATTAGTCCGTCCTCGCGATCGACCACTTCTGCCGATCACAGCTTACGCGGCCATGTGGGTTGTTTCCGGAGGGCCGACGACTTAGACGCAAATGCTCCTGACACGGCCTCTAGAAGCCGCGGGATATCCTCCAGACCGCCAGTACGCAGGCGGTGTTCTGAAAAACGACCTCGGCCCCATCAGGTTTCAGCGAGCTTTCTTCAACTCCACCCGGATGGCTCTCAGGGGTTTGCTTTGCTCCAGGTTCTCCATCTGATGCGGAGGGCCGACAGGCAGAAAGATGACTTCCCCATCGTCTTTTTGGCCACGATCCATCACGGGCACGCCCGGCGAGTATTCCTTCATATGGGCAGCGGAGACGTAATACAGGACACTCGGATACCGGTGGGCATGGAGCGGTTCGCGAACGCCGGGCGGAACGGTCACTTCCAACACCCTCACCTCATCGTTCTCGAAGAGAAGCTTGTGATGTTGTGGCGCCGCGGCGAGAGCGTCGTTCTCGGGTGTCCACCACTTATCGAAGTTACTTGTACTCTGTCCCAGCAGGAAAGCCGCGCCAAGCGCGCCGAGCAGTAGTGCAGCCTTCACGAACCGTTTCATACTCTCTTTCTCCAAGAGACGTTCATTCAGCTTAGCGCAAAGCACCTAGCGGGAGAATGCATCTGGCACGTCTTTGACTTTTCGCCCTTGCGCATCCATTTGACACCAACCCCACCCGTGCGTTTTTATTTTCGTGAATGAAAGCAGTCGGATCTGTTCGCGTCAGTACTCCCGGGCAGGCAGAGAAAGGCATCAGCCTGGCCGCGCAGCAGAGCCGGATTCGGGCCATAACGACGCTCCAGGAGGCGGAGCTCACCGAGGTCATCGTCGACGCCGGGGAAAGCGGAAAGAACTTGGAGAGGTCTTATGACTCCCTCTAAGAGGGAGGGGGCGAGACCGAACGGGGAGAGGATGCCGAACGGTTTCGCCGGGGCGCACGCTCGCGGTGCCTGCGCGCGAGGACTAAGGCTATACAACCCTGCGGGCCTCCCAACGGGCGTTGCCATATTCACCCAGTTGCACGGTTCCGTTCATCGATTCGCCCTGGACGGTCCCGCTAAAGGCGTATTCCAGCACGGTCCCCTCGTACGGGTGCGCGCTGTGAAACTCGATCCGATCGCCGTCCATCCGGCCGTGCAGCTCTCCTTCCAGCATCTCGGAGCGATGACGCCCGTTCAACGTAGCGCCGCTCTGCTGGAAGGTCAACTGATGCACGGCATGACCGAGAGAGAAGGTGAGGCGGGCCTGCCAGGATCCGGCCACGCGCGCCGGCTCGCCCGCCGGAACCGCCGCAACGTCGAGCTTGGGCGGACGCGAGAGTACAGCGTACAAGCTCTGCGCCACGATCTTGTATTCGCCCGGATTGAGCATGTAGGGCATGATCTGCACCGAGCTCTCCGTTGTTCCGCGCCGGTCGCCAGTGCCACCGGCGAGCATGATGCGTGGAGTGCCGTTTTCGAGCGCCGCTCGCACTTCAGTCCCAGTGATCCCTACTTTCGTGCTGTCCCAAGTGAGCTTCAGTTGCGGAGCATGATTGGAGAGATCCTCAGGCTGGATCACCGTCGCCGACACACCCGGCACGCGACAGACCTGTTCCCGGATTGCCGCCAGCCAGGAGTTCCACTCACGCCACTCAGCGTCGTGATCGCGGCGGAACCAACCTTCCAGCGCCGCCAGCATGCCCATGATCTCTTCCTTGCCTACCTTCATCGAACGGCCGAAAGCGTGATGCGGCGCGCTGTTGAGCCAGGCCGCCTGCAACAGATTCTTTTGTCCCAACAGAAGGCCGGCCGCCTGCGGCCCGCGCAGGCACTTGCCGCCGCTATAGGCCACCATGTTCGCTCCATGCGCCAGGTGGATGTTGGGCACCTTCAGTTCTTCCGCCGCCGCGTCCACCAGGACGGGCACCTTCGCGGCGCGCGCGACGCGGCAGGTGTTTTCGATGCTCAACGGCCCCTTTTCGGCAGCCGGACAACTCATGATGAGAACCATCGCCGCCTGCGGCCCCAGTGCCGCTGTGAGCTGCTCCTCCGTTTCGACGTTTACAATCCGGGCGCCAGTCATGCGCGCCGCGTGGTCATAGACATTGCGGGCATAACGCGGCATAACGACTTCGCTTTTCAGCCCGGCCAGGTTCGGGAGCCGCTGCATCTTTTCCGGATCGGTGCCGGCAATGCAGGCGGCCGTGGCATGCGAAATCGCGGCCGCACAGCCAGCCGTGACAATGCCCCACTCGGCCTTGGTCAGTTCGGCAATCCGCGCGCCGACCGCATCCATCAGTTCGTCCATATTGACGAAGTGGCGCGAGGCTTCGGCCATGGCCTGCTTCACCGCAGGCAGAGATTGCGAGCCGGTCAGAATCGTAAAGGTGCCGCGCGCATTAATAAAAGGCCGGACCCCCAATGACTCGTACAGCCGCGAGGTCAGCTCCAGCGGAGCGGCCTGCGCCGGACCTGCCCCTCCGAGGTCGGCTACGGCGGCGATTCCGCCGCTGACCAACCACTCCCGCCGATTCCATTGACCCGTTTGATTTGCCATTGTCGCGCTCCTTCCGGAAAGTTGAGGGTACCGCACGGACTCGATGGACCGATAGGGCAGTTGCCTTATCGTAACCCCGCAAGCGGATCATATTCTATTTTGACCGAGAATTGAATCGCCTGGGCCTTCGTTCGCGCGGTCCGACTCGTCGTGCCGGGTCCGCAAGGGATCAGGTAACAGCGTAGTTCGCCCAGGGTGAACGCGGTTGGAGTAGCATATGAAGTCGCAGATGGAATCGAGGCTCAGTCGCGGCGAAGTTCCGGGAACCCCAATCACCGCAGGCTGCAAGTCACCCGAGGGGCAATGGCATTTTTTCGTTCATGCATCTTTACTCTGGCCCGCCCAGGCCGGCGAACCAACCGGGAGGCGGGCGGCGCTGGCGCATGTTTAGCTATGAGCCTCTGCTTTGCAGGAGCGCTTCTGGCCCAGCAACACTACGACCTGGTCGTGCGTGGCGGAGAGGTCATCGATCCCAAGAACCATCTGTACCGGGTTGCCGATGTGGCAATTCGCGACCACAAGATCGCGGCTATCGCGCCCAATCTTGCAAACTATGAGGCCGGCCGCGTCATCGACGCCGCCGGCCTGGTAGTCACTCCGGGACTGATCGACATTCACGTCCATATCTATGCCGGCACAGGACGCCGCGCCTACGATGGCGATAACAGCGTTTATCCCGACGGCTTCACCTTCCGTTCCGGCGTGACCACGGTGGCCGACGCGGGTAGCTCCGGTTGGAAGAATTTTCCCGACTTCAAGGATCGTGTGATTGATCGATCTAAGACTCGAGTGCTCGCCTTCTTGAACATTGTCGGCGCTGGTATGGACGGTCCGCTGGCGGAGCAAAACGCCTCTGAAATGGACGCCCCGCAGGCCGCGGCCATGGTGCAACGCTACCCCGAAGTCATTGTGGGCATCAAGACAGCGCACTGGGAGGCGCCCGACTGGACCGCTGTGGACCGCGCCATCGAAGCCGGGACACTCGCGAACGTTCCGGTCATGGTCGACTTCGGCGCATTCCCAGCCGAGCGTCCCTACCGTGAATTGGTCACACGTAAGCTACGCCCCGGTGACATCAGTACCCATATGTACCTGCGGATGATTGACATGCTCGACGAGCAGGGCAAGGTGAAGCCATACTTCGCCGAGGCCCGTAAGCGCGGCGTCATTTTCGATGTCGGCCACGGTGGTGGCAGCTTCGTCTTTCGTCTGGCCGTGCCGGCGATGCGCCAAGGCTGGGCGCCCGACTCTATTTCGACTGACCTGCACACCGGCAGCATGAATGGCGGGATGAAGGACATGCTCAATGTGATGTCGAAGTTCCTCAACTTAGGCATGAGCCTGGAGGATGTCATCCTACGCTCGACCTATAACCCGGCCAAAGAGATTCGCCATCCCGAGCTGGGCTCGCTGAGCGTCGGCTCCGATGCCGACCTGGCCGTGCTGCGTGTAGAGAAGGGCAAATTCGGCTTTGTCGACAGTTCCGGTATGCGCATGGATGGCGACCAGAAGCTGGTCTGCGAACTGACAATCCGGGACGGCCGAGTAGTGTGGGATCTGAATGGTATCGCTCATGACGATTGGAAGAAATATCCGAACTCGAATCCGCCGGCCGCACCGGACTGGGACCAGACGGTTCCACGACACTAGCAGACGGCCCGGCAAACCTCGCAAGTTTCTAAGATAGAAATCGAAAGGAGACTGAGTCAATCATGCAAAACAACCGTCGCAACGTATTGAAGGGCGCCCTGGCTGCCGTGGCAGGGACGGGCCTCATCCAGGCTAAATCCGAAACCCTCGCCAAAAAAGTTTACTATCGCGGCTCCAAGCCCGACAAGACTCCGCTGTTTTCAGGTGCGGTTTCTTACGGGAATCTACTCTTTATCGCGGGCAAGGGCGCGCACTACCAAGGTGACATCAAGGCCCACACCAAGACCGTGCTGGACGAGATCCAGGCCGAGCTTGAAAACGCCGGCTCGTCCATGGAGAAGGTACTCAAAGTCAGCGTCTTTCTTAACGATTTGAAAGACTACGCGGGCATGAACGAAGTTTTCCTGGGGCGATTTGGCGCCGAGCCTCCGGTACGCACCACCGTGGCACCGGCGGGTGGAGTTCCCGGTGGTTCCCTAGTCGAGATGGACGTCATCGCTTATATCTAGCGCTCGGTTTTGTAAGTCAATTATCGTATCGCGGAGTGGATGGTTTTGCACGTCACACTTGCGCCAGCGGGTTTTACCTTGGTTGAGGTGGTATTAGCCTGGCAAGGCCTGGTTCGTGACTGAGACGGGCTTTCCGAAGAAGGGCTCTCATTCTGCCGGCGTGGCGCGGCAGTATTGTGCTATCACCGTGAGAAGCGTGAGTCAGGAACGGTCTTTGCTATGCCGATGCTGCTGGAATGAACTGTAAATGGCTGTGGATCTTTCCTCCGAAATCATCCTCCGCTGGGATGCGGCCAGTCCGCGGCATGTCGCTCTGTTCAAGAGTGGCGGGATCACTGCGCTGTGGCTAAACGAAAAGAACGAGGCTATAGAGCAGGCTTGCGCCGCGGCTGGTATTCACGTGCTCGGGCCGCACGATGTGCAACTGATCAGTCCGGAGCATCTCGACGATGCCACCGGCGACGCGGCCATTGTCATCAAGGATGGTGTCTGGTCGGGCTCCTCCATGCCGGTGCGAGAAGGGCCAGTGAGGGCCGGCCCGACAGCGCGCCCATGGGTCAATGCAAACGGCTACCGGATTGGCTATCTCCGCGCGCTGTATCCGGGGCGCACGCCGATTCTGGGCTACTCTCCCGATGCCGAAGCCGGGCTGAAACCAGACAAGCCGCCGGCACTCGCCAGCCTGGAGCTGGCGCTGATCGATGCCTGGGCGGCCGGAGGCAACTACGTCCTGACGCTGACTGCCGAACATCGTGAGGAGCTACTGAGCGGGAAGCCCGAGGCGCGCACGGTTTGGCGAGCGCTGGGCCGGACCGCGCGTTGGCTGCGCGAAAACGCCGCCTTGTTCCGCCAGCCAGCCCTCCCCAACATCACTCTACTCGTGGAGAGCGGCGACACAACGGCTGAACTTGCCAACCTGCTGTACCGCCAAAATGCATCGCCACGACTCGTCAATGCCGCCAATCCACCCGCGCCCGACCCACAGCATTGCGCGGTGCTGGTGGCGGCTGGTATCCGTGCTCCCAACGCGGCAGTGGCGGATCGAATACTGGCGCATGCCGAAGCAGGCGCCACGGTAGTGACCGACGCGGCGGGAGACGACGCCTGGTGGCGCTACAAAGGCTGGAAACCCGAAAGAGCCTTCGAGGACCGTACGTTTTATAAGGCTGGCCGCGGACGCCTAGTCGTCTATGCGCAACAGATCCAGGATCCCGGCGATTTTGCGTTTGACGTAATCGATCTGGCCGGGCCAAACCGTCCCGTGCGGCTATGGGATAACGGCGCCGTGATTGCCCTGACTTCCAGCAGCGGCAATGACAAAGACGTATTGCGCGCTGTCAATTATGGTCCGCCATTTCGTTCCACTGAAATCCTCGCCCAGATTCCAGGTTATTATTCCAGCGCCCAGCTCTTGCGGCCGGAAGCGCCGCCATTACCTCTTAAAGTCGCTTTGCGTGGCCCAGACACTGAAGTTGCCATACCGGCGCTGAAGCTACTAGCCGTGATCGCGTTCGCTTGAGACCCAGTGACTCATGCCGCAAGATGGGCAACACCTCTCTTTTTTTGACCTGTCGGCGATTTCGCATCCGTGCTGAGCAAAGAAGGGGGAAGCCCTTCCCGTTTGGTACTTCCGCCGGAGTCAGTTAAGATCAGCTTGGAGGGACACGGGCATGCCGTTCACTCGACGTGCATTCATCCAGAGCAGCGCCGGCGCTGCCGCTGCAGCCTTCTGGGGCGTCAATGTCTCTGGCGGTCCAGGCGCGGTGGCAGAGCGCACGCCGCAAGCCTATTTCGGCCTGCATCCCGACATTGAGAGCAACCCCAAAGCGGTCTTCATCCGCCGCACCAACGTTCCTCACAAGATGGCCGCCGATGCCAAGCGCAAAGCAGCGCTCGCCTTAGCGCGTGAAATTTTCGTGCCGATGGACCATCCCGGCATTCCGATCGGCCATCGCGTGGTGCTCAAACCGAACGCCACTGGCCTTGAGGCGGACACCGCTCGCCCCGAAGACTTGTGGGGCGTAGGCACCGACCCTCAGTTCTACGAAGGCCTCGTGCTGGGACTCAAGGAACTGGGGCTGAGCAAGTTCAATTTCATCGAATCGACCGAGTACCCAAACTGGAACGTGCGCGGTTTTAACGACATCAATCAGCGGCTCGGCATCGCCATGAACGAATCTCAGTGCCGTCCGCGCCACCTGCGCGAAGGCGATGGCATCACCTGGAGCCAGGTTCCAGATGGCGTCGTGTTCAAGCGCATTCCCTACTTCGCTCCGGTGAACGAGCCCAATACGTGGCTGCTCAATATCGCCAAGTGGAAGGCTCACGCGATGGGGTTATCCCAATCGGTCAAGAACGAGCAGGGCTTGGTGGCCCATCCCTTCACCGCCTTTTGTTATGGCTGGGAAGGTGTATTGGGAGTGCCGGACATCATGCAACCGGAAATCAACCCCAATGCGGAACGCTACCTGAAGGACTTCTTTGAGCGCCACCAGAAGCGCGGTTATGCCCGTTACGACTCCAAGGGCGCCTACCAGAACGGCCTCAGGATCACGCCCATGACGCAGGAGATCTGGGCCCACAAAACGTGCGACAACCAAAGCACGCTCCACACCGGGCTGGCTATCATCGAGGGTATTTACCGTCGTGACGGAGACGGTTTCTATCTTGGTAGTGACTACCTCACCAACATGGTCCTCTTCAGCAAGCACCAATTCCGTCTGGATGTCATCGGCCTCTACCTCGGCGGCCATGAGCCGGGTAACGTGAACCTCTATCGAATCGCCAAAGAGCGTGGTCTCACGGACACTTTCAATCCCCGGGAGATTCCCATCTTCGAGTGGATTGGCGGACGCGCCGTTCCCCGCAAATTGACTGATTTTCAGCGCACGCCAATCCGGACGGTCTTCCTGCCGCGCGAACATGAGCCACGCCTGCACCTGCTTGATGAGCGCTTCGACTACGACCGCAACAAGACGTAGTGGCACTGGGATCCGGAGCGAACGCGTTATCCAATCGCTCACGGGAAGACATGCAGCACCCGCAGGGACACTAGCCGGGCCGCAAGCGGCAGCAACGCCGAACCAGGCAAGCACCCGAGTGGACCGGCATCCAGAAAAACGTCGCAGAGGACGTCAGCTCAGCGTGCGCGACGCGTTGCGATTATGGCATTTTCGACTTCAGCTTGATCATCTCGCCATCCACAACGAACCTACCGTATCCGCGATGGTGGATCGTTTTCGGATCCTTTTGCGCCGGATCGGTCCAGGCCTTGAGCACTTCAAGGACAAAGAGATTGTACTTGTTGACGAGACGGGTATCGGCCACCTTACATTCGAGATTAGCGAAGCACTCCGCCACTAGAGGCGGCGCCACACACTCGGCTGGCGCCGGAGTCAAACCGAATCTTTCGAACTTCTCCACGTCCCGGCCCGAGCAGTTGCCGACTGCCACGACTTTGGACGCCAGGGCCAGCGCCGGAACGGCGATCACGCACTCTTTCGTCGCCCGCAATGCGGCAAAGCTATGATCGGCGCTGCTGACAACACAGGCGACCAGCGGCGGTTCAAATGCGACCATCATATGCCAGGACATCGTCATGACATTGGCGCGGCCATGGTGCGCGGTCGCCAGCAGGACGACAGGCCCCGGTTCGAGCAACTGGTAGACCTTCGCCAGAGGTAGATCTTTCATTGCGGCCGCGGCTCCTCGATCCGCCCGGCTTGCAGGTCAGGCGTAATCCATTGTAGATCCGCTCGTTGCCGTAGGACCGATCCTTCGGGATGAGCAAGCATTCAGCGGCGGTAGCGCTATCTCACAAGCCGACAACGATGTCCCGGCACAGATGAATTTCCTGCGCGGCGGCTACACGCCCCACCGCGCCGAGGCGCAATGACGGTGATTGCAAAGACAAGGCCACACCGATGCGAGCGCTGCTCCAAGCTGCCGGCAGCGACCGCCATGCGAGCATGACCGGCGCGGCCGATCACGACCGGGTGCGCCCCCATCGACAAACCAACATAAGCCGCCGCGGTCGGTTCGCTCGTGGATCGGCCCGGCACCTACTGGAATTCGACGATCGCGGTCTCCCTCGCCGGCACCGCGAGCCGCCCGGCCTCAATCGGCGCCAGAGTGCGCAGATCCAGCATGCCGCGATGGGCGAAGGCCGGCTTCAGAACCAGGTGCACGTCCCGATCCGAGTTGTTGTAGAGGTAGGCCAGACGCCGGCCCTGCAGCGCGGTGACACGGTACTCTACGTACTCCGCCGTGCTGCCAGCTTCCGCCGACAACTGCAGTTCGGGTTCCAGTCCGGCTTGGCGCGCCACCAGCGAGAGGAACCGCTGCCAGCTCGCCGGCTCCAGTGCCGCCGTCAGCCAGTAAAGCTGGCCGCGCCCGCGCTGCTGCCGCACCAGCGCCGGAACGCCGTCCTGGAATCGTCCGCCCACATCGGCCTTGGCGCACTCGAGAACCTGCCGGGCGCCCACGGCCTCGAGCCGCACTCCATTCGCGGTGAACGCCATGCGCGGCAATTCATCCGCGTTGTATTCCGTGACGACCGTCTCGCCATGCGGCAGCGGCGCGGGCTCGCGGCGGACCATTTTGAGCCCCAGCTTGACGAGCGTGTCCGCCGGCCGCGCGTACTCGTCCGCCAGCAGCGAATCCGGAGAGACGATCAACGTACCACCGCCCTCGACCCAGTGCAGAATCGCATCCGTCACTGGCCCCGGAACAAACTCCGCGCCGGGCAGCACCAGAATTTTGCGCTGGGCCAGATCGCCCGCCAGGATCTTCTTCTCGGTCGTGAGTCCGACGTACAATCCCGCGGCCTGCGAGGCGTTGTAAATTCGCCGCAGCGATGACAGGTAGGGGAAAGTCCCGATTGCCGCCGATTCGTACGGCGGCTGTTGCAGCATGGACGTCTTCGAATAGAGCAGCGCGACCGGACGCGGCGCGCTGCCCAGCGCTGCGATTTCGCGGCCCAGCCGCCGCAGATCCAACGCGTCCCGCATGGCCTTGCCCAGATCGCTCAGCGGAATGGTGTAGCTCTGCGGAAAACTGGTGGTCCATTCGTTGATCGGCTCGTTGGGAGTCCAGTGCATAGCGCTGTTCCACCACCACATCGAGATCGCGGCGTCCCCGTGCAGGAAGCTGGGCAGAATCTGGTGCAAAACCCCGTGATACTCGAAATCCTCCACCGGCTGGCGGCCCGCCAAGGCATGCAGGTACTCCGGCATCAGCGTGTCCAGAGCATAGTTCTCCTCCAGCACCACGCCGGTCACGCCGGAGTCCGTCAGTTCCTCCGCGTCTATGCCGGTCCAGAACGCCGGATCGAATGCGTAATAGGGCGAGCCCGTCGTCAGGGGCTTCTGCGGTTCCCAGCGCCGGACCTGATCCCCGGTCCAGCGGATGTGATCGACGAAGCGATTGAGGTTGAAGCTGGCCCAGTCGAACCATAGCGCGCGGTTCTTTCCGGCCTGCTCGGGACGCGGCATCGGCACGCTCGAGAATTCCTCGAAGCTGCTGCCCCAGATCGCATTCGCCTTCCTCACATCGGCGTACTTCCGCTCCAACCAGCGCGCCCACAGCGCGCGAGTCCGATCGCAGTAGCACACGTAGGCGTATTCGAAATCCATGTTCTGCACAAGGTGGCTGCGGTCGCCGGCGTGCTCCCGTTCGAACTGTTCGATCATTTTTGCGATGGCATCGCGCGTGTGCGGGCTCTCCAGGCAGATGATGACCGGAGGCCCGACGACTTCCCACGAACCCTCATCGCGAATCAAGGCGTCGGCGTGTTCCCAACCCACGCGGTGCGTATCCGGGTACTGTTGGTAGGCCTGCCAGATGGGCTGCCGCTCCACGTTGAAGCGGTCACCCCCGGCCACGAGTGCCCCCTCGTAACCCGTTTCGCTGTTAGCGAACCAGCGCTGCAGCGCACTGTGATCGTTGTACAGCATGGCGAAGACCAACTGCGGATCGCTGCCTGAACGGAAGTACCCGTCGCGGATCTCCAGCTTGCCGTAATCCGGCAGCGGGGGCACCACCCGCGCCGCAGCTTTTCCTTGCGCCACCGCCGTCAACTCCCGCCGCGCCTGGCGCGCTCCTGCCAATAGCAAATTGAGCGCCTTGCGCTGTTCCGCCGCCCGGTCCTGCCAGAACGCCACCAGCCGCGCACGGAATGCCACCTGGGCCAGGTACGGGTAGATCTCCGCGTAAGCGGTCTCCTGCCCGCGCGCCTTGGCCTGGTCGATTTCTCCACCCAGTTCCGCCAAAGCCTTCTCGGTTTCAGCACGCAGCGCCCGCAGCCCGGGTTCCGTTTCCCGGAACAGCAGATCTCCATACGGCTGTTTCTGCGGCTTGGCCGGATCCGGGCTGAGACGCGGATTGGAAATGAGCAAGGCTTGGTCGTGCCTGAACATTAGTTCCAACCCATCGCGCAAGAATAGCGGTTGGAAGAACACTCCCAGCCAGACGATCCGCTTTGCATCGACCGGGTGCTGTTGTGGAGATTGCATCTTCTCCAGGCTGATCTCCACCGTGCTGCGGCCCGGGCCGATCACGAATCCGTCGAAAGTGCCGCCGGTGTATGTCTCCGTCTGCGGATGCGCGGTCTGGTTCGAAAGCCGAACAAAGACGGAAAGCGGTTCGCGGGACGGGTTGTCCACCTCAAACCGCAGCGACGAGAACGGGCTGAAATCGCTCACCGGCAGCGTGGTCGTTTCAAAGCCGTTCGTCTCGTAGCCCCGCCACACGGTAACCCGCGCGGCGCGTGCGGAGACGGCCGCCAGAACGCAATGCGTGCACACCGCCTTACCCGGAACGAACAATCCCTCCAGGCTCTGCTCCCGGGCGCCGCCCCAGGCCACCGCAGCGAATAAAAGCACCAATGACAACCTGCTCCGCATTTCGTCTCCCTATTCACCCAGGATTTCCGATGTGCCATTCTGGCCTGCACCGATTCTACATTCAATTGCAGCACTGGGCGCCGGTTCTTGCCGAACCGGCAGTGGCGACCACTCAGCCGCGTCATCTTCACCGCCCGATCCGTCACATTTCTTCGTCGCGCCCGCAGCCCGAATGCAGGTAGAGACGCGCACGGAAAGGGCAACGGAGACGCTAATGACGCGCCGCTCACAGCGTGCGCGTAGCCTCGACGCCGGCCGGGATGGTCCGCGTTGCCGATCAGATCACTACGCCGACCACCGCGTCGCGGCCGAGCCTGTTTCGTGGGAACGCCGCCAACTGGTGCAGAATGGGGTCTGGTGTCCACGCGGATGCGATGTGCCGCGTTGGCTTACAGAGCCACAGGACGACTGCGGTAGCGCGGGACACGCCGGCTTGGGTTCTGGCAACGAAGTAACCCGGTCCATCGGCAGACCGGAATCGCGCGCCCGGCGAGTGAATGCCGTAGGGGCGAGACTTCCGTTTGCCATTTGCTATTGACTCAAACTACCCCATGCGAACTCCAACACTCTGCTTTCCCACTCTCTGCGCGCTGCTCTTCGCGGCCGCTTTCCCGCCCCTCTCCGCCGCTGAGTTGACGCTCCAGGATGCGGGCGTGCAACTCCAGTTCGACCACACCGGGGCCCGGCTGCGCCTACTCCAGATTCGCCGCGCCGACGGCACGCCGTTGCTGTATGCCGATCAGGCCGTACGCGAGCCGGGCGCGGGGCCGGTGGGCAATCCGCTGGCGGTGGTCGTGCGCGACGGGCGCTACCAGGGCGTCTACGGCATGGAACGCTTTCATGTGAAGAGCCTGACCAATTCGCCGCGCCGGTTGCTGGTCTACCTGGCGCATGACGAGATGCCGCTCGAACTGGCGCTGGAAATCGAAGTGGAGGGCAACGTCGTGCGCTGGCGGGGTCAAGCGTTCTGGAACGGCGACACTGGCATCGATCTGGACATCTATTACCCGCTGCTCTCGCGTGTGCGCTTCGACGCGCCGGAGCGCGACCGGATCCTGGTGGCGAAGACCTCCGGCCTGACGCTTGGTCCGCTGAGCGAGTTGAACTACGGCGAGACTTACATCGGCAGCCTGGCCGCACCGGTGATGCTGGCGGAAGGCGGAAACCGCGGCCTCGCGTTTGTGGACGACAACCGCACCGATTGGGGGCCGGACCCCTCGGCGGCGGCGCAGCACGGGCAGGTCGCGGGCAATACGTTTCCGCTTCCCGGGGAACAGAGAGGGCGCTCGAAGGTAAAAGGCGGCGAGCAGGGTCCATACGCCGGCATCCGCACCACACGCTGGTTCCGGCCGATTCAACAGGCTGGCGGCGAGGCGGCCTACGATGCGGCGGAGAAACCTGCGGGAGGTTTTCCCATCAAGAAACTGGGCGATGCCGTCGACCTCGGTCCGGTGCTCACCTATCCCTACGAAGGCACTTGGAAGCAGGGCGCGGCCTGGGCGCGCACGGTGCGCGACGATCTGCGGTTCCGCGTTTCGCCGGCCGAGTGGTTCCGTCAGACGACGTTCATCGCCGAGGCGATGGGCGACGACCTGGTGCGCACCGGCAAGAGCGCTTACGACTATCCGAAAGTGCTCGCCGAGAAGCAGAAGATGGGCGCCGATCTTTTTCTCTTGCCAGGGTTCCACGATCCCGAGGTGCTGGGGACGAGCTACAACTTCCTGAACCGCGGCGATTACTTCCTCACCGCGCAGAACCTGGGCGGCCCGGAAGCCGTACGCCAGGGCGTGGCCACGATTCACCGCCAGGGCGGCCACGTGCTCTATTACATTGAAGGGCTCATCGTCTGGAAGCGTTCGCGCATCGGGCGCGGCGGTGCGGCAGAGTGGGCGCTGATGAACGCCGACGGCTCCTACTTCGAGAGCTACAAAGGCTTCTACCACATGTGCCCGGCGGATCCGCGCTGGCAGGAGTGGTTTGCGAAGATGGCTGCCGAGGTGATGCGCACCACGGGGGTCGACGGTTTCTTCATCGACTCGCTGACTGCGACCAGCAACCATCGCTGCTTCAATCCCGCGCACCATCACCCGCATCCCGACGTCTGGAATTGGGGTGTGCGCCAGACACTGCAGCGCATGCGCGAAGAGCTGGACAAGGTCAACCCGAACGCCGTGCTGTTCACCGAGGGCGAGGCCGACATCGCCCGCGAATTCGTGGACGGCTTCGTCTCCCACAGCCATTCTTGGGGGCACGGCGAATTTACCGAGCCGTTGGTGCGCTTTCTACACTCCGACATGCGCGCCTACGAGAGCTGGGGCAACGGCGATCAGCCCGAGCGTGAATTTGTGTTTAACGCCGTGCACGGCCACCGCATCTACGCGCACAACTGGCAGGTCGAGCGGATGGCGCCATTGAGCCTGCGCACGCGGCGCTACTACGACGCTTATCCAGAGCTGAGCGAAAATCCCATCTCGTTGCTCGATGCGAAATGCACTGGATGTCTGACTGAGCTGTTCGAAGGGCGGCGCATGGTGGTGAGCGCGGGCAATCCCACGGGCGAGGAAGTGGAGGCGACACTCAGCGTCCCGGCGAAAGGTGCGGTGCTTTTCGATCGGGTGGACGGCCTGCGGCTCCCGCTGGAGCGCGGCACGGCGAAGCTGAAGCTGCGGCCCTGGGAGTTCCGTTGCTTCGAGTTGCGTCCCTGACCGGGATCGTGGCCGCTACGGAGCGGAAAGCAGAGCTTTGAGCAACACGGAACAGCAGCCGTCCGCGGTGCGGGTGCACTGGTCCGGAAAGCGCACGTTTGGGGAATTGGCGCAGGCGGCGAAGTTAGCTGGCAGTACACGCCGCAGCTTCACGGCCGAAGCTATCCAGTGGCAGTCCCGTCCACTCCCAGATACGCCGTTACTCAAGCCGAACGTAGTTCTGCTAACGGATGAAATGTTTACTTAACCCTATTTCTCAATGACAGTGGTGGCGCCTCGCAGGCCCTTATAACGCAGATCCAGCCGTTGAAGCTCTTCCAGGTTTGGCACGCCGCCGGTTGTCGCAGTGTCGTCGAAATGCAACACGCGTTCTCCGTCCGTCGTGAAGTTTGGCCACACGGGCACGCCATCGCCATTCGGATCGCCGCTCTTCGCGAAGTTCGTCCAATAGGTTGCCATCACGCTGGCCAGCGCACGATCGGCGTCACTCCACGCCCACGGCTCCTGGCTGAGATGGTCGAATACATAGGGCAACTCCGCCCAATGCCCGGCTCCCCAGTCGGCGAAGGGACTGCCCTGTGGATACGGTGGCAAATGGGCGAAGTAGTAGGAGAACACTTTGGCTCGTCCCGTCTTCGTCTGCATCCGGGTCCAGGTCCACATATCCCAGCCAAACCGCAGATCGCGCTCGAAGCTGGCGCGACGCTCACGCGCCTCCCGGCCGGTCGTGGCTGGATAGACCTTCAGGTAATCCTGTGCCAGGCCGCGGACGACGCTACTGCCGCCAAAGGCGTTGCCGATGTCTTCAGCGAAGGTGGCCAGTTTCACATCCAGGCCCGCGATCATAGGCCTGCCTTCGTCCGAATTCGATCCGATCAGGGTAGGCACGTCGTTTTGCCGGCCCGCCGCGAAAGCGGCGTACGGCTCTTCCGGCACTACATAGCCGTCGATAATCGGATGCGTCGTACCCGCGATGCCACCCTTCAGGAACTGCTCGGGTTGAAGTTTGCGCAGTGCCACGAGAGACATCGCTCCGAGATCGGAGGCCAATCTCACGCCTTGCTCTTCGGCGCCCTTCAGAAACAACTCCTCGGCGGAATGGGTTGCCGCGGGAGGGACGAAGTAGGCGCCGCTTTCGCCGATGGCGCGCTGGAAGAGACCATGCGCCAGCGGCGAGGCCATCAGCAGACTGACCGCCATCGATCCTGCGGATTGCCCCCAGACGGTTACGCGATCGGAGTCGCCGCCGAAGGCCGCGACATTCCGTTTGATCCAGGCCAGGGCTGCGATTTGATCGAGTAATCCATAATTGCCGGAGCTGTGGTGCGCGGATTCGCGCGTCAGTTCCGGATGCGACAAGAAGCCCAGAAGACCGACGCGATAGTTGATGGTGACGACGATGACCCCGCGGCGAGCCAGCATGTCACCCCAATAGAGCGGAATCGATGCGGATTCCTGAGTGAATCCCCCACCCGGAATCCACACCATCACGGGCAACTTCCGATCTCGCGAGTTGGCCGGGGTCCAGATGCTCAGACTCAGGCAGTCTTCGCTAACCGGCTCACTCGACGCACCCGGGACCGAGACCCCCGTCTGCATACAAATCGGCCCGAATTCGCTTGCGCGTCGTACGCCATTCCACGGGAGCGGCGGCTGTGCGCCCGCCACCGCAGATCACCCACGGGCGGAGCGGCAAAGGGAATGGATTTGTAAACAGTGACTGCGCCATCCTGGACGCCCTCGACCAGACCGGTCTCAATCCGCACCGACTGGGACCAGACGCTGAAGGGAGCGAGGAGGATTGTCCACAAAACCAGCAAATTCTTGGGTCTCACAACTTAGAGTACGTTTATGCCTGAAAGGGGGTTCGCAGAATCTCAGATTTCGTACTTGGCGCGAGTGGTATCTCCATCTGACCGGAAAGTCGCTAGCCCTGAAAGCACGGCGCGGGCTGAGAGTTCCGAGGCACAGATTTTCCGCAGATTAACTCAATTGGCGCGGCGGTGGATGGCGTCGAGTCCGCAAGAATCGGCTAGCCGAAAGCCGGCCAGGCAGGTAGTTGTGCCAAGCGGTGCGGAGTGATATCCGGTGTTGCCGGTAGCTCGCCGGCGGACCCGGATTTCGCGCGGCGAGATGAGGATTGGCATGTTATTCGGGATTGCCGAAGTGGCGCGAGCGGCCCTCGAAGCTCTTCTTCATGGGCAGAATCGCGCCCTTTGCCGCGGACGACATTCTGAGTTCTCGCCACCCCTGGGTAGCCGGGGTGGTGCGGCCTTTACGCTGTGGGAGAGAGATCCCTTTTCCACACACTGCGCAGCGCACCGAGCGTGATGGGCAGGGCGCCGGCGAAGAGGAAGACCACATCCCCCACCATGCGCAGCCATTCCAGCTTGTGGTAGGTGCCGCTCATCAGGAATGTCAGGCGGCGCGCGTGCCAATACCCATTGGCGATGGAATCCCATAGCTGGATGACTCCTCCGGGGAACAGATCCAGGACGATCATGAGCGCGAGGCCCAGATTAGCACCCCAGAAGCCCACCCGGACGAACTTCTCCGTCTCCTTCCATACGGCGTCGGATTGCATGGCCCTCAAGCAAAAGATCAGGACTGCTAAGGCCAGCATCCCAAAGACGCCAAACAATGCGGCGTGTCCGTGATTGGGCGTCAGCGTCGTGCCCACCTCGAAGTAAGATACGATCGGCAGGTTGATCAGGAAACCGAAGATCCCCGCACCAACGAAGTTCCATACACCGACGGCCATGAG
>Ga0224555_1001866_pt1 | contig 26823 bp, 26 predicted proteins | sample 714S23034metaG_FD_180687 | JGI IMG/M metagenome (GOLD analysis project Ga0224555, IMG submission 180687) | Peat soil microbial communities from Stordalen Mire, Sweden - 717 S2 30-34 | ecosystem: Environmental > Terrestrial > Soil > Wetlands > Peat | place: Sweden: Norrbotten County, Stordalen...
GATAGAGAGATGTGATTGCGCTCATTGCCTATCGCTCCAGTCGGGTGCGAGGCCGGCTCGGCGGTGGAATGGCGCGGGGGTGTGCTTCACCGCGTTGAAGGCTGTATGCCGCGGCTGCTTTGAGAAGCTTCGCTGTTTCCATCTCCTCGCCCGGAAACGGGAGAATCGTATAGGAAACGGTCTGGTCGAACTCCGAACACCCAACGGTCATCATGAAGAGTCCGCGCACGGTTTGTGAGCGTTCCTCTCCAGAGATCAACCCTGCTAACAAGGCCAAAATAGCTTCCTTGCCTGCCGGGGATCCATAGATCGAGTTGAATAGCGTAGTGGCGAGAGTAATGTCGTTGGTGGTGATTGGATCAGGCCCACCGTTCTCTGTCCGGTGCTCCGGCACCATCGACAGTTCGATGTGGTTGGCCATCTGCTGAAAGAGTCCCGCATGGCCGTGGTAGATTTCAACTTGCATCATGACGCGTCTCCTGTTGTTGCTCCTGGCATGTTGAGAGTGATGGCCGGCACGCTCTCAACTAGCGTGAAAGGCTGGGGATGGCTGCCACGTCAGCAGTGGCAGCATCCCAGATTGGTAGATCATGAGAGCTGACCGGCGAGAACGGGCAATCAGCGACCAAGATCTTGCGTGGTAGTGGTCCGCGCGGCGCGGCGCTGCTCCCTCTCTTCAGGGGTCCGTCCGGACTGATTGGAGTGATACCAGGCGCATTTTCCAAAGATTGCGGCGAGTTCCTCCCGTTTCCCTGGAAGAGGCTTGACTGCGATACGCAAGTTCTGGATCGTTGCGCCAATTGGCGGCCGTTCGATGTTGATGGCGAACGTGCCGTTGAAGTCCTTCGTCCCGGCTGCGCCAGTTTCGACGTTCCCCGCAAGGGCGGAGAATTCTCTGAGTGCCGCCTTCCTGCAAGTTGCAAATACATCCTTGTCGAAGGACTTCAGCCCTTTGGTGGCTGCTGCGTGGTGGTAAAAGGCCGTAGCCATGAATTCTTTAGCGACATCGGGATTGAGCAGGGAGAACGAGTCCCTGGTGTACTTGTCGTTGAGGCAGTTTATCTTCGACGCCAGCATGGTTACGGCGAGTTGACGATGATGTAAGGTGTGTTCCTGACGGGCAGCGCAGTATTCGTGCTTGGCTCTCAGGAGGGCATCTTCTCTGGTCTCGCCGTCGCGCACGTCGATCGGTCGTGTGCGCCGGTCGAGGTGCGTCTGGAAGTCCTTGTCACAGGCCGCCTTCTGCTCGGGCGACAGAGCGTCGTATCCATCCTTTTCGCGGAGATACGAACCCCGTTGGGGAACTTCCGCCTGCTTTTCCAAGGATTCGAGTTCTTGTTGAGCGTCGGTTTCCGGGATCGTGGAAGCCGCTGCGAGTTCTTGAGAGACCGCTTGTTCGGGCTCCTGTTCCTTGGTCCTGGAACTGCGACGTCCCGCCTTCGTGGTTTTCTCACTGGATTCGAGAGGGGCAACTTGGGTGGCCATACTCTTGGCATCGCTTTCTGTGCGCGACTGATGCGCACGATTGAGGTTGTTGTTGATGGTGTTCTATCGTTCTAACGAGCTGAGCAAGTTCCGGGAGCCATTGCGCTGTGCTGTTGGCAGCGCTGCCCCCCTTTGCACAATAATACCTATATTATGTCAATTGTATATTATTGCCTTCGATGCCATTACGGAGGTAATCATGCGGGCTGCGAATGGTCTTGTTTATCTCGATCTTCCGTGAGCGCGCCCACGGCGGGTTCGGCCGGTTTGACGGTGTAGCCGGGATGCCCTGAGTGGATCGAAGGTCTGGGACGCGTCTATATATAGGGAGTGGATAATCGCGCTGCTCGTGGTTCGTTCGCGCACGTGGAATGCCAGTTCCGAGTCGCCAAACGGAGATGAGCTGACCTGGAGATCGAGAATGCCGTCAATCGCCTCCATTCGCATCTCGCCTGGGGCGAGTTGGGAAGTCAAAATCCGGAGGAGGTTGCTACCGTAGGGAATTCCGAGTGCGGCGTTCAAGAGGTGGTCCGCGTATTCACGCCCTGGGAGCCTATAGATGTGGGGTTTTTTGTGGAGAGCGCGTGCCTGTGTCTCGAAGTAGCGCGGCGGAGCTGGTAGGAAAGTGTGGTCGATCAGGGTCCAGTGCTGCCCGTCGAAGCGAAAGAGGGTTACTTTTTTATAGCCGGCATTGGGCGCACGGTGAAGAAGGGTTTGTGCGAGCTCCTTGCCGTCCGGGCTTTCCGGGACGGTGCAAAACGGGTTTCCATTGACTTTGAGCTGCAGCGCAGTAGATGTGAGCGGGACGTGCTGGTGAAAGAAGCGATCGGCTGGGCACGGTATGGCGCTGGAATGGTCGTACAAGTATCGCTTGAGATCGCGGCTCGATTTGAGCCAACGGTTGGGATGCCCGTAAGCGGCAAGGATTTTGAGTTGCGCGCTTTCGGAGTTGAGGTCGAAGAAGACTGGAGCATGATTCAGGACGGTTCTGGTTGGATCGATAAGGAATTGGCCGGATTGAAGCAGGTAGTGGAGATTGGGGGGTAGGATCGTTTCGACGAAGGCGAGGGGATTGAAGGCCGAAGAATATCCCCATATCGTGATCGGGCGCGTGGGATCGTCGAAGATGGTCATGGCCGCCTGGGTATATTGCGGGATTTGTTCCGCATGCGCGGGCGTTCCTGAATTCTGGTCGGGATTGCACAGAGTGAACTGAGATAGAAACTGCTCCGTGAGAGCGAATTCGATCTGTTCTTCGGTCATTTTCTTACCGGCCTTCTGTTTCGCGCGTGCGGGTCCTGACGTTCCGTTGCACGCCCCACTGCGCCGCCTGGCGAAGCTGGACGACCCGGTCAATGATTTCCAGGCGCCTTCCATCATGGACGGAGACTTTGAAGGTGCGTTGACCTTGGGAAGTCGCGAGAATCGTCAGGGTAAGGTTCCCAGCTACGTTGACTTTTGGGTCTGGAGCTTCGGAGGTTTTCAGAATCTCCAGCATCTGGTGAGCATGTGCGGCCGGTTGGAGGCAGCAAAGCAGTTCCTGAACCTCGGTTTCATCGGTGAAGAGCAGATCATCGGCTTCATCTGTCCTGAGCCTGGTTTCGATCGAATGCAACCGGGCAGCCCGAAGTTGAAGAGGATTAGCCATCTGCCTCTCCCAGTCGAGGGCGCGTTGCATGTCCGGATCGGTGAATTGGACGAAGATGCCGTATTGGACGGCGGATCTGGCGACTGTGTGCTTCCATTCGTCTGTTCCGGTACAGGCAATTCGCGATCCGTATTTCCGGACAGCCATCTCCAGCCCAAAGACGATTGCTGCATCGTCCTGGTTGAGAACGGTCACAAGGCGCCCGCGGTCGATGACTGAGACTCTGCCGTTGAGCAGGTACGACACGTCGCCTGTTTTGCGATCGATCGTCCAGATGCGTGTCGTGGCGATCTGCTTGGCAAGATTCTGTTCCCGCTGTTGGGCCGCAAGTCTTCGCTGCGCAAAGTCTGCCCAGTCGGATTTCTGATTGTCCTCAGGTGGCGGCCCGATATGAAGCGCACTTGCTTCCAGCCTTGCATCGAGTCGTCGTTGATTACGCTGATCCGCATAGCGCCATCCTCGAAGTTGGGCGGCAGCTCGTGCATCCTCTTCGCCGGCGCGATCAGCAACCCAGGCTCGGAGATCTTTCGGGAATTGTTCGTGTCGTCTTTGTTGCACGGTCGCCTTCAGAATCCTCATCTCTATGACCGATTGAGCTGTTGCCTGCGACAACAGTATTTTCTTGGCTGCCCACGGCACAGCCATCGCGCGAATTTCCTTCTTTCTCTGGCGGAGATCGAGAATGAGTTGCTGACGTGCCCCTCTCCCCTGTGCGGTCAGGCCCTTGCACACTTCCCGTTGGCGATTGCGATACTGGTTATAATCCGCCATCAGGGAATCTCGGTCGGCGCGTCGTTGCGCCTTGCGTTCTTCCCTCAGTGCGCTATTACGAACGGGAGTACGAACAGTCTGTTGATCGGCCTCATAACCGGAAGCTGAGGCGGGAGTCCAGGCCCCAAGAGTAGCCTCAGTGTTCTGGCGATTGATTTTTCCCGCAAAGTTGTTGCGGAATACGTCGGACGCCTTTACCCGGATGTCGTAATCAACAGCGAGGACGGTATATCCGCCCCTCTCCCCCTTTTCGAGTCTGAGGTGGGCCTTCGACAGAAGGCGATGGAGGTCATCCCAGGCGACATTCTGTCGCGTCAGGAGCTTCCGGACAGTTGGGGCCACTTCCCGCCGGACGTAGGTTTGCAGAGATTCCTCATCGTGATAATGTTCAAACTTTGCTGCTGCCCCTGTCGGCTGTTGCCGAGCCGTTCGAAGCGCATTACGTTCGGACCTTGAAATGCGCACCGCCTGTTTCGATTCCTCATCCCACCGTGTCGGACCATCTGTGTGCGCCCAACCATGTTTTGCTTCAAGAAAGCGTGCTGCGGCGTCGAGAGTCAGCCAACTGAAAGATGGCGTATGGGCTCTGTAGGTTATAGGGTGAATCTTGTTCACCATGATGTGGATATGGAAGTGCTTCTTGTCGTCGTGAGCGACGATAACGTACAGGTGTTTGTCGAACCCAAGTTCCTTCAGTGTGTGTAAGGCAGCATCGGTCCACTCTGCACGAGACGGACGTTCACCTGGAGGCCATGCCAGTTCGTAATGGAACACTGCATCGTGGCAACGTGGGTTGAAGAATTCAAGCGCTTTCATCTCAGCTGCTGCTGTATCGATACCGACGAGGTTGCCGGATAGTACGACATCTCCTCTCAGCCGGGTATCGCCGGTAGTTGCGTCGCGCTCTGTCGTGAGGTAGTTGAGCAACCTTTTGAAACTACTTCTGGACCTGCGCTTGCTCGGTTGGACTTTGGCAATCATGTTGGTGCCTCAGTACATTTCGCTGTGGTCACTGATACAAGTCGTGTTTCCGCGAAGTGCTGAGCTGTATTGCTCCTGATGCGGGAGAGAAGTGCTGCGCGCGCATGTCAAGGATTGCGGACCATTCTGTCGCGCTCTGGACAGATTCGGTGCTCTTGTACGAGGGGAGTAGTTGCGTTTGTACGAAGCCGGTTTGCCTCCCAATACATCGACCACGATGTTGGTTAATTCGTCCAATCGTCGGAAATTGCTCGCTGAATCATTGCCGCGATGTGCCCGTTTGGTGATCATTCTGAGTCTTCGTCATTGCGGACAACCGCTCGTAGTGTTGCGGTGATCCTGGCAAGAATCGCATTCAGTTCGCGCCTGAGTTCGTTCTCGTGTGGATGGCCCACAATTTGCATCAGCAGATGCTTCATGAGACCGCATAGGCTGCTTAAGCGGTTGATCGCCTTGTCGTCTATTCGCGAATGAAGCCGCTTGTTGAGGGAACATCTTCGCATGTATTCGCTGACTGTTAAGCCGGCTATGTACGCGTTGCGTTGAATGATCTCTTTCTCTTCCGAAAGAAGCTTGATGAGCTGCCCACGGCGATGTTCTTTCTGCTTCGGTCTGGCCATTGCAGGATTCCTCTGGGGTCTCGGGGCGAAGCCCTGAGCAAGATGCGCAGGCCCAAACACGAGTAGCGAAGCGGATTGTGTTTGGGCCGGTGGATATGCCGAAACGACCGCAGGGAGTTTTGGTATATACAGCGCGCACCTTGCCGTGCCTCCTAACGATTTTGACTTTATAATACTACATATCTGCTGTCAATTATGTTATAGTGTTGATACATCCCATTGGTATGGACCGGGATGAGGAGAGGTGATGGACAAGGAGCGACGTAAAGTGCAAATACTTACCGGGGAACAGCTTGAAGCTTTGCGCACACGTCTGGCTCAGAAGGGGAATGAGCCTCCCCCGCAACCTGAAAAATTCATGATGGGGGAGATCGTACGAGCCGTATACCCGGAGTTGAAGAAGTTGCGGGAAAGCGGGTACTCGCTGAAGGTGCTGGCGCGTGTGTTTGAAGAGAACGGCATTGTAATCACAACCAATGCCCTCTCAACCTACCTGTCGAAGCTTGGGCCGACAAGTAGAGAAGCGCAAACAGGAACGGCTCGTAAGGGAACTTCGGTCCCGCCACCAACTGTTGAAGTAAGGCGTGGGCATTTCCAGATGAAGCCGGACGTAACCCTCTAAGAAAGGAGTGAGGTGTATGGCAAGGGTGTTCTTCGTAACAGGCAGCAAGGGCGGCGTGGGAAAGTCGGTGGGATCGATCGGTTTGCTCGACTACTTTGAGATGAGAAGTCGAAAGGTCTCCTTGGTAGAGACCGATACGGCAAACCCGGATGTCGGCAAAGCCTATCAGAAAGATGTGAAGTCATTCTCGCTTGTAAACCTGGATGAGAACGAGGGGTGGCTTGATCTTCTGGACATAGTGGACGCGAGCAAGGACGATGAGGTTGTCGTCAATACAGCCGCGCGAAACAATGACGGGGTCAACCGTTACGGCTCAATGTTCGATGAAAAGCTGAATGAATTTGGCTGGCCCTTCATCTCGCTGTTCCTCATCAATCAGCAGCGCGACAGTTGTGAAATGCTGACAGACTACATGAAGGTGGTGACGCACGGACGAATTCATGTGGTTCGTAATCAGTTTTTTGGAATTGCTCCATCTCTGTTCGAGTTGTACGATAATTCGCCTTTGCGGAAGTCAATAGAGGCGAAGCAAGGACTGTCGTTGTACCTTCCTCAGCTTGCTACGCGCGTTACGAACCTTGTGCAGAGCAGTCGCTTGACGCTCGAAAGAGCTTGGCAAACTGCAACATTGGGGAGCCGGGCGGAGATCGAGCGGTGGCGCCGGGATTGCGCTCAGAACATCTTCGATAAGGTCTGTGGCAATGATCCCGCCGAGTGACGATCTGTACAGCGTGCTTCTGGCGGATCTGTCCGAAACGGAACGCGAGCGGGTGAGGTCGCACGCCGACAAGTTCGGGATCGAGCCGACAGATGCCGTGTGGGCTTTGATGATCGTGCTCGGCCACTACAGCGACCTGTACGAGGCAGTTCCGGAAAAGATCAACGTAACCGTGCAGGGCATCCTGGAGAAAATCCGGTCGTCTGCCGCGGCGGAAGCAGAGTCGTCCAGGATTCGCTTGCAGGCGTCTTTGACGGATGCCGTGGTCGGTGCGGCCGAGTCTGTGGCGGCGAAGAAGGGTCTACGCGATCTGCTGAAATGGACCGCGATTGCTTCAGTGGCTGGGTTGTTTATGCTGGCGGCCGTCTTTGGTTTCGGCTATTGGCTGGGTTTCGATCACGGCCGCAGCCGTGGCTTCAATGCCGGTATCGAAGGGCATTTGGTAGCGTCATGGGCACTCTCCGCAGATGGTTTGCGGGCATACGAGCTTTGGGAAGCCGGCGATTTGGAGCATTTGGCCGCCTGTGATCGTCCTGGCTGGAAATTGGATTCTGGGGTGTGCTACCCCAAGGCTGACGAAGGAAAGCTGTATGGTTGGCGGGTTCGGTAAGGCCAATCGTGAATGAGGTGCAACTCGAGAACTTGAAAGGGTGAATGGAGAGCCATGGAATCATATCCTCGTACTGAATCACATGCCCACAAGGAGCCTGCTATTCGCGCTGAGGAGAAGTTTCTCCTGAGTCGGAGGGAAGCTGCGCAGGTGCTCTCCATCAGCCAGCGTGCGCTGGATTATCTGGTTCTGACTCGTCGCTTGCCGACCAGGAGAATTGGCAAACGCGTTCTGATTCCGGTGGCTGACCTGCGGAAGTACGCCCGTGCCGACCATCCGGAACCGCTTGCGGGGTGATCTCTGCACGGTACGCGGGGAGCAAGATGAGTGCTCTTTTCTGACGTTCAACTGGTCGCGCCTAGGCGGTTAACATGTCCCAAAGTCAATATAGATATTGACATCTATATTGGCTTTGATACACTCCCAACATGGAGACGCACATGGATCGCCTACTGAAGTATGCCGGCCGGCAGTCCGTCATACGGCCAGGGGATCTGGACAGGCTGGACATACCGCGCAACTACCTTGGCCGGCTCGTCCGAGCGGGAAAGCTGGAACGGGTCGGAAGGGGACTGTATTCTTCGAGCGAGAGCCCGCCAACGGAGAATCGGACTCTGGTGGAGGTCTGCCGCAAGGTTCCCCAAGCCGTGGTCTGCCTCTCATCGGCGCTGCGCTTCCATGAACTGACGACCGAGAATCCATTTGAGGTTTGGATCGCCCTGAAGCAAGGAGCCTGGACACCCCGCATTGAGTATCCCCCTATTCGCGTGATGCGCTTCTCCGGCCTGTCCCTCACCTTCGGCGTTGTCGAGCACATGATCGAGGGCGCCAAAATCAAGGTCTACAGTCCAGCAAAAACGGTTGCCGACTGTTTCAAATTTCGGTCAAAGATTGGAACAGAACTGGCGATTCAAGCCCTCCGGGAGTGCTTTCGAGAAAAGAAGGCGTCGATGGACGAACTCTGGGAAGCAGCGAAGATTTGCCGGGTCGCCAACGTCATGCGACCCTATATGGAGTCCCTGTCTTGACCAAGAACGTCACCAATCTCGCTGCATCCGTTCGGCAACGCCTGACAAATCGTGCCCGTGAGCGGAAAGAGGATTTTGGGCTACTTCTGACGAAGTACGCTCTGGAACGCCTTCTCTTTCGGATCGGACAATCTGAATACCGGAAGATTTTTGTTCTCAAGGGGGCGCTACTCTTTGAACTCTGGACGGAGGAAACACACCGCCCGACACGAGACGCCGATTTCCTCTCCGATGGCGACAGCGACCCTAGCCGTTTCGATTCCATCTTCAAGGAAGTCTGTGCGCTTCCTGTCGATGACGACGGCCTTCAGTTTGACCCAGCGAGTGTCAAAGCGCAGCGGATCAAGGAAGATGCGGACTATGAAGGGGTGCGCGTCACCTTCCTGGGCTATCTGGAGAGGGCGCGGATTCCCATGCAGATCGATATTGGATTCGGAGACACCATAACGCCACCGCCAGTCGAGACTTCGTTTCCAACCATTCTCAATGGGCCAGCACCCTTGCTGCTCACATACCCCAAGGAGACCGTGGTGGCGGAGAAGTTCGAGGCGATGGTGAAACTGGGCATGGCGAACAGCCGGATGAAGGATCTTCATGACATCCGCGCCCTAGCGGAGCTTTTCCCGTTCGATGGCACTGTCCTCTCTGAGGCAATTGCAAGGACGTTCGAACGGCGGAAGACCGCAATGCCCACTGAAGCAGCGCCGCCGCAAGCATTTACTTTCGAGTTCTTTGAAGATGAATCAAAGCGGCGCCAGTGGGGCGCGTTCAACACCAAGAATCGGCTCTACATCGACGCAGTTCCTCTCAAGCGCGTCGTAGGCGACATCGAGCGGTTCCTCATGCCGCTCGTGATCGGAGTGGCGAATAATGAACAGTGGAATAGATCATGGCCAGCAGGAGGTCCCTGGGAGGATTGACCAAGTCCGCCACAGCCACAGCCGTCATGAGTACCCACATTTGAGAATGCTGCGGCCCTCGACGAATGAACAAGCGAGTTGCTTAAAGCGCATTCCTTTCCGGCGACACTTGCGGTCCGGCTTCTGATTCGATGGTTGAATCTGACTGTCACTCGACGGATAGGTTGTTGCAGCTGAGAGTATTTACTTGGCGTCAAGGCCAAAATCCGGCGCCCGTAGACTCCCAATAGCGCGAGGGAAAACGGGCAGAACTTTATTCTCTGTTCTTCGCCGACTTTGAAGCTTTGCATCTTCGACCCCAGCCCTGCCGTGCAGAAGTTGTAGCGTAGGACCTTTAATTCGAGTTTTGAGGGTGCTAACTGGCGCCTTAGCAGCATGCGATATCCGTTCCCGTGCCTTCGGTTTGGCCAGAGCATCGCCCACTGAGACCCATTGCTTGTCGGATCGGCGACCATTGTGCCCGCACGACAGTCGCTGGGGCGAACCTTGAGAAGATCCGACACGACTTGCTTGGGCGAGAATCGGCGGCCCTGGAGGGAATTGTCCAGCATTACATCGGCACTTCTATTTCGCTCGCGGGCGTCAGACTCGACCCATCACTGCCGCTAGCCGCTTGAAACTACACATAATTGGCCAGACAGCAGGCCGCGCCGAAATGGGCTGCGATCGACCAGGGCGCCTGAGTTCCCGGCACCTGCTGAGGAACGGACTGCGATCCAGGGCAATCGCGGAAAAGCTGAGCTATGTGAGGGGCAAAGTTCACACCATGGCCGGTTGTTGTCAACCAGCGTGGAGATTTGTGGCCGGCAAGTCTGACTGACTCGCTATCAGTCGCACTTGCGAAAAAACTCCAGCATTCATGGCATATTTCGAGCTCTGAGTGTGCCAAATGTGTGCCAGAATTGCCCCTTTAACCCACCAGGAGAATGCGTTTTGGCCAGAAAAAATGGACAAATCATCGCCCGCGGCGCAGGTCGCTGGCTGGTGCGCGTATCCCAGGGGCGAGACCGGGAGACAGGCCGGCGCAGGTACTTGAACCGAACCATCCGCGGCGGATTTCGGGCGGCACAGCGCTACCTGAACACCAGACTTGAAGAACGGTGCAGGGGCGGAGGACTTGATAGAGAGCGATTGACCCTCAACCAATATCTTGACCGCTGGCTCGAGCTTGCTGTCCGACCGAAGCTTCGAACCAAATCGTACCGCGATTACAAGGCACTCCTTGGTCTCTATGTTTGCCCGGCGCTGGGAGAGCGCGAACTCCGCAGCCTCACATCGCTCGATCTGCAACGCGTCTATCACCAGATGTACGAAAAAGGGTTGTCGAAGAGAACCGTCCACTATGCCTATGCCATTCTCCATGCCGCCCTCGAACAGGCCGTTGATTGGCGATTGATGACTACGAATCCTGCCAGTGGTCTCGCGATCCCGCAGCCCGTCCAAGGCGAAATGCGTGTTTTGAATCCCGACGAGGCAAAACGGTTTCTCGAGCATGCGGAGAGAACCAGGTACGGGGTTCTATTCGCTCTCGCCCTGACGACGGGCATGCGACCGAGCGAGTACCTGGCGTTACGTTGGTCGGATATTAACTTCGAGGAAGAGACGGTGACGGTCGTGCGAACCCTCGAGAAGGGAAGTGGCTGGAAGTTCGCCCTGACCAAGCGGGCGCGCAGTCGCCGACCGGTGAAGCTCGAGAGCTGGGTTCTGAGTCGGCTGCGGCAGATGCGTTTGCTCGAGATGGGAAGTCCGAGTAAAGAACTCAATGCCACCCGACAGATCTTCAAATCCCGAGCAGGTCGGCCGATTAACAGTGACTATCTTGCCCGCGAGTTCAAGCGCCTCCTCGGTGAGGCTGGACTTCCGCCCATGCGCCTTTACGATCTCCGCCACACCGCAGCGACTTTGGCGCTATCGGCCGGCGTGCCGGCGAAAGTCGTCTCGGAACAGCTCGGTCATGCCTCGAGTGCCTTTACGCTCGACGTCTACTCACACCTGCTTCCGCACATGCAAACAGAAGCTGCCATCCGCGTCGCGGCCTTGCTGGGAATGGGAGGTTGTGAACGGGAAGGAATTTGCGCCGGAGCGCGAAAACCACCGCAATCCGTGCATCCTGGACAATTGGCCTCGGAAGCCCAACCATACTTCGCTCAGGAAGCCGGCTGATGCGTCACAATCGGAACCGTCAACTGCGTGCGCAAGAATCTGGTTTGTATCCGGCGCACAACCGAAAGAAAGGAAGGAATCCATGATCGAACCTGTCATTCAATGCCCACACTGCCACAAGGAAATCAAGCTGACCGAGTCGCTTGCCGCTCCACTCGTCGAGGCCACACGCCAGGAATTCGAGACGAAGCTCGCCGAAAAGGAGACCGAGGTTGCTCTCCGCGAGACACAACTTCGCCAAGGGGAACAGTCGCTGGCCGTGGCCAGGCAACAAGTCGACGCGGAGATCGAGGCGGGCATTCGACGCGAACGACAGACAATCGCCCAAGAAGAAGCGAGCAGAGCGCGCCGACTCGTTTCGGACGAACTCGAGGGAAAATCCCGGGCACTGGTGGAACTCAATGAAGTCTTAAAGGCCAAGGACGAGAAACTCACCGCCGCGCAGAATGCGCAGGCCGACCTGATTCGCAAGCAGCGGGAGCTCGATGATGCAAAGCGCGAGTTTGAACTTACAGTCGAAACTCGCGTCCAGGAGTCACTGGGTGCCGTTCGTGACAAAGCCAAGCATGACGCGGAAGAGGAGTTAAAGCTGAAGATTTCTGAGCGCGAGGAAACCATCGCCAGCATGCAGCGGCAAATCGAGGTTCTCAAACAGAAAGCTGAACAAGGTTCTCAGCAACTGCAGGGCGAAGTGCAGGAGATGGAACTTGAGGCACTGCTCGCGGCGAAGTTTCCCACCGATCTTGTCGAGCCGGTGCCCAAAGGCGAGTTCGGAGGAGACATCCTCCACAAAGTCCTCAGCCCTTCCGGTCAGCAATGTGGCATGGTCATCTGGGAGTCAAAACGCACCAAGAACTGGAGCGATGGCTGGCTCGGGAAACTGAAGACTGACCAGAGAGCGGCGAAAGCCGATCTTGCGGTTCTGGTCAGCCGCACTCTCCCCAAAGAAGTCGTAGCATTCGACTTCATCGAGGGCGTTTGGGTTGTGGAGCCCCGCTGCACCGTTCCAGTCGCGATCGCCCTGCGGCAGTCGTTGATCGAGTTGGCATCGGCGCGTCAGACAAACGCCGGTCAGCGCACCAAGATGGGAATGGTTTACGAATACCTGACCGGTCCGAGATTCCGCGCCCGCGTCGAATCAATCGTCGAGAAATTCACCGAGATGGAGGCCGACCTCGCCAGGGAACGGAAAACCATGACGCGCCTCTGGGGGAAGCGGGAGGAGCAGATACGCGGGGTGGTTGAGTCGACTGCGGGGATGTATGGGGATTTGCAAGGTATCGCTGGTAAGAGTCTCCATGAAATCGAGGGACTCGAGATGGCGATGCTTCCGGCTGGAGAAGACGAAACAACGGTCTGATCGATGGTTATCGGCCGCATGGCAAGGACCGCAGTTCGGACGTATTCGCTGTGAACTCGTTCTCGCCTTACCAAGAGCGCCCAGACATCTGCTCCCAAAGCAGATTCGATGATTCATTGAAACCTATTGAAAATGATAGGGAATAAGTGTTTTTGATTGAAATATTTACCGTGTACACGCCAATCCCTATTGAACCTTGTGGCTCTTGGGTGCTCTGACAGTTACAAAATTGACTACACCTGAAAATCGAGATCAGTCTATGCCGTATGAACTTCACGTTGTCCCATAACTGCGATTTGTGCGCCTTCGCGGTGCAGAGCAGCCGCAATTCACTTCCGGATCTAATTTTGGCTAGGGACCAGCTCAAATCATGGGTGCAACATCCTTGCACCTACAAATGAATGAGTCCGCGTTGTAACGCGGTGACGACCGCCTGGGTGCGATCGTTGACGTTGAGGCGCATCAGAATCACGCTGACGTGGCATTTGACGGTGGACTCCGTGATGCCGAGCTCGGAGGCGATCTCCTTGTTGCTTTTGCCGTGGACGATGAGATCGAGCACTTCGCGCTCGCGGGCGCTCAAATCGGAGTTTGGGATGCGCGAATTGAGGGCGCGGCTGACGGGTTGGGGCAGAAAGCGGCCGCCGCCATGGACGCGGCGCAAGGCGCTGACCAGGGCCTCGTGCGGCATTCCCTTGATAATGTAGCTGCGCGCACCCGCCTGCAACGCCTGATGAATGTCTTCGTCGCCCTCATAGGTGGTGAGGACAACGAATTTGGCGTTGCGATGGCGCGACATCAGAATGTGGATGGCTTCGACGCCGCTGATTCCAGGCAGGCGGAGGTCCATGAGCGTGATATCGGGCAGGAACTTTTCGAAGAGATCAACCGCCTCTTCGCCGCTGCCGGCCTGGGCAACCACGGTCATGTCAGGCGTGGCGTCAATGATGGCCGCAATGCCGACCCGCAGGATGGGGTGATCGTCGACAACGAGGACTTTGATTTTTGCAGCTTGCTTCATGACGGCCTGTTCATTCCCCCGCTGTTCGTCCTCGCGCTCTTCGTTCATTGTGTGCCTCCAGCTTGCTCCTCGTTGACACCGGCTGTAAAGCCGCGTCAGGGTGTGTTGGGTCAGGGTGTGTCGAAGGCGGCGATCACGGGGAAAACGTTGCCGTCGTTGTCAAAGAAGCTGCGGCCGCGCAGGCCGCCTTCCGCGGCGGGCTCCCACCAGAAGACGCCTTGGCCCAGGCCCAAGGGTATGGCGCGAACGGCCGCGTCGACGGCGCGCAGGAAGGCCAATTGGCCCTCGGGCGTTTCGGAGAACTCGGCCTTCTTGCCGGTCATGCCGCCCGGCGTCCAGTTGTACGCGGTCTCAACCACGATGATGGGGAGCCGGTAGCGCAGAGCAAGATCATGCAGGTTGCCGCGCAGAGTCGCGAGGTTGCCATGCCAGAAGGGATAGTAGGAGAGACCGATGACGTCGAAGCGAACGTGGTGGGCGATGAGATTGTCGAAGAACCAAACGGCCGCGTCGTAGTCGCCGCTGCGCTCGATGTGGATCATGATGCGCGGACGGGGCGCTGCGCCGCGACCCGCGTCGATGCCTGAGACCCCGGCCTTGAGAAGATCCGCGAAGTTGTCCCAGTTGTCGGGCAATTTGCCGTCGGGCCACAACATGCCGTTGGTGATTTCGTTGCCCACCTGCACCATGTCGGGCATCAGGCCCTGTTGGGCAAAAGCGGCGATGATATCCCGGGTGTAGGCGAAGACCTGCTCGACAAGCTGCTTGTGTTTGAGCTTGGCCCATGCTGCCGGCATGGGCTGCTTTCCGGGATCGGCCCAACTGTCGGAGTAGTGCAGGTCGAGGAGAATGCGGAAGCCTATGGCCTTGGCGCGGCGGGCAATCGCCAGAGTGTAACTGAGATCGTTGGGCAAGTGGTCAGGCGCGGCGGCGGGATCGTGAAAGATGCGCAGCCGTACCCAGTTGTAGTGGTGCTCGCGAAGAACGGCGAGGACGTCTTTGGGCTGACCATTCTCCTTGAAGACCACGCCGTCCTGCTCGCATTTGGCGAGAAAAGAGACGTCGGCGCCGATGGCGTAGGTTTGCGCGGGCGCAAGAGGCGAGACGCACAGAGCCAGGGAAACAGCAGAGATCAGATAGATAAGAATGCGCATGACAATGCACTGGTTCGCGAGCGAAACGGGCAACGGGATCAGCTTACGCTCGTCCCGTTGCCCGGAGTTTGAATCAAGGTTTGAAAGTACTCATTCAACCTGCTTAGAAGTAAAACTTGGCGGCCAGTTGGATTTCGCGGTGCCCGGTTTTGTTGTCGACGGTGCCGGCATTCTGGCCGCCGGTCAGATTGCCGTTGGTGTCGAAGCCCATGTACATGTTCTGGTCGGAGGCGATGAACTCGTTCCAGGAGTGGTTGAAGAGATTAAAGGCCTCGCCTCGAATCTCAAGGCTCCGTCCCTCACGCATCGGGAAGGCCTTGAAGATGCCTGTCGAGTCGTTGAAAAAGGCCGGCCCGTGAATGTATGGGAGGCGATAGACGCCATTGGAGAGGTAGGTTGGTCCAGTGAAGCACTTCGGATTGAAGTACTGACCGCTTTTCAACCCGCTGCGAGGATCGCAGGTAAGTTTCGGGACAGCCTGTTCATCGGGCGTACCAGTTACGAAAGCATTGAGGGATCCCGTACTCGAGGAGCCCGCGGCGCTGTTTGCCTCGCTATAAATACCGATGGTGTTGCGGTTGGCCGAGTACTCCGAGCCGAAGTTATTGCCGATAGGGCCGCCGGTCGTGGCCTGGAAGATACCGGAGAACTGCCACCCGTCGAGCGCGCCGCTGGCGAGCTTGCTTGCGCCTAGGTGCTTGCTGAACGCCGGCAGCTTCAGGTAGTACGAAAAGCTGAGAATCTGCGAGCGATCGAAGGGCGCCGGACCATACCAACGCTTCATTACGAACGGGTCTTCCGCGTTATAAGCGAGAGTCTTGCCGAAGGTGTAGCTGCCCCAGTAGTTCAGCCATCCCTTTTGCCGCGTGACAAAGACTTGCAGCGCGTTGTAGTTCGAATTCAGGTTGTGGATGTGCGTGTCGATGTCGCCGTAGTTCGGATAGGGGCGGAGATAGGGCGTGGCGTAATCGTCGTAATAGGTGCCGTAGTACGGCCCCTTCTCGGCGCCTTGCGGTACGGCATTGCGAATGCCGTAGCCTACGAGGTTGTGGCTGGAGTTGCCCACGTAGTTGGCCTCGATCTTGCTGGACCACGGAAGGACATGCGACACGGCTAAGTTCCAGGAGTAGGTGACGGGCGCGTGGTGATCGGTGGGGTTGGCGGAGCCCCAGATGGTGGGCACGAAGGAGGTGTAGCTGATCGTCGAGATGCAGGAAAGAGTGTAGTAGGCGGGGGCGTAAGAGTTGTTGCACGCGGGTGGCGGAGTGACGCTGCCCGGGGTCGTGCCCTGCGCGTAGTTCGTGGAGGTTTTGAAGTTGGGCGGGGCCTCGATGGCGGAGTAAGCGTTGATGCCTGGATCGATGTAATAACTGGTGCCGAATCCGCCGCGGACGATGGTCTTGCCGGCACCGAAGAAGTCGTAAGCAAATCCGAGATCCGGGGCCACCTGGAAGCCCAGCGGCTGCGAGCCTGAGTTGGGAACACTCGAAGTGGTAGCGTGGCTCTGGATCCCCGAGTAGGTGGTGTAGTTGGGCGTCGAAGTAGCCACGTAGGCCGAGGGATTGAAGATGGCGATGCGCCCTTGACGGTCGTACCACCAGCCGATGTGATCAACGCGTAGGCCGTAGTTCAGGGTGAGCCTGGTGGTTGCCTTCCACGTGTCCTGGGCGAAGAAGTCGAAGCGGTTGGCCTGCATCTCCGCCATGATATTGCTGGAGTTCTGCGACCACTCGCATGTGATGCCCATCAACAAGTCGGCCCAATCGTTGCCCGAGAGTCCGCAGTAGGTTTGCGCGGAAACGGAACCGTTGTCGTTGCCGCCGGTGAGATTGTTGAAGCGGCCCATCTCTGCAAAGAACCCGGCCTTGAGCAGGTGCCTGCCCAGCAGTTTGGTGAGCGCATCGTTGAAGGTGTAGGTATTTTGCGCACCCAGGTAAGGCGGCACTTCGCCTCCGGTAATGTACAACTGATCGTTGGCGATTGGAGTGTTGCCGCCCTCGAATTGCACATTGGGGATGAGACCGGAGCCGTTGGGAAACAGAAAATTGTAAGGATACTTGAGCGCCGAGGTGGAGACGGCGTTCAAATTGCTGATCGCCTCGCGCAGGGAGAACCGCGTGTAAGCGAGCGCCGCCTCGTTGGTGAGCGAGGGGCCGAAGGTGTTGGTCAATACGAGATTGATGGAGTTGGAGGCATCCTTGCCGGTTTGGAAGGCGGAATAGGGAACCTGGTTCCACACGTTGTAGGGCCCATACGGCCAGGGCACGCTTTCGTTCTCGTGATTGTAGCGGCCGGAGAGGTGCGCGTTGTTGCCGATGGCGTAATCCAGCTTCAGGTCTTCCTGATTGCGCGGGTTGGAGGTGGTGAAATCGGTGATCAGGTTGTAGCCGTTTTCATTGAGGGGATTAACGTTGGCATGGGGGAAGGCGTTGAGCAGAATCTGCCCGCCCGGATCGATGGCGCTCTTCTGAATCTGGCCCCAGGGATTGGAGCCGTAGACCTGAGTGGCGCAAGTTGAGCTATAGTAGCTGCCGCTACAGGGCTGGCTCGAAACCGGCCAGAATGCATAGTTGTTGCCGGCGGTCGAAAGTGCGCTGAGGTATGTGGAGTCGGTGAAATCGCCATTGGCCATGCCGGCGCCGACGTATCCCGGCGATCCGGCTTCGGCGGGCACGGCAGCCTTGCGCACGCCCTGGTCCACATGCTGCTGGGCGATCTCGGTGGCCGCGAAGAAAAACAGCTTCTCATGGTCGCGGCTCACGCCGGGCCACAGCACCGGGCCCCCGATGTTCACGCCGGGATAATAAAGCGCGCTCTGCGGCTTGGGAAAACCGACGGATTTCTCCTGCCAGTCGTTGGCGTTGAAGTTGTAGTTGCGCGCCGTCAGGTAGCCCTCGCCGTGGAAGTCGCGGCCACCGGACTTGGTCGAGGTGGAGACGACGACGGGTCCGTTGGGTTCGGCGGCCGAGTAAGCGGCCGACTCTACTTTGAGCTCGGAGATCATATCGACGTTAGGCGTGACAGATGCGCCGCCGGAGGTGTTGAGATCGGTGACGGTTTGCGCCGCCGTGTAGATTCCGACTTCAGGCGAGAAGGTGGGTGCGGGTGCCGTTGCCGGGGTCGTCGTTGTGGATGTTGCCCCTCCGCCTCCGCCGCAACCCATGAGAACGACCGTCCCGACTACCAGGACGAAACCATGGAAGTTGTAGAGTATTTTGTGCTTCATCGCTATGTCGATGTCTCCAACTTGCGCCCCCATCATAGGCACGCCGATCACGTGCTGCCATCAGACGAAAGTAGAGGTCGCCAAAAACTTGCCGCAGAAAGCGGAGAAGATGGCTCTGTTGCTGAAACTTTACAGTCGATTGCGCCTCAAGATGAGCGAAGCCAAGAGCGCGGTGGGCAGTGTCTTCCAGCGCAATTTCGTGGGGCACAGGTTCTGGGTGTCGCGGGAGTGAGGGAGCAGGGAACAGCCTCTACGTTCGAAACCCACGCCCAACGGCGCACGAAAAAGCAGTCCGGATCTTGCGATCCGGACTGCCAGAGTTAAAGCGTGAAATCAGAATGTCAAGCGGAGAGCGCCTTGGAAGATACGAGGATGGCCGTTCATGCCGCTGATAACGCCAAAGACACCTGGGGCCTGATTCACGGTGGACGATGGGTTGCCGAAGTTCGGATGGTTGGTTGCGTTGAAGGCATCCCAGCGGAGCTGGAAGGTCTTTCCTTCCATCAATGTCCAGTTCTTCATGATCGATGAATCGATGCCAAAGACGCCGGGTCCCCAGTAGGCGTTCCTGCTGGTGTTGCCGAAGCCGCACCATCCCGGCGTTTTGTCGTTGCAGGAGACGGGAAGGGTGAAGGCTGCCTCGTTGAAGTAGCCCTTGCTCTGGTTAGCCCAATCCGAGCGGCTGCCCTTGCCCATGTTGCTGGCTATGCCCGAAACGAAATCGGCCCGGTTATTCCACATGCCGACTCCGGGGTCAGTGTTCCACTGGCCAATCGAGAAGGGGTTGCCTTTCTGTGCGGTGATAATGCTGCTCAACTGCCAGCCGCCGACAGTCTCTGCCATCAGCTTGCCCTTTTCCTTGAACGAGGGGGCCTGATAGATAAAGTTGCTGATCCAGTTCCACGGCATATCCTGGTTGGCGTTGCCGCGGTTCCATGCGGCGCTGATGGGATTGCCCAGCGCCGGATTGCCGAAGGAGATGTTGCTGCTGCTGGCGATGTCGAGCGTATGCGACCAGGTGAAGCTGGACTGCACCTGGAGGCCGTGCCACAGGTGTTGATCCAGGCTCATCTGCAGCGAGCTGTAGCTCGCCGTCGCCCAGCTCTGATCCTCGAAGATGTCCCCCATGTTCGAGTTCACGGGCAATTTCGAAGCGTACGGTGGGTTCATGTCGATGGCCACCGACGAGTGTTCGGTTTCACTGCCTACGTAAGCCATGCGGATGCCCGTCGTCGGGGTGAATTGATGCTCGATCGAGACGTTCCAGGCATACGTTGTGGGCAGCTTGAAGTTGCGCGAGAATTCCTGGCCGACCTGGCCCTTGGGAATGGCAACGGTTTTCGCAGGCTTCAAGGAAGTCGTCGCCCAGTGGAAGGTCCCCGGGAAAGGACTTGTCGCATAGGGAGAGCCAGCGCCACTGGCGGACCAGGGGTTATCAAAAGAGATGATCCCGCCCGCCAGGGGAGCGTCGGCGCTGCAGGGATAGCACCATCCCGAGAAGTTAAAGGTGGGGCTGAAGGGGGCGACGTCGGCGGCGTGGTTGTACTCCGAGTACTGCAGCGGACCGGTGAAGATGCCAACGCCGGCGTGGAAGACGGTGTGCGGCAGAGCCTTGGGCTGGTAGGCCAGCCCGATGCGAGGCTCCCAGTAACCGTAGTCGCTGTTCATCAGGGTATTGGGCACGCCGGGGTCGCCGGGGAAGAGGAGTCCCGCGCTCCCAAAGCAGATTTTACTGTTTATTGAGGTCTGCTGAAATTTAGTGACAATAAGTGATTTTGATTGAATCATTTACAGCGAACCAGCCGATCCTTGTTGATCCTTGTGGCTCTTGGGTGATTTGACAGTTACAAAATCGACTACAGCAACGGCCGCAGCTTCATGATTCTCTGCAATCACTGGAACGCAAATTCTCAACACAGAATTCATGCCAAAGCACAACCAAAGTCGTGCACCCAGCCCGATCTTATTCCCGGACGTAATTTTGGCGAGGCACACGTTCGAAAATGCCTGAAGGCAGGAGCGGAGAATCCTTGGCATAGTCGTGAACATTGGTGTGCGTGAATTGCACCTTAGCCGTTGGCTGCAAATCCCCGATGAGCAGGTTGGGCCAGAGATTCGTCACCTCCAGTTCCAGAGTAATGCGTTCGTCTGTAAATCTGCCGGTCACATCGAGCAGGTCCGGCATCGCCCAGATCGTTCCTGCAATCTTGCACTGTATAGAACAAACATTCGTCGCATCATCGCTCCTCGATCGTGACGGTTCCTGACTGATCCTTTTCCAGAGTCCACCATAGCCCCTCGCGATCCGCCTTCACCCGAGCACCACCGACCCACACTCCGCTCGAACCCTCCAGCGCGGGCAACTCGACCTTGGCGGTCACCCCATCCGGCAGGGTGAGTGTCAGAGTGAAGTACTTCTCTCGCTTCCAGCTCACCTCGAGCTCGCCGCGCGGCGTTGGCATCCGGCTGCTCGCCGTTGTCTCCCGGCCCTATGACGAGCGGCCGGAGTTTGAGAGGTACTCGGCGCCCGCCCTCCCTGAGGAACGGGTCCTGCAAACTTTTTGCGGGACGTAAATCACTGAACAGTGTCATCCATTTGGGCTGAGCCTATTAACTCGCTCGGTCTGTATTGAGTTCCTGGGGCCAGGATCGACGTACCATGGTCTTAAGGAACCGAGGACAAATGTCTACCGAAGAAACGAGTTCATCCCGCAAGCATGCATTCACAGATGCTGGTGCAACCCAACTTCCAGAGCCAACCTATGCCGAGCGCGTCCGCACCCTCGTTTCCCTCTGCATGATCGCGACTCTCTCAACTGTCTCACGCAAGCGGTCAGGATATCCGTTCGGTTCTCTCATGCCCTATTCGATCGATGAGACTGGACGACCTATTTTTCTGATCAGCAATATGGCTATGCATACCCAGAATATTCAAGCTGACCACCGGGCAAGTCTCTTTGTGGCTCAAGCCGGCGACGGCGATCCGCTCGGCACCGCGCGGGCAACACTTGTTGGCCATGTGCTTCCTGTGCCGGAGGATCAAGTCGGCGAGGCGCGTCAACTCTATCTGTCGCGCTATGAGAACAGCCGTTCCTGGGTGGACTTTAAGGATTTTGGCTTCTATCGCCTGCAGCCTCTGGACATTTATTATGTCGGCGGTTTCGGGGTCATGGGATGGGTGACTGCGGAGGATTACCGATCCGCAATGGTTGATCCGCTCGCCGACGCGGCTCCCAAAATTCTCGGACACATGAACTCAGATCATGTTCCCGCGATGATCCTGCTGGCTAAAGTTCATGCCGGCCTCAACGCGACTGAGGCCGCAATGACGGCGGTCGACCGGCTCGGATTCCACCTTCGGCTGAAGACGAACGACGGCATGAAAGGGACGCGCATCAACTTCCTGCGCGAAGTCCAAAACTCAGACGAAGCACGCAAAGTACTCGTGGAAATGGTTAGAGCCGCTGAGCCGAAAGCCGCACATCGGCGCTGACGTGATCAACGCGAAGGTCACGTTTCCGGGGAAAAAACGGCAAAACTCGCCTCGGTGGCCTGCCGATCCGACTTGGCCTGCCGGCCAAACCCCAGTATTCGTGCCGCAATTCGGGCTCTCTGTGTGCCAGATGTGTGCCAGAATCTCAGCTCTTACCCTCGAGGAGAATGCGCTTTGGCCAGAAAAAATGGACAAATCATCGCCCGCGGCGCGGGTCGATGGCTGGTACGCGTCTCCCTAGGGCGAGACCGGGAGACAGGCCGGCGCAGGTACCTGAACCAAACCATCCGCGGCGGGTTTCGGGCAGCACAGCGCTACCTGAACTTGAGACTTGAGGAACGGTGCGGGGGCGGAGGACTTGAGGGAGAGAGATTGACCCTCAACCAATATCTTGACCGCTGGCTCGAGCTTGCTGCCCGACCGAGACTCCGAACCAAGTCGTACCGCGATTACAAGGCACTGCTTGGTCGAACCGTGCCGCGGAGTCCCACGCCGCAAGGCGGATGGCGCCAAGGTTTCGCATTAGGGGGCCGGCAGTCATTGGTTCTGCATTCTCGGTACAACTTCGGTACATTTGAAGTTGAGAGAAAGTCCGGTGTTTTGTCCCTAAGCGGCACCAGATGAAGCACTTAGGTTTGGACTTACATTTGGTTCGGGACCAGGGGGTCGGAGGTTCAAATCCTCTCTCCCCGACCATTATTGTCAATAACTTACAATTACTTCTTGGATTGCCAAAAATCCAGATGTAGTCGATTTTGTAGACGGCATCGCTTTCTAGGTTTTTGTTATCTGATTTCCAGCGGCGATGATTTGATCAGCCAAAGCGGAGTCGAGTGTATCGCTACCTTGCACTGCCAACTGGAGCAGGTCTCGCAAGGACTTCAATCGATTCGAAACCTCCACAGCAAGCTTCTGAACGCCCAAATCGTCAGGCACTGCAATTTCTTGTGCAAGAAGAAGGCTTTTCCGCAGTCGTTTCCGGTTCGTAGTTCTCTTGCTTGACCGTTTGCAAAGCTCAATGAATTCTGATGAACGGACGATCAACGCGAGGAACTCCGGGAGTACGTTTGCAGTATTGACCTCAAAAAGCGGAAAGTCACCAGTAATCAACCCACCATCCAGTTTTGGCGGAACTATGCCAAATGCGCCATTGCGTGCATCTATTCGGCTCATGATAAGGTGCCCCGCCTTCGCTTCGAATTGAGGTCGCGTTTTGATCTCGCTGCCCTTCAGTGTTCCGCGAAGAACCGCACCCTTTCCGTACAACTTGACTGTCACTTGCTTATATTCACGATCCGGCTGAACGTCCGCCTCGTACTTTGCTTTTCGCAAGAATTCGGAAAGAGGTCTACGTATCATTCCCGAAAGGTCAAGATTGTTAAGTGCGAGAATCTTGGTCATCCCTGCGCTAACTTCCTGTCCTGCGGATGTCAATAGTTGCTGCACGTTCTTAGCCGCCGATGGCAAGTTTACGTCTAGGGCGGAATGAGCCGGATTCCGAAAGTCGAAGCTGTAGTTGTGCTTCGCCACCTCCACCGCAGTCACATGCCAGGCTCTATCCGTCACCTTGCGAGCCGTCCACCAATCAAGAACGGGCGCAAGCTCCTCGAGTCTTAATGGCATCGTTTGCGTGTAACAAGGATTCCGCATTTGCTGTCGATCGCTTGGTACTTCATGTTGGTAAAACCAGATGCCCTTGGTTGCGCTCGCAGTATCAAAGAAGAGTAGATTTGTTTGTATGTCAGAGTAAGGTTCAAATACACCCTTCGGAAGCCGAACAATAGTGTGTAAGTTGTAGGAGGTGACAAGTTCTTTCCGAATACGCTGGGCGACTCCCGAATCGCTCATGACGCTTTCGGGGACTACGACTGCTACGCGCCCGTGTCTGCCACCTACATTGCGACGGATCTTACGCATGATCAGTTGAAGAAAAAGCAGCGCTGTCTCCGTCGTCTGCTTACCCGTTGCGGTCGCTGCCGCAGTAGCAGCTGTTGTAAACCTCATCGTCCGCCTGCCAAAGTTTCAAACCGAAAAGGCGCGGATGCCGGATTCAGAGGACGTTCGGGCCATCGTCAGGGGGAGCAGTGCCGGGCTGCGGAGCGCGGCCACTTCTTCGCTGCATGGGCGAAGTAGCTTGCCGAGTGCTTGCAGGATCGTGCCTGCGGATTCGAGCGCAGGCGCCGCGCCGAGGCGTACCGCGATTTTATGTAAAATCATGGGAGCGGATGTCCGGTTGGGGAAAGATAGCAGAATTGCGCTTGCGGAGGGCGCGGATGAAGCTGGGGCGCGTTTTTTACTTGCATTCGATTTTCATTCTCGGAGTATGCGCGCCGGCAGGAATCGGCGAGGCGTTCTCTCAGCAAAGTCAGGCTCCTGCAGCGGCAAAACCGGAGATGACCGGCCGGACGCAAGCAGCGCGGGAACCCGATGCTGCTGCCGCTATGCAGAATGACGAAACCCCAGGGTTGACGGTCGCTTCGAACAACGAAGAGTCGACGGCCGTCATTCGCGCCATCACGCGGCGTGTGGTGGTGGATGTGGTGGTGACGGGGCCGGATGGGAAGCCTGTTCCCGGTCTCACGGAGCAGGATTTCCAGGTCTTCGAAAGCGGAAAACCGCAGTCCGTTCGCGCCTTTGAAGTCCACTCCCCGGCGCTGGATCGCAGCCCGTTGCCGCCGGCGCCGTCTCAGTTGCCCAGCGATACTTTCGTGAACCTGGAACAGACGCCGGCCAGCGGCCCGCCCGTGGTGCTGCTTCTCGATTACCTGAATACGCCGGTTACGGATCAGGCCTACGCCCACGAACAGATCGTGCGCTTTCTCGAAAAAAAGTCCCCCTCGACAGAGGTCGCGATCTTTGTCCTGACGGACAACCTGAGTCTTTTGCAGGGCTATACCACGGATACCGGCAAGCTGTTGGCCGCGATGCGATCGAAAGCGGCGGGACTGCAGATGCCTACCAACAGCGAGCGAGTGCAGAAGGCGCAGATCACGCTGGATGCGTTTTTCGAAATCGGCAAGTTCCTTACCGCCGTGGACGGCCGCAAGGAACTGCTGTGGTTCTCCGAATCCTTCGACATGATGGTTTTGCCCAACGCGCGAGATGTGGAGCAAGGGACGCTGGTCATCGTTGATGCGCAAGGCAGCCCGAATTCGGCGCCGGCCGCCACGGTGCCCGCGTCCAATATGGTGCCCGCGTCGCCTGCCATGGGAGTCACGGCGGGTTCGGCGCCGGGCTCTAGCAACCAAATGGGTGACTTGAAATCGCTGCAGGAAGAGATGCGCAAGGTAGCGATCGCCCTCGCCGTGACCCAGACGGCGGTGTATCCGATCGATGTGCGCGGACTGGCAACCGATCCCGGAGAATCGGCTGCCGCGCCCGGCCCGACGGCCTTAAGCGCGAATCCCAAGGGAATTTCGGGTACGCCGGGGATGCCGACCGCACCCGGCAGCGCGCCCGCAGCCGTTCAGCAGCACATCGACTTTCTCCAGTCGATGAATGCCGCTCAAGCCACCATGGCCCAAATTGCCGATGCCACCGGCGGACATGCCTTTGTGAACACCAACGGCCTGGCGAGGGCTGCCGAGCAGGCGGTGAGCGACGGCGGCACTTACTACACACTGGTCTACGCGCCCTCCAATCTGAATTTTGACGGAGGGTTGCGGGCGATTCACGTGACGTTGGACAAGCCGGACTGCAAGCTTTCATACCGCAGCGCATATTATGCGGTGGATGCGGGTGCAGTAACGCCGGATGCCATCCGGAACGACAGCCTGGCGGCGGCCATGGTGCATGGAGCGCCGCAGGCTCAGGGGCTGATCTTCAAAGCGCAGATCGATCGCGATGGAGCGCCGGCGATGGCCCCGCCAGATTCCCCGCTGGCAGTGAAGGCAGCGATCAACGGGCGCGAGAGCAAGCCGAAGAAGAATGAGGCGCGACGGCTTTCCGGCATGGTGCAGGCCTACGACATTCGCCTGTCGATTCTTGCGCAGCTGCTTCAACTGACGGAGATGCCGGACGGCAGGCATCGTGCAGCGCTCGAAGTCGCCGTCTATGCGTATGCAGCCGACGGGCGCAAGCTGGGAGGAACGCGGCAGAATCTCGAATTGTCCATGCCGCGCACGATCTACGAACAGACGCTTCAGGATGGCATGTTCCACAAGTTGCACGTGCAATTGCCCGTCGAAGCCGCCAGTCTGCGGCTTGCGATTCTCGACCCAGGCAATCACCGGACTGCCTCGCTGGAAGTGCCGCTGCCGCTGCCGCCGAGTGCGCAGGCGGATGTCGCGGCTCCGTCGGAGGCAGGGCCGGCGGCGAAATAAACCGCTGCGACCGTTGCGACGCCACGGCTCTCCAGCGGAAGCTTATTTATGACCCGGCAGCAGAATGTCTGTGATGGTGTACGGAGGAACTGTGACAGTGAACTCGTCGCCTAAAGCAGAAAACTTGGACTCGGCAACCGGTTTACCATCTGCGTATTGCGCGTTTCCGTAATCGAAGCGCTTTCCAGATGCGCCAATGCTCCCATGTTTCAGGGTTACCTTCACCGTGACGGCATATTTCGGATCTTTGTTGACGAGCATGATGCCCGTGTATCTACGGCTACAGCTTTGGCGCTGCAAAGGCTCGCGCGGCGCGGCGAGGTAACGCAGCGATCTGTGATTGAAGAGTTAGTCCTTGCTGCGGATGAACAAGCGGCGGCTGGTCTCACTGAAGAGGAATGGGCGGAATACTTTAGCGTTACACGGTAACGCCTATTCACTTCCACGGGCCAGCTCACGAAACGGAAAAATAGTACGCTAGCGTTGCAAGCGCAAACCGGCGGAATCGAGCGGCAACGATTCGGTACAAAATGGGCCACTTGCTTAACCCGGTTTTCCGTTCCATTGCGCCGCAGAACAACAACCCGAAAAACGTGCCTGTCCATGGTTTGAATGTCATCGCGTTTGCTCGAATTCAAACCAGTTCCAATGGTGGTTTCGCTACGAGGCGTAAAGGCCGCT
>Ga0224555_1001867_pt1 | contig 26822 bp, 23 predicted proteins | sample 714S23034metaG_FD_180687 | JGI IMG/M metagenome (GOLD analysis project Ga0224555, IMG submission 180687) | Peat soil microbial communities from Stordalen Mire, Sweden - 717 S2 30-34 | ecosystem: Environmental > Terrestrial > Soil > Wetlands > Peat | place: Sweden: Norrbotten County, Stordalen...
CAGTTACGAATTTTTTTTGTTCATTTTGGAGGGACTAGGGGTGACCAGGGGTGACTGGGGTTGACCGGGTCAACCCTGGTCTCAGCGGCGCCCACCGCTTGTCCCCGGGCCGCGTGAGACCGGGGCCGTTCGCATCCGCGCCGATTTCCCTTTTAACCAGAGTGACTTTGACTCTCATGCATTGACTTTACCAGAACCCGCAAGAAACCAAAAACCTACGGTAGGTTTTCAGGCACGATTTTTTTGGGAGCAGCCCGCGCGCCGCAAGTTTCCAGCCATCAACGGGTTGCAAGTCCAAAAATCCCCCAAAACCGAAAAAACACGAAAAAAAATGTCATTTTTCTCGCGCAGACCCCCCGATTTTCTGCCAAACGGGGTCATTTTAGGCCCGTTTTTAAGTGTCAAACTTTTTATTGATTTGCAAGCGGTTGACGATGTGGCGCTTGCAAGGATTGAAAAACAGCGATTTATCGAAAAATTCAAGAAGATGTGTCAGGGGAATATATACCAACTTGTTGAGGCTTACGCCAGTGCGTTGGGCCAGCAAGCGCAAACGCTGGTGTTTTGCATCAGGAATGCGAATGGTCATCGTTGCCATGATTTATGCCGCGAGGATGGGGCCGCCCGCCACGAGTTTTTTGGCGCGCGAATCCACGCGCAAATTCATGCCTTCCAGCGACCGCGCGCCAAGGATTTGCAAATCGCCCGGTTCACCAAAGATGACTTCGTCAATCGTCAGCGTATGGCCGACATGCAGGATGGCAAAGCCGACGGCGCGAGTGATTGCCTGACCATTGGCCATGACAAAAGTGTAGTCCTTTTTCTCGCGCTTCACGCCGATGTTCTTTAGAGTCTCGGCGTCAATCCAGGTAAATTCCGCGCCCGTGTCCATCCGCATTTTCGGGACTTCGACCGACTTCTTCCGGTCCATGTGATTCGCCACGCGGCAGTTTGTATAAAATGTTCCCATGCGATTCTTCATCCTTCCATTTTATCATTTCCCCACCGCTTGGACCACTTTCTGCGCGGCGTCGGCCATGGAATCGCCGGTGCTTGGAAAAAGGGAATCAGTCATGAGCGAGAACCTTTCGTTTGGCTCGCTTCGATGAAGACTCAGCAAGGTGGCTTCGATGGGGGATGCGCGCCGCCGCCGCACAATAACATTCGTTGATGGCATGAACATCGTTACCGCATTTGGTCGCGATTTTCCTTCGGATTTCACGCAACCATTCCAACCCGTCATCGTGCTTTTTATTCATAAAGACTTCCCAAAAGTTCCAACGGGGTGACCAGATTCGGTGTCGTTAAACCTATCAAGCCGTTGACACGCCTAATGTGGTCGAATTTGTTCGCGTTTGCAAGATGCTTGCAATTCCACGTCACCAGAAAATCGCACTTGTGCAACGACGCGATCGCCAGATGAACCGCATCTCCAAAAGTTCCTTGCGGCATCAGCCGATGATCAAGATAAAACTGCACAGTTTCTTCAACAGCCTCTTCCGCTTCCAACACCGGCAACTCTTTCACCAAATCAAGGGCTGATTCGCGCTTCGTACCCGGCGTATTGGCCAGTTCCGCCAGGACGGCGTAACTGATTAAACGCGATTCATCGTGCTTTTGTTTCGACCACCATTCGCGGGTCCATTCACGGCGGGCTTTCATGGTAGCTCCAGTACGAGTTTCAAAATAAAAACTCGGAATGCTGGTCTCAATGTAAATTCTCATCGCGATTGGATGCGAAGAACATCATTTCCCCACGGCTTGGACCACCTTCTGCGCGGCGTCGGCCATGGAATCGCCGGGGATGATGGCTACGCCGGATTCGGCCAGCGTCTTGCGGCCGGCCTGGACGTTGTTGCCTTCCAGCCGCACCACCAGCGGCAATCGCAGGCTCGTTTCCCTCACCGCCGCAACGATGCCCGTGGCAATGACGTCGCAATCCATGATGCCGCCGAAAATGTTGACCAAAATGCCTTTGACGCGAGGGTCGCTCAAAATGATCTTGAACGCGGCGGCCACTTGTTCCTTGCTGGCGCCGCCGCCGACATCCAGGAAATTCGCCGGGCTGCCGCCGTAATGCTGGATGATGTCCATCGTCGCCATAGCCAGCCCGGCGCCGTTGACCAGGCAGGCGATGCTGCCGTCGAGCTTGATGTAATTGAGATTGAATTTGCCCGCTTCGGTTTCCAGCGGCGCTTCTTCGGACAGATCGCGCATGGCCTGGATGTTGGGATGACGGTAAAGGGCGCTGTCATCCACGCTCATCTTGGCATCAATGGCCAGCAGGCTTTGCTTGCCGTCCGCGGCGGCCACGATACAGAGGGGATTGATTTCGAGCAGGCTCGCGTCGCATTCCCACCACGTCTTGTAAAGGCCGGCAAACATTTTGGCGCCGGCGGCGATCAGTTCCCCCTTGAGACCGAGGGCGGCGGCCAATTTGCGGCCCTGAAAGGGCATCAGGCCCAGGGCGGGGTCCATGAGTTCGCGGATGATTTTTTCGGGATGTTCGGCCGCGACTTGTTCGATGTCCATGCCCCCTTCGGTGCTGGCCATAACGACAGGGCGGGCGGCGGCGCGGTCGAGCAAGACGGCGCAATAAAGCTCCTTTTTGATGTTGGGCGCGCCGGCGACCAAAAGTTTGCCCACCAGGCGGCCATCGGGGCCGGTCTGTTTGGTGACCAAGACCTGGCCCAGCATGGCGGCGGCGTTGTCAAAGACTTCCCCGGCGGAGCGGCACAGTTTGACGCCGCCCTGGAAGCCGCTCTTGAAGGCGCCCTTGCCGCGTCCGCCGGCATGGATTTGCGCCTTGACGACCACCCGCGTTTCGCCTTTGGCGAAGAGAGCTTCGGCGATGCGCCGGGCCGCCTCGGGGGATTCGCAGACTTCGCCCGCGGGCACGGGGACGCCGTATTGGGCCAACAATTGCTTGGCTTGGAATTCGTGCAAATTCATGTCTCTTACAACTCCTTGTCGAAGGCCAGCGCGTAGTTGTATTTCGGCAGGTACAGCCTGCTGTTTTCCTCAAATTCGATCTCGGATGTTTCCGGCAGGGAACCGGGCAGATTGACCTGGTAGGCGTCCTGCTCTTTCTTCCAGGTGCCCGCGGCCACGACGGTGACCTCCGCGTTGTTGGGGTTTGGTTTCTTCAAAATGACTTGATGATCCGGCATGGCTGTCAAGGAAAGGCCCGTGATGAGCGGAAACAAATCCTGCTCGATGAGCCTCAACTTGGTGGGAGTGGGGTGCTGCGTCTTGAGCAACTGGGCAATCGTCGCCGCGCGGTCAATTTTCCAGACGCCCAGAATGGTTTGCGGGTCGTATTTGGGGGATTGGCCGGTGAACAGGAAATTGGTCAGATCGTCCAAGTCCTGCCCGAGGACGTTGCCGAGTTCGGCCACGATGGCCGAGTTGGTCAGCATGTAATGCACCACGGGATATTGGATGACATCCATGACCCTGGCCTGGGTGGCGATCAATTGCAGCAATTCCTTGTCGTTGGCCAGGCTTTTGAACTCCGGCCGTTCGGCCAATGGCAGGCATGGCGGGTAGTGGCCCAGCCGGCTTAACAAGAGCGGATTGTGCAGGATCAAGGCCGCCGTGTCGGCCGTCTCATAGACCTTGGGCGGCACCATGTCGTAGGTGGCCAGCACGCGGTCCAGCTTGAGCGCGTGCAATTGCGCCCGCGTTTGGGTGAGAAACCGCGCCCCGGCCGGGCCGGCGTCGGCCGCGCCCGCCTCGGTGGTGAAATAGCCGGCGGAGTAAATGAGCGATGTCAACAAGATGAAATAAAACGCGCCGTTGAGCGCGCCCACGCACAATCCCAGGCGGCTGTAAACGCGCTGCCAGCGGTAGAGGGTCTTGTCATCCACCTTGTATTTGAAAAAGACGGCGATCTTGCGATGGACCATCTGCCCGGCGATTTTGAAGACAACCAGGACGATGAGAAAGGCCAGCACCCGCGGCGCGAAGATGCTCCAGGCGGGGTGATGAAATCCCATCAGCGCCAGCAGCCGCTGGGTCAGGGGCGAGAGCGGCCCGGCCAGCAGCGCGCCGAAGAGGAGTCCGAAGAACGCGAAACCGGCCCGCACCGGCCCCTGCTGATAACCGGCGGCGGCCACCAATCCCAGACAAAGAAAAGCGAGAATCCAAACCATGCGGGCAGGCTAGCGGGCTGGACGGAAAAAAGCACGCTTAATTTTAGCCTTTAGCCTTTAGCCTTCAGCCTTTAAACTGGCGGCCTATGGAACAAATCATATACCCGCGCAGCGGGCACGAAATGATGTGCGGCTGGGTCTATTTGCCCCGCTTCATTGACAAAATCCGGCTGCACCTGGCCGGCAAACTGCACGCCGATTACCAGGAGAACTTCACCAAGGGCTTCGACGGCGCCTGGCTCAAGGCGGCCGGCGTCCCGGCGGACCTATTCCTCCAAATCGTCAAGAACACCATCACCGACGGCCAGGTGGCCGATTGGGTGGCCAAAAACGTCAGGAAGACCGACGCGGAAAAGAAGGCCTTCAATGACTTCGCGCTCAACCGCGGGCGGGAGGACGAGGCGATGAAGGCGCGCCTGAAAATGCGCAAGGCGGAGTCCGGCCTGGCGGACCGCGACGATATCACGACGTTCATTGATTACATTGACGCGGACGAAAAACGCCTTTGACCTTTGGCCCTGACCCTCATCACCACCCCGCGTTGCGCCGAGTACGCGGCGCCCGGCCATCCCGAGCGCCCGGAGCGCATCAGCCGGACGGCGGCCCTGCTTAAGGCGCAGGACAAACTGGCGCTGGCCTGGAGCGAACCGCCGCCGGCCAGCTACGCCGCCATCCTGCGCGCCCATACGGAGGAGCACGTGGAGCAGTTGGACAGGGACACGGACTTCGATGGCGACACGCCGGCGCACCCGGAGATCGCGGCCCACGCGCGGCGCGCGGCGGGCGGGGCGCTGCTGGCGTTGGAGGCAGCCAGGGCCGGGAAACCGGCTTTCAGCCTGCTGCGTCCGCCGGGCCACCACGCGATGCCGGATCGGGCGATGGGTTTTTGCTATCTTAATTCCGTGGCCATCGCGGCGCTGGAGGCGCGGGCGGCCGGCTGCCGGCGGGTGGCGGTGTTCGACTTCGACGTGCATCACGGCAACGGCACGGAGGAGATTCTGCTTGACAAGGCCGGGATGGCGTTTATTTCCATCCACCAGCATCCGGCCTATCCCTGGACGGGCCAGGCCAACCGGGGCGGCAATTGCCTGAACTTTCCCGTGGCGCCCGCCACGCCGCGGCAGGAGTACCGCGCCATCCTGGCCCGGGCCTTGGCGGAATTGAAGAATTTCGGGCCGGACATGATCGCGGTGTCGGCGGGCTTCGACGCCTACCGGGGCGATCCGCTGGCGGAGGGCACGTTGGAAGCGGAGGATTTTCAATGGCTTGGGGAAAGCATCCGCGAGTTGGAAACGCCCGCTTTCAGCGTGCTGGAGGGCGGTTACAGCGCCGAGTTGCCGCAGTTGATCCTGGCTTATTTGCAAGGGCTTCATGGATAAGAATAAGACGCCACCATGAAAATTCTTGTCGCCATCACCGGCGCCAGCGGGGCACTCTACGCCCAGCGGCTGTTGGACCACCTGGACGCGCGCCAGCATGAAATCCACGTCGTGTTGAGCAACTACGCGCAGGCGGTGCTGGCGCAGGAATTGCCCGGTGGTTTGCGGCTGCCGGCAGGGGCGCGCACGCACGGGTTGCGCAGCATGAACGCGCCTTTCGCCAGCGGCTCCAACCCGATGGACGCCATGGTGGTGATCCCCTGCACCATGGGCACGGTGGGGCGGATCGCCCACGGCTTGAGCGAGGACGTGCTGTTGCGGGCGGCCGACGTGGCGCTGAAGGAGAAACGGAAATTGATTTTGGTTCCGCGTGAAACACCGCTCAACCTGGTCCACGTCAGGAATTATGAATTGCTGTTGCTGGCGGGGGCGGTCATTCTGCCGGCCAATCCCTCCTTCTATCACGGCCCGTCCACCGTCGAGCAGGTGGTGGACACGGTGGTGGCCCGCGTGCTGGACCATTTGGGCCTGGCTCACGCGCTCTCCCCGCGCTGGCAGGAGGAGGAGTAGTTGACAATTGATAATTGATAATTGACAATTTTGTCAATTATCAATTATCAACTAACCATCGCAACCGGGCCAGGGCGCGGGCGCGATGGCTTATCTTGTTCTTGACTTCCTCCCCCAGCTCGGCGAACGATTGCGCGCAGCCTTCGGGGACAAAGAGAGGGTCGTAGCCAAAGCCTCCGACCCCGGCGGGGACCAGGGCAATGCGTCCCTCGCAATGGCCTTCAAACAGCCGCGTAGCCTGGCCCGGGGCCGCCAGCGCCAGAACACAGCGAAAGCGCGCGGCGCGTTTTTCCGGCGGCACGCCCTCCAGCAAATGGAGCAGTTTGGCGTTGTTGGCCGCGTCGGGCGAGTTGGCTGTCCCGGCTTCGCCGCCGGCGGCGAAGCGCGCGGAGTGAACGCCGGGGGCGCCCCGCAGCGCATCCACTTCCAAACCGGAATCGTCGGCCAGAACATGGAAGGGGCGGTCCAGGCGGCCGGCGGGGGCGCTGGCCGCCAACCAGGCGGCCAGTCCTTCGGCTTTTTTGGCGGCGTTGCCGGCGAAGGTGGCGGCATCTTCGACCGCGGACGGGGCGCCGGGGAAATCCTGTTGGGAGAGGAGGCGGACATTACCGCCCAGAATTCCCCGAATCTCCGCCACTTTGTGGGCGTTGCGGGTGGCTAGGACGATGCAGGTCATTTACTAGGGCGAAACAGGAGTGATCTCGAACCAACCCGTCTGCGAGCCGGTCTCCAGGGTAAAGCCGGCGCCACCTGGAGACGGTCCGAGAAACACGCCGTTAAAGTCGAGCGTCTTCTGGTCAACTGGATTGACAATGCTTCCCTTGAGAACACCCGTGGTCGTCACGAGAGAGCCTTTGAGTTGATCCGTCGCGCCGGAGTCGGGCTCCATGGCGCCGGCGGCATTGAACGAAAATTTATTTGTCACGATGGAATTGGTGGTCCCGCTGCCAAATACAATTTGGTATTGGACGCCGCTGGCCGGCCGGACGTAATTGGTGCCGATGGAGTTGATCTGCTCGTCCAGGCCGTTGGTGTAATACAGCCCGTTAGCGCGGTCTTTGATCCAGAAGAGCGCGCCCGCGCATTCGCCCGAGGGCAGATTTGTTTCCCAGCCGATCAACATTCCGCGGCCTTTGTAAAAGCTGGCGTAAAGGGGCCAGACGCCGTTGGTGAAAACGCCGGTGGATTCGGAAAAGGAGGCGTTGTCCGCCATGACGCCGGCCACGGCCAGATTGCCGTTGGCTGAGACGGTGACAGCGGCGAAGCTGTCGCCGGAGGGTCCGTTGAGGATGCCGTTGGTGGGCGTTTCCGGCTCCAAACTCAGGACATAATGGCCGGGCGAGGGCACGCTGGAGGCGGAGAGCTTGGCCTGTGGGCGATAAGCAGTCAAGGGAACCGACACGCCATTACTGGTGACCTGGCCGGTCATTTGGCCGGAGAAATTGGTCACGTCGAACGTCATCGAGACGGAGCCAGTAAAACGCGTGGGCTGCGTGTTGGCGCCGCCGGTGTCGTTCATATTGACGGAAAACGGGTAATTGCCAACGGGCAAAGTCAAGTTGCCATTGACCACCGCGTAATAGCCGGTTTGAAGGGGTCGATTTGGCGTGAGTCGAAACGAGATGGAGCCGGCGTTGGTTTCAGAAATGGCCGCGGGGTCGAAAAAGAGGCCCTTGTAAGAGCCGGCGATGTTGGGGTAGAAGTTGATCGTGAACTGTTCCGACGCCATCGCCGTATGGCCGGAGGCGCCGGTGGCAATGGCGGCCACGTTGTAGATGCCCATGGTCAAATTGGTCGCCGGCGCCTTCCAAGTTGTCCCCGTAATGACCGCCGGCATGAAGCCTGTCAAGGGCGCATTGTTTTGAAAGACCTGGCAGAGGACTTGCGTCACCGAGGCGGTCGAGTTGAACTTGCCGCCGAAAGTCACGGCGGGGTTGGTCACTTGGGAGTTGGCCGCCGGGGAGGTGATGGTGAGTTTGGCCGGCAAGGAGTTGGAGACCAGCGTGGCCGCGCAGGTGAATCCCGCCTCCATGACAAACGGAAAGGATTGTTGCGCGAAAGCGGCGGTCTCGTTGGTGTTCCAGGACAAGAATGAATTGCCGGGCGCGGGTTCCGCGTACTGCACGTAGCGCACTCCGACCCTTAAATAGGTGCCGTTGGTGATAGTTGCGCTGCCGTGGCCGTAGATGTGAACGGTCAACGGGGCAAGGATGCTGAACGGCTGGTTCACCAGGGCGCCGCGGCCGCCGGCGTCCTGCGCGAGGGCTTGCGCGATGTAATAACCCGGAGAGAGCGAAAGCGGGGGCGTGGACCAGACGTTGTTGGTGGCGCTGACGACCATCCTGTCCGAGACGGAGTTGCTGGTGAAGCCGGAGAAAATCTGGCAGGTGACCTGGGCCGCCCCCAGCTTGGCGGCCAGCTTGCCCGTGATGGCGAAGGCCGTGTTGGTCTGGGACGAGTAGTACCGTGGAGACGTGATGGCGACCCCGTCGGGCACGTTGTTGGAGATGAAATTGGCCGTGATCTGCAAACCATTCTGCATGATGAATTCCTGCGTTGGCAGGAGCGACCCGTTGGTGCCCGAGACCCAATTGGCAAACACCGCGCCCTTGCCCGGTTTAGCCGTGATGAAGTTGGTGGTTCCCACCGGGGTATTGGTGCCGTAATTGGTGGACAGGGTCCCGTTGCCGCTGGTGTCGGCCATGAAAGGAAACTGGGGCACCACAAAAAAGTTGCTTGCGTACGTGGAACGAGTGCCCGCGCCATTTTGAGCGTAAACCAAATTGGTATATTCCCCGGGCGGCAGCAACCCCAAATCAACGGTCCAATTGGTCGTGCCGGTCACATAAACATCTTTCGTATAATTGGAACCACTGCATAAGCAGGCTACATAGGCCACCCCCACGTCGTCGCTCGCCGTGCCCTGCACTACCACCTCGGCATTGGTCATCGTTTGACCATTGGTGGGAAAACTCACCGCGACCGTTGGCGAATTGGTATCCGTGTCGAACGTGCTCAAGAGGGTGAAATCGGCAAAAAACAAATTATCGTCCGCCGGCAGGCCCAGGCCGTGATAATTGACCGGCAAGCCGGTCAGGGCCTGATTGGTGCCGGCGGTGGTGCTGTCGAAAATGCCCCGGTTGGGTTTGCTCAAGGTGTTGAAGTATTGCAGCACGTTGCTGTATTGCAGGTAATTGCTGCCGGGCAGGAGCCGGCCAAAAACAGTGTAACCGCCGTTCTGCGTGTCCAGGCTGGCCGAGTTATCCGCCAGATTGAAAAAGAAGGAGTTGGCCGCCGAATCCGGATAGCCGGATACTTTGGACATGGCCAGCGTGCCAAAGGTGTTGGAAATCAGCGGCCCGACGCCGAATTCATTGTCAACCCGTGTTGCAAACGGCGGCCTGAAATAGGAATTCTCCGTGTAATTGCTATGAATGGAATAGAGCGTGGAGGCCAAGTCATTGGGCGCGGTTTCATTGGTTCGATCCGGGGCGTCATAATCTCCCCCTTGCAGAATATATCCCGGAATGCACCGGTCCCAGATCATGTTGGTATAGGCCACATAAGGGAGGTATCCAAACCAATACGCCGGCTTGATGTAATGGAGAAAATTCGCCACCGTGGCCGGCTTTTCATGGTCGTAAAGTTGGACCACCACGTTGCTGGTGCTGCCGTCGGGGAAGCCGCAAAAGGTAATCTGCACCAAGGTTCCCGTGACGACCGTCAACACGGCCGGCGCACTGGTCACCGATTGGCTATCCGGGGCCGTCACCACGACGTCGTAGGAGGCGCCGGACTGGTTGGTGGCCACATCGGCCACAACAAGGGTGGAATTGGTCGCCCCGGCGATGGGGCTGCCTGCCAATTGCCATTGGTAGCTCGCGGTGTTGCTGGCCGTGACGCTGAAGCTGGCCGAGGAACCAGTCAGCGCGCTCAGGTTGCTTGGCCCGGAGAAGATAATGGGCGGGATCGTTGCCGTGAAGCTCACCGTCGCCGGCGCGCTCAAATTGCCCGCGCCGTCCTGGGCATAGACTGTCAACTGGCAAAGCCCATTTGGGTATCCGAGATTGAGCGACCAGTTGGTCGTGCCCACGGCGGCGTTGGTCGTGCTCACGCCGTTGGAGGAAGTCAAAATGCCAAACACCTCGGCCAATCCGACATTATCCTGCGCCGCGCCTTGCGCCGTCACAGTGCTGGCATTGGTGAACAGCGCGCCGGGCGCCGGAACGGTGATCGAAACCGTCGGCGGGGTGGTGTCCACCGGCGGCGGCGTTTGGAATGTAACGTCGCAATAGAGTAAACTGGCGTCCGTTGGCGCGTTGGTGCCGTCGTAATTGACCGGGAGATTTGTAACTTCCGTAATATTCGTGCAAATGCCATTGCTGGGCGCGCTCAGCGTACTGAAGTACTGCAACACGTTGCTGCCGGAGTTGGTGCCATAGAGGATGCGCCCGAAAACGGTGAAGTCCTCACTATCAAGATTGGTTGAATTGTCCGCCAGATTGAAGAAGAAGGAGCTGGTGGCGGAGTTGGTTTCGCCGGACTGCAAGGCCATGGCCAGCGTGCCGAACCGATTATGAATCAGCGGCCCGACGCCAAATTCATTATCCACCTGCGATGGAAAAATGTTGGTCCCCGTGGAAATATTAGTGATGCTCAGATTGGTGGACGCGCGGTCCGCCGTGACATAATCGCCCCCTTGCAGCACAAAGTTGGTTACGTCCCGCTCAAAGAACGTATTGGCGTAAGAACCGGAGGTGATGTAGTGGATGAAGTTCTCCACGGTGGCCGGCTTGTCGTGGTCGAAAAGCTGCACCAGAAAATTGCTGCTGCCGCCGCCGGGGTAAGTCGAGACGGTCCACTGGACGATGGTGCCGGCCACAATCGTCAGCACCGCCGGCGGGGCGCTGGTGACGGCGATGTTGTTGGAAGAGGTCACCACCACGGTGTAACTGCCCGCCTGGTTGGTGCTTACGTCATCCAGGCTCAACGTGGAGTTGGTCGCCCCGGCGAGGCTGGCGCCGTCGAATTGCCATTGATAGCCCGCCGCGTTGGTGGCCGCCACCGTGAAGTCGGCGGCGGAAGCATTGTTGACCGTAATGCTTTGCGGCTGGGAAAGGATGACAGGCGTTTGTGCGATCGCATTCAGGGCCAGGGCGAAGCAAACCGTGATAACGAACAAAATTCGGCTTCTCATTTGGAGAGCATAGTCTCTGAACCCGGCGGCGAAACAAAGCAAAAAATGCCGTGGACGAATGGCCGCCGGGATGCCACACTGCCGACCGTGAATCTTCCACGCGATAACACAATGAATCTTATGCGAAGCGCCATGCCGGCCCTTCTCCTCGGCGCCGGCCTTTTGTGCGGCCATCTCCATGCCGGGGAACAGCCGTTCCGCCCGCCCGCCGTGCCGTTGGTCACGTTCGATCCTTACTTGAGCATCTGGTCGGAGGCCGATCATTTGACTGACGATGTGACGCGGCACTGGACGCATCATCCCCATGCGCTCATCAGCGTCATCCGGGTGGACGGAACCGCCAGCCGCCTGATGGGGGACGAACCCAAATCCGTCCCCGCCATGCCGCAGACCAGCCTGGAAGTCACCCCCACCCGCAGCATTTATCAGTTCAGCGACGGCAAAGTCCGCGTCACCATGACGTTCATGACGCCGGCCCTGCCGGACGACCTGGAGGTTCTTTCGTGGCCGCTGAGTTACATCACCTGGACGGTGGTCTCGGCCGATGGCGCGCCGCATGACGTTGCCCTTTACGACAGCACCAGTTCGGAATTGGCTGTCAATAGTATCAACGAGGCGGTCGCCTGCACCCGCGAAAAACCCGGCGGCACCAACGCCAGCCTGACCTCCAAGCTCACTCCCCACCTGGCCGGCAGCCCGACCCTCCTGCGCGCCGGCAGCGCCGACCAGACGGTGCTCGGCTCCTCCGGCGACGATCACCGCATTGATTGGGGTTACGTCTATGCCGCCGCCCACGCCCGGAAGTGCGACTCGGCCATCGGCGACAACGAGGTTCTCCTGCAATCGTTTGCCCAGGATGGCGAAATTCCGTGGGAGGACGACACCCGCCTGCCCCGCCCCGTGACCGATCACCAACCGGTGCTGGCTTTTCTCTTCCACCTGGGCCTGGTCAAAACCAAGCCGGTCACGCGTCAGGTCATCGTCGCCTATGACGAAGTCTTTGCCATCAAGTATTTCGGCGTCAATCTGCGCCCTTATTGGCGGCGCAATGGCGCCACGCCGGCCACGCTCCTGCGCCAGGCCGACAAGGAATTTTCGCGCCTGGAAAAACGCTGCGTCGAATTCGACCGGGAATTGACGGACGACCTGACGCGGGCGGGCGGCGTCCGCTACGCGCGGTTGTGCGCGCTGGCTTACCGGCAAAGCCTGGCCGCCTGCGGGCTGGCGGCCGACACCAACGGGCAACCCCTGCTCTTCACCAAGGAAAACACCAGCAACGGCGATATTGCCACCGTGGATGTCTTTTTCCCGATGGACCCGGTTTGGATTCTGCTCAGTCCGACGCTGGCCAAAAGCTCGCTCGTGCCGATTCTCAGCTACGCGGCGTCCTGGCATTGGAAGTTTCCCAACGCGCCGCATGATTTGGGCACGTATCCGCTGGCGCCGGGCCGCGATGACGGCGGCGAAGGCATGCCGGTGGAGGAGAGCGGCAACATGCTCCTTTTGTGCGACGCCATCTGCCAGGCGGAAGGCAGCGCCCGTTTCGTCGAGCCTTGGTGGCCGCAATTGACGCAATGGGCCAAATACCTGGAGCAGTACGGTCTGGACCCGGAAACCCAGCTTTGCACCGACGATTTCATGGGCCTCCTGGCGCACAACGCCAATCTCTCCATCAAAGCGATTCTGGGCCTGGCCGCCTACGGCGACATGTGCCGGCGGCGCGGCGATGCCGACGGCGCCGCCCGCTACGCCCAAATGGCCAAAGCCGACGCCGCGCATTGGATGCAGGCCGCCGCCGACGGCGATCATTCCCGGCTGGCCTTCGACCTGCCCGGCACTTGGAGTCAAAAATACAATCTGGTCTGGGACCGCATCCTGGGCTTGAACGTCTTCCCGCCGGAAGCGGCGCGGATGGAAGTGGCCTATTACAAAAAAATGCTGCAACCGTACGGCCTGCCGCTGGATTCGCGCAAGAACCTGACCAAGACCGATTGGTCCGTCTGGAGCGCGACGCTGTCGGACAACGCCGCGGACTTCCAGTCCTTGATCTCTCCCATTTACGATTACATGAATCAGACGACCCGGCGGGTGCCCCTGGCCGATTCGTACAAGACGACCGACTTGGCCAGCACCGGCATGCATGCGCGCCCGGTGGTAGGGGGCCTGTTCATCAAGTTGCTGACCAACCGCGCGACGTGGACCAAGTGGGCCGCCCGCGACCACGCCAAGCCGGGTCCCTGGGCGCCGCTGCCGCCCAAGCCTTGATGGCCCCGCGTAGGCGTCCCCTCCTTGGCGTCGGCGCGATTTCCCCATGACAATAGGGAGACTCCGCCGGCTGGACGCCGACAGGGGCGACTGGGACGCCCGCGTCTTTCTACAGATGTTTGGCCGGAAACAGCCATTCAATCCCATTCTGCGTGCTCGGCTTGGCGATGCATTACACTGATATTGCGGCTGAAATTCTTAAGCTTGGTCTAAAGAGAGAAGTTGGCGCAACTCCAGCGGCCACGGTTGCTGCTAATATTTATTCTTCTCTAAAACGCGAAAAGGAAAAGGATAGGCTGGAAGAAGCCATTGAGAAAACTATTAGGAGTAGGCGGCAAACGTAAACGGGTCGAACCATTCCTCAGAGCAAGTCCCGCAATTCCCCGGCCAAAAATGGAGACGCCTTCGCGCCCGCGCGCACCTTTTCCAGAAATGCGTTGCTGGCGGCTTGATGGGGTCTGAGCAGCCCCTTTTTGACGGCTTCGGCCAACTCGGTCGCTTTCACTTTCCGCGCGCCACCATAACGGACATAGCTGCCGTGCTTGATGAAGGGGTGCTCACCTGCCTGGATAATGCAGGTGGTTTCGGCGCCGGGCCGAAGGGTGCTTACGTTGACCAGCAACGCGAAGCCAAAGTGGGCGGAGGGGTCATTTACGATGAGCCAGAGATGATCTTCCCCGTGGACCGGGCCACCGCCGAGAAATGTGTCGCCTTGCCTCATTGGGTCGGACGTCACACTGCGGCCAGCGCCCGATCCATGAAATCATCCGCCGCTGCTTCGCGCTGAATCGCGCGGATTTCCTCCTCTGTCTTGCCACCCGCCCGCAAGATGGCCTCAAAAGGAATCGGTTGGGAACTTTCGCCTGGATCATGCCACTCCGGCAACGTATGAGTCAGCGCCACCAAGCCGGTTTCCGACAGATTCCGGTGCTTGGCGCAAATCTCGTCAATCAGCGCCACTTCCGCCTCGGATAATGCGCTCAAGTCAGGCAGACCGCTGAATCGAACCGTGAAAACATAAGGCGCGGGCCGGGGGATGAACTGGTGCCACGCGCTTTTGGGCAGGTGCTGTTTCCTTTGCGAAACCCGGTCGAAGACGGCGCTCAAAACCGGCCCTTGCTTCATCGCGACAACGGCATCGCCGGTGACAGTCCGGCCAAACCGGAGCAAGCTCGCGCGGTCAATCAGATAAAGGAGCTTGATCAGAGCCATGTAGTTCATCTCGCCACCGCATTGGGCCATCAGCCTTCCCGCGGCTTGAACCGCCTTCCGCTCGTTGAATTTGAATTTAATAGGTTTCATGGCCGCCACGTCCCGCTTGATGGCTTTCATCATCTCAAATTTACCCCCAACGTGTCAAACCTCAAATCGAGCCACCGCGTCAGGCCAGGCGGCGGCCATGGATTTTCCGGCGATGTACCCTGTCGTCCAGGCGGCCTGGAAATTGAACCCGCCCGTCAGGCCGTCTATGTCCAGCAGTTCCCCGCCGAAATGAAGTCCCGGACAAAGACGGCTTTCCATGGTTTTAAAATTGACTTCGCTCAACCGCACTCCGCCGCAAGTGACGAATTCCTCCTGGTTGAGGCTTTTGCCCGCCACCTCCATTTTGGCGCCTGTCAATTGTTGGATGAGTTGATGGCGCGCGGAACGCGGCAAATCAGCCCAGCGGGTTTCGCGCGCAACGCCCGCCGCCAGGACCAGCCGTTCCCACAACCGCGCCGGCAATGGCGGCACGGGCGTGTTGACCACCAGCCGCGCGGGTTGCGCCGCGCGCCGCGATTCCAACTGCGCCGCCACCGCCTCATGGTTGAGGTTCGGCAGCCAGTTCACCCGCAGCGGGAATTGATAATTCAGCCCGTGCAACGCCCGCGCGCCCCAGGCGGAAAGCCGGAGAATGGCGGGTCCGCTCAAGCCAGCGTGCGTCACCAGCACCGCGCCGCGCTCGCGCAGACGCAAGCCGGGAATGGAGACTTCGACCGGCTCGACCGAAATCCCCGCCAACTCGTTCAACCAGGGGGCGGCGAGATGGAACGTGAAAAGCGAGGGCACAGGCGGCTCCAAAGCATGGCCGAGCGAGCGCGCCAATTGGCCCGCCGCGGCGGCGCGGCAGCCTCCGGTGGCCAGCATCAGCCGCTGGCATTGGAGCGTCTCCCCGCCGGTCAACGCCAGCGAAAAACCGGCCCCGGCCAGCCGCTCCACGCGCTCCACTCCTCGATTGGCCAGCAGTTCCACGCCCGCGGCCCGGGCCGCGCTCAACAAACACTCGATGATGGCGCGCGACGAGTTGCTCACGGGGAACATGCGCCCATCCGGCTCGGTTTTGAGCGGCACGCCGCGCTCCCCGAACCAGGCGATGGTGTCGCGCGGTTGGAAAACCTGGAACGGCCCTATCAAGGCCGCGCCGCCTCGTGGATAATGGCGGCTCAATTCGCGGGCCTCGAAACAGGCATGAGTGACGTTGCAGCGCCCGCCGCCGGAGATGCGCACCTTGGAGAGAAACTGCGCGCTCCTTTCCAGCACGGCGATCCTTTTTCCCGGCGAAGTCTCCGCGCAGACGATGGCCGCCAGCATTCCGGCAGCGCCGCCGCCCGCGATGACGATATGTCGTTGGTTCATTTGTGGTTCTCAGGGCGTTTACAAGAGTTCAAAATGTGAACAGAATTTAACACAATCGTCATCAAGTTGTCACATTATTGTGGAACCATCATTGCGTGAAAAAACTCTTGATCCTGACGGCCGGGTTTGGCGATGGCCATAACACGGCGGCCCGCAACGTGGCCGACGCGCTGGAGTTGATCTCCGATGAGGTCAAGGTCGAGGTGCTCGATGTCTTCCAAAGCAGCCTCGGCCTGCTCAATGACGTCCTCAAAAAGGCCTGCCTGGGCCTGACTCGCTTCGCCCCAGGCGTCTGGCACGGGATTTATTCGATGATGGACGGTTCCAAGGGCTTGGAAAACAATCTGCTGGCCTTCGGCAATCTCAAAGCCGCCCTGGAACAAATCCTGGCGCAATCGCAGCCGGATTGCGTGCTGTCCACCTACCCGGTTTACGCGCACGTCATCCGCGAGATTTACCGCGACCACTCCGAGCGGCCCTTCCGTTTCATCACGGTGGTGACGGACTCCGTTTCGGTCAACTCCTCCTGGCACCGCGCGCCCAGCGACTGGTATTGCGTGTCCAACGAAGCCACCGCGGCGGTGCTGCGCGAAAACGGCGTGCCGGACGGGAAGATCAAGATTTTTGGTTTCCCGGTCAATCCGTTCTTCGCCGAGAAGCACGAGGACCTCGCCCAGTCGCCGGAAGCGGACGGGCCGATCAAGGTTCTTTACATCATCCACGCCGGCCAAAAGAAATCCGGCAAGGCCGTGGACCGGCTGCTGGAGATTCCGCGCGTTCAATTGACAGTCACGGTGGGGCGCGACGCGGAATTGAAGGAAAAACTGCTCCGGCGAACGGAGCGGTTCGGCGAGCGGGTCAAGGTGTTGGGCTGGACCAATCAGATGCCGCGCTTGCTGCTGGCTCATCATCTGGTTGTGACCAAGGCCGGCGGGGCGGCGGTGCAGGAAGCCATCGCGGCCCGCTGCCCCATGATCCTCAACCAGGTCATTCCCGGCCAGGAGGACGGCAACGCCCGGTTGGTCAAGGAACTGGACGCCGGCGTGGTGGCGGAGAAAAACCGCGACGTGGCGGAATGGGTGGCCAAGGCCTTTGCCGGCGAGGCGCGTTTGTGGAAAACGTGGCGCGAGAATCTGGCCAAGGCGGCCCGGCCCGACGCCTCCCTTCGCATCGCGGAACTGGCGCTGCGCGAATGCGAACTGGACGGCTCGGCCGCGGGACGCTTGTTCGAAACCGAACAGCCGGGCTTGACGCGGCCCGTCCGGCACGGCTCGGGCAACGGTTCCCGCGCATCGCGCATGCTGCTGTGCGATTTCCACATCCACACCAATTATTCCGACGGCAAAATGACCGCGCCCGAAGTGGTGGATTTTTACGGCCGGCGGGGTTTTGATTGCATTTGCATCACGGACCATTTGGGGGATCCGCGGCGGTTGATCGGCAAATTGAGCCGGCTGCTCAATCTCACTCTGGGGGCGGAGCAAATGGACGAATACTTTGATGTCGTCGAGCGCGAACGCCGCCGCGCCTGGCGCAAATACAACATGCTGGTGATGACCGGCCTGGAGTTCAACAAGGACGGTTACACCAGGAAAACCTCCGCCCATCTGCTGGGGATTGACCTCAAGGCGCCCATCAACCCGGCGCTGGATTTGCCGCCGACCATCGCCGAGATTCACGCCCAAGGCGCTCTGGCCGTCGCCTCGCATCCCCACGTCATGAAAAGCGAGTGGGGCAGGAACACCCTTTACCTTTGGGATAACCAGGAGCTGTTCGCGCCCTTGATTGACGCCTGGGAAATCGCCAACCGCAACAACATTTTCACCCCCGTCGGCTTGAAGCGCCTGGCCTTCCTGGCCAACAGCGATTTTCACAAGCCCAAGCACATCTATTCCTGGAAAACCTTGTTGCAATGCGAGAAGGAGCCGGAAGCGATCAAGGAGGGCATCCGCCTCAACGACCGTCTGGCCATCACGCTCTATCGCGACGGCTTCACCACCAAAACCGCCCTGCCGGAAAGAATGGAATCAACCGCGCCCGTGCTCAAGCTCGACATGGCCGAGCCGATGCGCCGCTTGAACGTGTTGCAGCGGGCGGGTGGTTAAGTGAGTGCTACAGTTTTTTGGCGAGGTATTCCTCCAATTTCACCGCATCGGCGGCGAAGCTGCGGATGCCCTCCGCCAGTTTTTCCGTGGCCATGGCGCTTTCGTTGAGCAGCCAGCGGAACATCTTTTCATCCACGCTCAACCGGGTCAGCTTGGGGTTCTTGCAGGTTTCCGGCGAAAGTTTGCGCGCCACCGGGTCGGTGCTGTTCTTCAATTCCGCCAGCAAGTCCGGGCTGATGGTCAGCAGGTCGCATCCGGCCAGTTCCAGCGCCTCGCCTTTGCCGCGGAAGCTGGCGCCCATGATTTCGGTCTTGTAGCCGAGGGTCTTGTAATAGGTGTAAATCTCGCGCACCGAGAGCACGCCCGGGTCTTCGGCGGGGGCGTAGTCGCGTTGGTTGGTTTTCTTATACCAGTCAAGAATACGGCCCACGAAGGGGGAGATCAAGGTCGCGCCCGCCTTGGCCGCGCCGGCCGCCTGGGCCATCGAGAAAAGCAGGGTCATGTTGCAGTGAATCCCCTCCTTTTGCAGGACGCGCGCCGCCTTGATCCCCTCCCAGGTGGCGGCCAGTTTGACCAGCACCCGTTCGCGCGGGATGCCGGCCTTGGCGTAACGTTCGATGAACCAGCGTCCCTCCGTGACCAAAGTGTCCGTGTCAAACGCGCTCCGGGCGCTGGTCTCCGTCGAGACGCGGCCAGGCACTATTTTTAGAATCTCGATGCCGAACAAGACCAGCAACGTCCGCAGGGTATCATCCAGCGAGCGGGTCTTGTTTTTGTTTTCGGCGATGGCTTGCTCGACCAGCGGCTGGTATTCGGGTTTCAAGGCCGCCTTGAGGATGAGCGTGGGATTGGTGGTGGCGTCTTCCGGCGCGTAGGCCTTGATTTGCTCAAAATCGCCGGTATCGGCAACGACGCGGGTGAACTGTTTCAATTGTTCAAGCTGGCTCCGTCCGGCGGGCACGGCAACAGCCTGACCTTGATTTGCAGCAGTGATGGCATTCATGGCATAAACAACTTAGCCGTCCCGGTCCCGTTTGCAACAAGAAATGCCCCGACAGTCAAGGGTCCTCCCAAATCATTAGCCTGGTGAAGAAAAACAAGTCTTTTTCGACGACACGGAGATCGAGGTCCAAGGACCCAATACGGCCCATGAATCGGATCTCCGGCTGGAAACGCGGCGTCGCAACGGGTGTCGAATTCTTCGCTAATGATTCAGGATATTTGCGGAGGGCCAAAAACATCCTGTTGCGCGACGACCATAAAGGGGTATCTTAGCATGTATGGATTGGCAGAAATTGGCAGCCCTGAGCGTCGTCGTGATGACGGCGGGCCTTTTTCTTCGCGCAAACTTGCGGCGGCGCAAATTCAGTTTTGAGCGGGACACTGCTTGCGGGTGTTCGTCCGCCCAGACAGCCGGCGCGAGAACATCCATTATTTTCAGCGCGCGCAAGGGCGGACGCGCCAAAATCATTATGAAAAACAATTAACTCTGGAAACGCGCCTTCCATGACTTTGTTCACTCACCCCTAATAAACTACAGTCCCCACGTGCCATGCATAAGCTAAGTTCCACGGTGCATTTTGCCAAGAGGCGTCCCGCCATGACAAGAGATCACGAAATTCACTGGTCCCCCAATACTGATGTCTATCTCTGCGATGCCGGCCTGGTCATCAAAGTCGAGCTGGCTGGCTTGCAACGCGAAAACCTGGAGTTGACCGTCGAAGGCCACAACCTTCGCGTCAGCGGCCAGCGGCCCGACGGCTGCCGCCCGGCCGCCTGCAAATTTCAGATCATGGAAATTGACTATGGCGCCTTCGAAACCGTCATTGAGGTGCCCGAAGATTGCGACCTGGCCCGCGGCAAGGCCGTTTATCAGAACGGGTTCTTGCGCGTGGACATCCCCTTTGTCTCCACCCCGCCCCACGGCACCGTCTCGGAATGATTCACTCTGGGCATGACGACACCGGAATCCGAAACTGAATTTATCAGCATCCTTGGAGCCGGTGGCAGCCCGGACGCCTCGGGCACCAAGGTCTGGTCCAAATCCCTCCCGGAATCGCTCCCGATTCTGGGCTTGTCGGACATTGTCATTTTCCCCGGCACCGTCACCCATTTGCTGGTGGAAACGCCGCAGAGCATCCGGCTCATTGACGACGTGGTGGCGGGCGACCGTTTTTTGGGGCTGGTCTTGCAGCGCAAGCCCGAAACCGAGAATCCCCTTCCCGCCGATCTCTTTTCCTTTGGTTGCGCCGGGCGCGTCCTCAAGATGCTCAAATTTCCCGATGGCTCCGTGCGCGTGGCGGTGGAGGGGTTGCGCCGCTTTCGCATCCTGGACTACACCTCGCAAGCGCCCTATCTGGTGGCGCACATCGAAAAACTCAAGGACGTGGCCGACGACTCCCTGGAGTTGACAGCCTTGAGCCGCAACGCCGAGCGCGAATTTCAGGAGGTCATCAAACTCTCCCCCTCCCTGGCCGAACAAGTCAAAATCGCCGCCTTGAACACCGAGGAGCCGGCCAGGCTGGCCGACCTCATCGCGGCCAATTTGAATCTCAGCCTGGAAGAGCGCCAGCATTTGCTGGAAACCCCCGCCGTCAAGGACCGCCTGACCCGCCTGCTGCCCTTGTTGAGCCGCGAACTGGAAGTCCTCAAGCTTGGCTCCAAAATCCAGAACGAGGTCGTCACCTCCATGTCCAAGAACCAGCGCGATTTCTTTTTGCGCGAGCAAATCCGCGCCATTCAGCGCGAATTGGGCGAGACGGATCCCGGGGCCACCGAAGCCAAGGAATTGCGCGACCAGATCGAACAGAACAATCTGCCCGAGGAGCCGAAGAAAATCGCGCTCAAGGAACTGGAACGCTTGCAGCAGATGCCCCCCGCCGTGGCCGAATACACCATGACGCGCAACTACCTGGACTGGCTGATCTCCCTGCCCTGGTCCAAATTCACGGTGGACAAACTGGACCTGGCCGGCGCCAGCCGGTTGCTGGACGAACAGCATTTTGGCCTGCGCAAAGTCAAAGACCGGCTTTTGGAATTCCTGGCGGTCATCAAGCTCAAGCAGCAGCTTAAAGGTCCCATTCTCTGCCTGGTCGGCCCCCCGGGCGTCGGCAAAACTTCCCTCGGCAAAAGCGTGGCCGACGCCCTGGGCCGGAAATTCGCCCGCATCTCCCTGGGGGGCATGCGCGACGAAGCCGAGATTCGCGGCCACCGCCGCACTTATGTCGGCGCCCTGCCCGGACGCATCATCCAAAGTTTGCGCCGGGTCGAGTCCAGCAACCCGGTCATTCTGCTGGACGAATTGGACAAGGTCGGCGCGGATTTTCGCGGCGACCCGGCCTCGGCGTTGCTGGAAGTGCTGGATCCCTCGCAAAACAACGCCTTTGTGGACCATTATCTGGACATCCCCTATGATTTGTCCCGCGTGTTGTTCCTGACCACGGCCAACTGGCTCGACCCCATTCACCCCGCCCTGCGGGACCGGCTGGAAGTCATCGAACTGCCCAGTTACACCGCCGCGGAAAAAGTGGAGATCGCCCGGCGGCACCTGCTGCCCCGCCAACTGGAGGAGCACGGCCTCAAGAACAAGCTGGTGCGTTTCCCCGATTCGACTTTTCGCCAACTGATCCAGGATTACACGCGCGAAGCCGGCGTGCGCCAGCTCGAACGGGAAATCGCCGCCTTGACCCGCAAGGCCGCCCGCAAGATCGTTGGGCGCCGCATTCGCCTGCCGCTGGTCATCGCCCCCGCCGCTCTTCCCAGCTATCTTGGCCCCCCGCAATTCTCGTCCGAAGAAGCCGAGCGCATTGTCGAATACGGCATCGCCATTGGCCTGGCTTGGACGCCTGTGGGCGGGGAAATCCTTTTTGTCGAAGCCACGCGCATGCCGGGCAAAGGCGGCTTGATCCTCACCGGCTCGCTGGGAGAAGTGATGAAGGAAAGCGCGCAAACCGCCCTGAGCTTCCTGCGCAATCGCGCCGCTTCGCTCAACATTGACCTGAGCGACTACGACAAACGGGACATTCACGTTCACGTGCCCGCCGGCGCGACCCCCAAGGACGGCCCCAGCGCGGGGTTGACCATCGTGGCGGCGCTGGCCTCCTTGCTGACCCAGCGCAAAGTCCGTTCCGACATCGCCATGACGGGCGAAATCAGTCTGCGCGGCCGTGTCCTGCGCGTGGGCGGCATCAAGGAAAAGGTCCTGGCGGCGGCCCGTTCCGGTTTGAAACACGTCATCCTGCCGGCCACCAATCGCAACGATTGGCTGGAAGTCCCGATTGAGGTGCGGAGGAAATTGAAAGCCCATTTCGTGGAAAATGTCGCCCAGATGTTCCCCATCGCCCTCCACTCCAAATGAGGCGCCCTCTTCTGGCCTCTTTGCTCCTGGCGGCCCTGCCCGCGGCGGCGGATTCCCCGCCGGCGGAACCGGCCACCGGCCAGGCTCTGGCCGAACAAATCCGCAATGCCGTGCCCGAGGATACCAACTCGGCCCAGGGAGTCCTTATCATCAGCGCGGGCCACCAGACCAGGAATGTGCCCGTGGTCTGCCGCGTCGTCCTGCACGACGCCTTTTGGGAGGCCGATTACGACGTCGCCGCCACCACCAACTCCGGCGCCGAGCGGCTGATCGTCTTTCACCGCCCCAACGCTCCCAACGAATATCTTTACGCCCACGCGGACGGGCCGTCCGCGCCGCTGCCCAAACCCGCGCCGCTTTCCCCGGCGGAGGCCGCCATGACGCCGCTGGCCGGTTCGGACTTCTCGGCGGGGGACTTGAGCCTGGAGTTCCTGCATTGGCCGCAGCAGCACAAGTTAAAAGGGGAGATGCGTTTGGGCCAGCCCTGTTACGTGCTGGAAAGCCGCGACCCGGCGGCCCCCTCCATCGTGCGCGTCAAATCGTATATTGACAAGGAAAGCAACGCGCCCATCGTGGCCGAGGGCTACGACGCGGCGGACCATGAGGTCAAGGAATTTTCCCTCCACGGCAGCAGCTTCAAAAAGGTCAACGGCCATTGGCGGCTGGAGAACATGGATATTCGAGACAAAAAAAAACGCTCGCATACCGAATTGAAATTTGATATACTGGATAAATGATCGCACTGATGGGCGCCACTCCCGGCAACCTGCTTGGCGGGTTGATGGTGCTTCTTGCCTTGGTGCTCTTCGGCGCCCGATGCCTGCTCAACAGCGATGACCGCCGCACTTTGGTCATCAAATGGGTTTGCAGCGTCATTCTCATTCTTATCGGTCTCTTCATCGCGTGGCTGCACTCCGTGGTCTTGTCCCTGCTCTATCTTATTCCCGCCGTTTTCCTGGCCTTCTTGTGGCTGCCCAACATCGGCCGATACCTGCTCAAACCCCTGACGGACTCCTATGACGGCGGCGGCGAGGAGATGGAGATGAAACCGGCCTATTCCAGGGCCGAGGCCATGCGCCGCAAAGGCCTTTGCCAGGAAGCCGCCGACGCGGTGCGCGAACAACTGGAGCAATTTCCCGGCGATGCCGACGGGATGATGAAGCTGGCCATGATCCAGGCCGAGGACCTGCGCGACCTGCCCGCCGCGACGGAGACCATCCACGAGTTGTTGCAGCAACCCGGCCTGCCCGCCGGCAAAGTCGTCGGCGCCCTGCAAACACTGGCCGACTGGCAAATGAATCTCGGGCGCGACTCCGACGCCGCCCGCCGCACCTTCGAGCGCATTATTGAGATGTTCCCCGATTCGCCCTTCTCGCTGGCCGCCCAACAGCGCCTCGCCCATCTGGACGGTGTGAGCCAGGCGCGGGATTTCCGCGAGAACGCCGTCTTCAAAGTCCCCACCGGCGAGCGCGATCTTGGCCTGCGCCCAAGCGCGCGGCGGGAAACGCCCCCGGAAGAGGAGGCCGCCGCCCTGGCCGACGAGTACGTCCGGCAATTGCAGAAATACCCCAACGACACCGAGACGCGGGAAAAGCTGGCGCTGCTGTACGGCGAGCCGTTGGGCCGGCTGGATTTGGCCGTCAGTCAACTCGAACAATTGGCCGCCCTGCCGCACGCCGCGCCCAGGCAAATCGCGCAGTGGCTGAATCTTCTGGCCACCCTGCACATTCGCCAGGGCAACGATCTATTGGCCGCCGAGAACGCCCTGCGCCGCATCATGGAGCGGTTTCCCAAGACCGCCTACTCCAGCCAGGCCCTGGCGCGTCTGGCCACCCTGCAAGGCGAGTTAAAAGCCGCCGCCACCGTCACCACCGCCAAGGCGCTGGGCGTGTACGAAAAGGATATGGGCCTGAAAAAGCCTTGATATTTCGGAGGTCAGAGTGACGCAAAAATCTTTTCCAGGAACAGACGGTTGGCGCGCGCGCCGGCGGTGACTTGGGCCGGCGTTTTGCCGCCGGCGCATTCCACGAAGCTCGGCCCGCTGAAACCCGCCTTCTTCAATTCCTGATACACGCCGCGAAAATCCACTTTGCCCGTCCCGAATTCGATCATCACCTCGCCCCTTTTGCCCGAACAATCCTTGGCGCAAAAGCCGGTGACGTGTTCGGCCATGGGCTTCAATTCCTCGATGGGGTCCTTGCCGGTGTAGTAGATGATATTGCCCGCGTCGTACCAGATTTTGAAATTGGGCCGGTTGACCTGTTTGAGGCAGCGCAGGATTTCCCCGGAAGCGCCGCTGCCCCCGCCGTGGGGTTTGAGGACCAGTTTCACTTTCCGTTCCTGCGCGTAATCGGCGCCGTCGGCCATCGCCCGGTAATAACTGTCCTGGTACTCCTGCTTGTCAAAGCCGAAGGTCAGCAGCCATTCCAGGTCCAGGAACTTGGCGTGGTCAATTTGCTGGCGGACTTGGCGGACGATGTCCTCTGGCGAGGCCGCAAAATTGACCCGCAGCGCGCCCATGGTCGCGCTCAGGCCGGCCCCGGCAATCCGTTTTTTGAGATTTGGCAGGTAATCAGGCCCGGTCTCGGCCGCCAGGAAAGGCTCGTCCGGCATGGCCGTCAACAAGCCCGCGGTTGAATAGCCCGCTTCCTTGATGCCCGCCAGCGCGATGTCCAGCCCCCAATTGGCCGGCGCCGACGCCGAAGGAGGTTGAAGCGGGGAGTTGAACTTTTGCATCCAGGGCCGGTTAAAACAGCCGATGGGCCAGGCCGCGCCGGAGGCGGCGGAAGAGTCAAACACATTCAGCGCGGCGGCCGCGACGGCGGCTTTGACAAAGGTCCGGCGCGACATGGGGCGGCACTCCAAATTCATGGCCTGCAAGCTGCCAAAACCGCGCGCGCAACGCCATAAGATTTTGAACCCGTCAAAAAAAATAACGCAATTCAGTCTAGGGTGGCAGGGACGCGCAGGACAAAATTCTTCGGCGCCGGAATTTCTTCTTCGTTGCCTTCGTTTGCTTCTGTAAGGATTTGAGAGCCAAACAGAAGGCAACGAAGGAAACAAAGGGGGACAAGCCGCTATTGCTGCACCACCCAGTCTCCGGTCGGAGCCCATGCTTCCGGGTGCGGCTGATTGTCCCGGTTCCAGTGGCGCGCCGTTCGCGGCGGATACAGATAGTCGCTCCGCTTCACCAACGCCACGTGCCCGTCGCAGAAGAGCATGTTGTACCCTTGCCCGTGCGGAGGGGGCGTTTCGACATGGGTAACCGTCCAGGAAGAAGTCGGGTTGCTGATATGATACACATATTGCCACGGCGACATGTTCCACTTTCCCGCGAGTCCGGTTTCCTGGTAGTGATGATAGGACCACCACCGCGCATCGGCCACGGCGTACATTTCGCTTGGGGCCAGGATCCCGGAATCCGGGGCGGAGGTCATCGGGATGATGCCTAAGCCGAGGGTCATGGGAAACCGTTGAGTGGCGCCCTCCCATCCCTCACCTACGATTCCCCGGTAATTGTACGAATAACTTGTGAAAATATCCAGCATCGGCGGTTGGGGGATTATGATTCCTCCCTGGGCAATGTAGCGCGGGCAGTGCCAGGCAGGGTTCGTCCAACTGAGGGAATAATACGGGTATATGGCGTCAGCCCACGTCCAGTTTTTGGCCCGCACATTGCTGGCTTGGGAGCGTTCTACGAGCGACGGATAGTGGTGCGCTTCTGAGGTGTACATCGTCAACGCCACCCCAATTTGCCGCAGGTGGCTCTTGCAGGCGGCGCTTTGGGCTTCCGCCTTGCCTTGGGACACAACCGTCAGGAGCAGCGCCGCGAGTATGCCGATGATGCCCGCGACCACCAGCAATTCAACCAGCGTGAACGCCTTTTCCGCCGAAAGCGGCGTCGGATGCGTGGACCCGGGCATCTTCACATTCATGTTCACCTAACATTGGACAAGGGAGCGGGGTTTTTATCACGCCCCGGGGCATTATTGCCTTTCGGGCTTTGGCCGAAAAGGGGTCAAAAAGCGGTGACCTTTATTTATTTCCATCGCCTTAGTACTCAGTGGCATAAATAATATGACGTATTCTTGTTGCGCTTCTGAACGAAATCCGCAAACTGCGCGTATGTTTGATTACATACGCCATGCCTAGACACAGCCCTTTCCCCATCGTTCTCAC